>Ga0209488_10000493_pt1 | contig 33343 bp, 23 predicted proteins | sample Rivendell_Oct201_8_FD_188349 | JGI IMG/M metagenome (GOLD analysis project Ga0209488, IMG submission 188349) | Vadose zone soil microbial communities from the Eel River Critical Zone Observatory, Northern California, USA -... | ecosystem: Environmental > Terrestrial > Soil > Vadose zone >...
TGGAATGCGAGAGAAAGCCGCTGCATGTGGGCATAAATGCCGCGTCGCAGATCGTAGGTCACCCATTGTCCGACGCTGGTGGTCAGGTACTTCTCGCCATACGTCGAAATTGCGTCCAGTACCGCAATGGCCATAACGGCAATGCAGGCAAACTTTATTGTGGCAAACTTGTCAGTCCCTAGAAACTGGTAGACGAAGTGAGGCAGATCGACTTTTCCGGCATGGTTCTTAAAAACTTCATCCAACACGATCTTAAGCGGCCAGGGCTGCAATAAATTGGCAATCGCTTCCCCGAGCACGGCGACGAAGCCCAGCGCAAGCGATCCGGCGTGGGGGCGCAGCAACTCCCGTATGGTCAGCCGTTTGCGCTTCTTCGGCGCGGCCAAAGCCTCCCTAGCCTTCGTCGTTTTAGACGGGGTCTGCGGCGTCGCAGGTATGGTTTCAATTAGATCAGTTTTTTGTGCCACCCAGACCGCCCTCTCCCATGCTTAAGATGCAGCAGCACAGGTTGGCGGACGCCTTGGGCTCTCGACACAGCTCAGAACGGATTTCGAGGCCTGGTACAACGTTTGGTTTAATCAAATCTATTAAAATTGCCGAACACCCAACGGTTCGATATGAGCAAAACGCTGGAGTAGGCGCAAGGCTCACTCGCTGGAGTGTTGAGATCGCCAGCGGGAGATGGTGAAGACAGTCAGACTCGACTATTTTTTGGCGACAGTGTCAGTGACTCCTTCGGGGGCTTCGCCTTGATGATTTCCTAGCAACCACTCCAACCGGTGCAGTACGTCTTTCTTCTTTGCCTGGCCGAGCACCTTGCCCGCTACATTTCCTTCCCCATCCAGAAACAGAGTGGAGGGAATAGATTCTCCAAGACCAAGTTCACGCATCGTATTTGCGCTTGCGCCTACCAATACAGGAAATTCCATTTTGTACGAACGCGTGTACTGCGAAACATATTTTCTTGTCGCTTCATCGTCCAGTGACGCGGCAAGCACCACCACACCGCGATCGTGATACTTTTTGTAGACCTCGACAAAGATGGGCATCTCCGTTTTGCACGGGATACACCACGTGGCCCAGAAATTCAACACTACGATTTTGCCCCGATACTCTGAGAGACTATGCGCGTTTCCATGCATATCTTTCAATGCAAGCTGCGGCGCCGAAGATGGCTTCGCAGAAACGCTCAACAGCAGGAGAATGGCCACAAAGTATTTCATACCCACCTCTAGGGCCGGCATGAAAGCCGGCCCTTTTGGTTTTAGAAGCGCCGCGTATAGGACATCGTGAGAGCGTAGTCGGCAAAAGCGGCGTCGCCATGCCTGTGGTTAGCCAGATCAGGCACACTCACTCTGCGGTTTCGTTCAACGGCGAAAGGCACATTGACGGAAAAGAAATTTTTGAATCCCACCATGTACATGAACCCAGGATCAACGTCGATCGCGTATCCTGGCCGCCGGAAGCCGTTGCTGGCGCCAAATGCATCACGCACTGGCACGCCTTCCATGCGTCCTCCTATACTGGCGAACAGGCGCTTCACCTTGGGCACGGCATGTGAGATCCCGCCCCGGTACAAGTACTGGTCAGAGACAGACATGATTTCTTCCCCCTTGGCCGTGCGGAATGTTTGCACTCCGTTAGTGTCTTGGGGGTTGAACAAGTACGATCCCGAAAAATAAAGCGTGCTATTGAAGAATGTACGTTTCGTGGCCTGGAGTTCCAGGGCAAGACCCCAGCCGCCATCGCCGGCCTGAATTGATTGGTCAGCTGTAACCAGTTGACGCGTGCCGCGGAAAACACCATGATCCACGGAGTTATTTTTACCGGTTGGCATCTTCAGGCTGAACCCCAATGCAATGTTCCCCCCCGATTCTGTAGGAGGACGAAACACCCAGAAGCGCGCACCAATGGTGGAATCGCCGATGCCGGCGGTGTGGAAGATGCCATTTGCACGCTGGTCGCGTTTAGCAACCAGAATTGGCATGCTCCCCGTAAGGCTCCATCTTGGAGTCAGTTCGTAATTAACGGCCACATCAAACAAGTGGTAGTCGTTTTCGATCTGGTTGTGCAGGAGTTCGCGCTGCACCTGCTCCACCGTACCAACAAAGTGCCTGGAAGAAGATTGGTAGCGATAGCCTAACGTAACCTCAAAGTGATGGAGTTTCAGATTGTCACGGGTCTGGGCTTCGCGTCCCTTACCGTCGAAACATAAGTCGCCAATCACGGGCGCACTCTGGCGTGCGGCCACTCAACCTTGTCCCGCAGCGGGAACGCTGAAACCTAACACTGTGAAGACCAATGGCGCGATGAACACAACGGTCCCGGCAGCCCGGCGCAGAAAGTATGCCAACATAACTCATCCCTCCTCAATCAATAACCGATTCGCACGGAATTGGGTTCGTCTCCAACCTGGAGGCCAAGCGCTTCGAACCGGGCGATACCCCGGCCGAAATAAATAATCTGATCAAACAACATGAATCGGGAAGCCTGCGCCTTTGACATCAAGACAGAGCCACTCCGCAAGTTCGCGAACGGCCCGATGGCGCGCCAGGTTCTGTTCTTGTTGCTGCGCTTTGACTACAATTAAGTTCAGGTTCTTTGCAATAGACAGAGGAAGCGAGAATGTTTGCGGGAACAACGGGCAAATCTTGTCCATCAATCTGCCAGCGCAAATTTTCAGATCAGCATTGTCACAGTTCAATCATATGGCTCTGACTTCACATGCCACCGGGCGGTGGCGCCTTCGTCCGCACTTGACCAATGACGGCACAATCGACTGGTCGAAGTTTCTGAATCGTCCTCTCTTCACATCCAATTATCTCGACGATAATGACACGATAGCCCGGAAGACTGTGCTGATCACTGGCGCTGGAGGTTCGATTGGCTCAGCCCTGTCCCTCCGGCTCATGAGCAGCCTTGCCGGCACACTCGTGTTGATTGATCATTCCCAGCGCAACCTTGACGCTCTCTACAAGGAATACCGCGAACGAGATATCACATTTCCACGAGTTGAATTCTTTCCGGTAGATATTCTTGCTCAGGAGAAGCTGCAGGAAATATTTTCAATACATCGGCCGCACATTGTCTTTCATGCCGCCGCAATGAAGCACCTGCCGGCCTTGGAGTGCGCCCCCTTCATGGCTCTGGAACACAACGTCATGGGAACGCTCTGTCTTCTTCTGGCTGCGGATAGCTCCGATGTCGAATGTTTCATCAATGTATCCACGGATAAGGCCGTGAATCCGACAAGCGTTCTGGGTATATCCAAGCGCATTTCAGAATTGCTTCTGCTGGCGGTCGAGCCCACCGCGCTTCGCCTGATATCTCTTCGATTGGGAAACGTTTTAGGCAGCTCGGGGAGCGTGGTGCCCCGGTTTATGCGTTGCCTTGAGAATCATCAGCCGCTCAGGATAACCGACCCACATGCATCAAGATACTTCATTACCCAGGAAGAAGTCGTGGCATTTCTCATGAACACACTGGCGATTAGCGCCAATTCGCTGTTGCTGCCTGAAATGGGCAACCAGCGAAGGATCGTGGAGTTGGCGGCCTTCCTGCTCAATGAATTTCAAAGTGATGTTCCTTGCCCACCAATGGCTTTTACAAGCCTGCAAGACGGTGAAAAGCGTTCCGAACAACTCACTTACGATTATGAATATCTTGCTGATACCTCAATTCCTCATCTTCATAGAATCTGCGGTACCACAAATTTCGATCCGGAAAGATTTTCCGACAACCTCGGCCGGTTATTGGAGCGTGTTGTTAAACAGGAGAAAGCGGGCTTTATGGAAGCGTTAACCGATATTGTGCCGGAATTTACCCCGAGCAACACTCTTTTACGCTATGTCCTTTGATATTCGTATGCCGCAATTAGCCCCGTCAGTTCCGCGAATTCGCAACTCAGAAACAACGCCCCGGCGATCCAGTGCGTAATCCCTGGGACCTGGCCCACACCGCCGGCGGTTCCAGCGGCGGAGAAGCGGCAGCAATTGCGTCTGGTATGTCTGCGGCCGGGTCCGGTAGCGATGGCAGCGGATCTAAGGGGCGTCCGATGACCTGAATATAAAGAAGAGGAAGTATTGGCGGTCGCCGGCGTGCTCGACCGGCAATTCGACTGGAAAAACCTTATTTGCAGTTAGACGCAGAGGAAATACTGATTGAGTACCCCAATGAAACGAAAAATCGCAGTCGTCACCAGTTCCCGCGCAGATTACTCGCATCTTTATTGGGTGCTGGTAGAGCTCTCACAGCGGAGAAATGTAGAACTGGCATTAATTGCTATTGGCCCGCACCTGTCCGCGGAGTTCGGCAATACGTGGGAAGACATCGCCAGCGATGGCTTTGCACCTGCGGTGACCATCGAATGTCTCTTGAGTTCGGACAGTGACGTGGGCATGGCGAAGACTATCGGGGTCGCGACCCTGGGTCTGGCTGACTATCTGGGAAGGTTACGGCCCGACCTGCTTTTGCTGATCGCTGACCGCTATGAGATGCTCGCGCCCGCCTCGGTTGCATTGGCGCTGAGAATTCCCGTTGCGCATATTGAAGGCGGCGACGTGAGCCTGGGCGCTATTGATGAAGCCGTAAGAAATGCCTTGACCAAGTTGAGCCATATTCATCTGACCACAACGGAAAGCGCCTCCCGGCGGGTGATCAGCATGGGAGAAGAGCCCTGGCGGGTCCATGTCGTCGGCAGCCCGTCGCTCGATCACCTTACCAAGGGAGCCCTTTTCAGCCATCAAGAGGTAGAACGCCGCCTCGCAATTCCCCTGGATGGCAGCACGATCGCGGTGATTTACCATCCGGTGACTCTCTCTCGCGATACTTTGTGCGAAGCGGACGAGTTGTTTGCTGCGCTGGAAGATCTGCCACACGATCTGCTGCTTATCAGCCCCAACTCTGATGCCGGGAGCCGTGAACTGTTGCAGCGTATAGCCGCATTTGCCGCCCGCAAGCCAAACGCAAGATTCATTACCAGCATCGATCATCGAACATATTTGAGTCTGTTGCAGTTTCTGGCGGTCCTGGTAGGCAATTCCAGCAGTGGAATCATGGAAGCTGCCTCTTTCAAATTGCCAGCGGTCAACATCGGCATCCGGCAAAATGGCCGGGAACGCGCCGAGAACGTTTTGGATTGTGTGGCGGACCGGATGGAGATTGCCAGGGCAATCGGCACGGCGTTGTCCAGCTCTTTCAGGTCATCGCTGGCCCGTTTAACAAATCCATACGGAGATGGGCATTCTGCGGAAAAAATTGCGGATGTTCTCAGCGCAATTGACTTGTCACCATCTCTGTTGGCAAAGGCGCCGGTGCAAATTCATCTCCAAAAAGCAGCATGAAGGTCCCACTCGCCAAACCGGAAATAACGGAGAAGGACATCGCCGCTGTCGTGGCTGTTCTTCGTTCAACCCACCTCAGCCAGGGTCCGGTCATGCGTGAATTCGAGGAAGCATTGGCCGTTTATCTCAACTTTTCTTATGCGGTGGTGGTGAATTCAGGCACCAGCGCTTTGCAGCTTGCTCTCCGCGCCCTCGACATAAAAGAGGGAGACGAGGTAATCTTGCCCTCCTTCAGCTTCATGGCGGTCACCAATGCCGTGCTGAGCGAAAAAGCCGTGCCGGTTTTCGTGGACATCGATCCCAAGACCTGCAACATGACTCCATCCACGCTCGAAGCCGCTGTCAGCAGAAAGACCAGGGCCATCGCGATTGTCCACTCCTTTGGATTCCCCGCTCCCGCCGCGGAGATCGTCGAGTTTGCCAGGAGCCATTCGCTTGCCACCATTGAAGACGCATGTGAGTCCCTGGGATCCGAATTCAACGGCCGCAAGTCTGGAACATTCGCAGATATTGGCGCCCTGGCGTTCTATCCCAACAAACTGATCACCACCGGCGAAGGTGGAGCGCTTGTCACAGATTCCGCCCGGCTGGCTGCGCGCCTTAGGGCCCTTTCCAACCAGGGACGCCAACCTGGTGGCAACTGGTTCCAACACGTTGAACCGGGCTTCAGCTACCGTCTTTCCGACATAAGTTGCGCGTTGGGTCTGCAACAGCTTTCGCGGATTGAGCAGATACTGCGTCATCGCGAAGCCTTGGCCAGGAAATACGAACTGCGCCTAAGGTCGAACGTCAATCTCACGTGCTTCGGCACTGGCTGGAAACATGCACGCATTAGCTGGTTCACCTATCCGATCTTGCTGAACGATAATTTCACCCGTCAGGACCGGGACGAGATATGGGGTGAACTCAGGCGGCTAGGAGTTGAGACCGGACGATATTTCGCGCCCGCACACCTCCAACCCGCGCTTCGCGGCCTTCACTTCAGATGCGGAGACCTCACGCACACCCTCTCGATTTCTGAAAGAATTCTCTGCCTGCCGCTATTTAATGCATTGCAGGATGAACAGATCGAATTCGTGTGTGGTTCGCTCGAACACATTCTGGGCCAGTCGGCGGCTCATAGGGCGACTCACGCAGCTGTAAGCTGATAAAGCAGATGGCCCGTAAGAGACACTTTGCGCTCAGCGCCATTTTCATAGTCGATAACCCAGCGCTCCACAATCTTGAGCGCGGCTGAACGGAACAGCCATTGCAGCTCTCCGTGCGTGAACACATGGCCTTGCGTGGAAATCGTCCGCCTGCCTGCTTTCCAGGAAACAATCACGTCTCCGTGGTTTTCTGACGGAAGGACAAGGTCATGAGCCATGCGCGCGATTGTCTTGATCCAGCCGTAAGCCGCGGCGTTGTATCGATGGCTCACGTCCAGAAAGATCATCCCTCCGGGCGACAGAAGAGTTTTTAGCTTTGCCAGAAAAAAAAGTTTCTGTTGCGTTCCCTGCACGTGTCCCAACACATTCCACAAGCAGGTGATGATCTCAAAGCGCTCCATGCCATCGGGAATCTCCGACACCTCGCATGGCCATATTTCGCTGCCTTCCGCGCATTGGGCCCGCATTCCTGCGCTGGGTTCCAAAAGCACGGTCCGCTTCACGCTGGCGGCAAGGGTTATCCTTAGCGCGCGGCTTCCATCTCCCGCTCCCGCATCCATCAAAGATGCGGCGCCGTTGGCACGCGCAATAATAATATCTTCTATCCTTCGCAGGTATGGTTCTTTGGTTTTCGAGTAGGCCTTGTAGTAGGGAGCAAAAGCGTCATATGCAGCGGCAGCCATGAGAACACGCCGCGGTTGAATGGTGTTGCTCGGTGTCTTCGCACTTCGCGATAAATTTGCGCTTCCCACCAGTTCGCCTGACGCTCCGCAGCGAATAGAAATGCCCCATTGAGAGATTGACACTCGAACCCCAAAAACTCGCAGATATTTAGCGACATTTTCTCGCGCATAAAAGCCGCCGGAATAGGTGCAAATTCTCTTGCCCTCCCTGTCTGAGTACATGTCCGGCTCCTCCCAGCGTTTACGCCGAAGGCAATCAGCCTCCGTTCGGGCTGGAGCCGGATAGGCCATTCAAGTTTAATAACAAATCCAGTCCAAAGAGTTGCACACTCATGATCACGAGAATTTTGCCCAGCTTTCGCAGATTTACCATTGGCATGGTAGGCATGTTGCTTCTTTCAGCCGCATATTTGTACGCCTTCCCTGCCCCGACACTGTTGTATGCGGGCGTCGTGTTGCTGCATTCCGGTGGTGGACTGGTGGCGATCGTCTGTCTGATATGGTTTTGCCTGCGCTATCTTGGGCAGGTTCCGTGGATAGGGAAACTGGGATGGATCTTGCTTGCCTGCGGCGGACTGGTCGGGGGCGCCCTGATTTATTTCGGAACCACGCGTCAAAACACCAAGTGGCTGTATCTGCACATAGGGCTTTGTCTGGCAGGATTCATTCTCCTCGCTGCCTATGGAATGGCAAAGTGGCTGTCTGCAAGAGTCGGGACAGGGGTGGTGAAGGTCCGAATCGCGGCTGCTGTCGCGTTAACGGTCTGCATATGCGGCCTCGCCTATGGTGGGTGGTCATTGCGTGAAGGGCGCTGGCTGTCCGCCCATGTCATCAAGAATCCGCCCATTGCCCCGGCCAACATGGACGCTGAAGGCGATGGTCCCAAAGGCCCATTCTTCCCCAGTTCGGCACAAGTGGTAAGCGGCGGGCACATTCCCAGCAAGTTCTTCATGGAATCGGATAGTTGCAAGCGTTGCCATGCCGATATCTATAATCAATGGAACAGCTCAGTCCATCACTTCTCCTCATTCAACAATCAGTGGTACCGAAAAAGCATTGAGTACATGCAGGATGTTGTGGGCACCAAGCCTTCGAAATGGTGCGGCGGATGCCATGATCCGGCGGTGCTTTACAGCGGTTTAATGGACACTCCCATCAAGCAGATCGTTCATCGGCCGGAAGCCCAGGCAGGACTGGGATGCATGATGTGTCACTCCATTTCCCAGGTAAAGAGCACCATGGGACAAGGAGATTTTTTCCTGGAATACCCGAAACTGCATGAGCTGGCGGCCAGCAAAAACCCGGTCGTGCGCGCAGTGCACGACTTCATAACTTACCTGAACCCTGAGCCTCATCGCCGTACATTTCTGAAGCCATTTATGCGGACGCAGACGGCAGAGTTCTGCTCAACCTGCCACAAGGTGCACCTGGACGCTCCCGTAAATCACTACCGTTGGTTCCGCGGATTCAACGAGTACGACAACTGGCAGGCCAGCGGGGTTTCCGGATACGGAGCCCGGTCGTTCTACTATCCCCCCAAGTCGCAGCAGTGCGCGGACTGTCATATGCCTCTGCAAAAATCACAGGACGCCGGAAACATAAATGGCGTTATTCATTCGCACCGTTTCCCGGCAGCCAATACGGCAGTGCCGATCGCCAATAAAGATCCAGAGCAACTCAAAATCACCGAAAACTTTCTCAAGAACAAGATCCTGAGCGTGGACATCTTTGCTCTTTCTGCGGCGCGTCCAGAAAGAAAAAAGGGCGGCATATCCCAGACTGACTTGTCCACCACCTTTGCAGTTGGCGAAGAAGCGGAAACCACGATTGTCGCCGGCGAAGAAAGGCAGGCTAGTCCTGTCACGGCCCCGTTGAATCGCGTGCCAGCGACGGTCCGCCGAGGTGACACCGTGCAGGTTGACGTAGTGGTACGCACCCGCACCATCGGGCATTTCTTTCCTGCTGGGACCGTGGACGCCTATGACACATGGCTGGAGTTGAAAGGAACAGACGATCACGGCCAGGTCGTGTTCTGGAGCGGCAAAGTCGAAGATGACGGCAAGGGGCCGGTGGAGAAAGGCGCGCACTTCTACCGTTCGCTCATGGTCGATGGTCACGCTAATCCAATCAATAAACGTAACGCCTGGTCAACACGCGCGGTGGTTTATGTCCGTCTGATTCCGCCCGGGGCGGCAGACACTGCACACTTCCGCGTAGCGATCCCCAAGAATGCCGGGAACCAGATCAAACTCCATGCTCGCCTCTGCTATCGCAAGTTTGCCTGGTACAACACGCAATTTTCATTTGCCGGAGTGCCTGATCCCGCTCAAGGCGGGGAAGTCAATCCCGCATACGACGACCGGCATATGGTATTCAGCGGGAGCACAGCGGAAGTGTCAGCTGCGGATAAGACCATTCCTGATATCCCCGTTGTAGCCCTTGCCGAAGATGAAGTGACACTTCAAGTGCTTGACCGCACCGCTCCTGTCCCGTCGCCCAAGATGGAACTGAACCCGAAAGAGTGGCAGCGCTGGAACGATTACGGCATCGGACTTTTCCTGCAGGGCGATCTCAAGAGCGCCCAGGCTGCTTTCGAAAAAGTGACCGAGATGGATCCCAAGAACCCCGACGGCTGGGTAAACATCGGCAGGGCCGCCGTGCAGGAAGGAGATATGGACCGCGCTCGAACCGTGCTGAAACGCGCCCTGGAGATCAATCCCAAACTCGCCCGGACCAATTTCTTCTACGCCAAAGTACTGCGGAACGATGGCGACTATGATGGCGCGGCCGAACACCTGCGCACAGTCCTGGCGCAGTACCCGCGTGACCGCGTGGCGCTGAATGATCTGGGGCGCGTTCTCTTCCTGAAGCGCCAATACAGTGAAGCCATACCGCAGTTGCAAGCGGTGCTGGCCATTGATCCGGAAGACCTCCAGGCCAACTACAATCTCATGCTCTGTTATAACGGCCTGGGCGACCAGAAAACCGCCCATGATTTTGAGGTGCGGTACGTCCGCTTCAAAGCTGACGAATCGGCCCAAGCCCTCACCGGGCCTTATCGCCTGCTGAACGCAGATGACAATCAAGAGCGGCAGACCATTCACGAGCATGGATCGGTACCGCTGGAAACAGCGTCCGCTGCTTCAACGCGAACTCGGCCCAAAGGAAAGGCCGCTCAAACGCGTCAAGACACGTTGCAAAACCGTGACGACGCGCGGAACAAAATATCGCAAGCCGCCAATAGGGAGGGATCCGGCGCTTCGTCCTGGCGCCGGAACAAGCAGCGGAACTGAAGTACGGTTCTTCTGTTGTTTCTCAGGCGGTCCTCAGGCTAAGCCGGGTTTCTACCTGTACGGCTTGTGCGGCCAACCGTCCGGAGACGACTGCGCCTTCCATGGTTGCCAGGTATTGTTGCCGCGTGTAGTCGCCGGCCAGCGTCAATCCGGGAATGGGCGTCTGTTGTGGCGGCCTGAGCGCATCGGTGCCGGGTGAAAGAGAATAGAAGTCCGCAGGAAGACGCACTACCCTGGTGCGCACGATGTGGTTCCGCACTCTCAGGCCGAGCCGGTCGGTATCGCGGCAGACGATCTTTAGGATTTCGTCCTGGTCCATTTCCAGGAAGGGCTCGGGTGGAGTAAGGATGATCGAGATGCGGCCGGGAAGCCCACGGAATGTCGTCCGGGACTGTTCGGCGAAGCTAGCCAGCACCGTTGCCGGGGCAAAGGTGGTGTGGTCGACGTGCATGGAAGGTCCATCGAGCTCCATCTGAATTGTGACCGAGGGCATGGAGGGCAGCCGCAGCATGGGCTGAAACCAGGGGTGAGCGCTGAATGTCTGGGCAATGAGCTTTTGCGCGGGCTGGAGCGAGGTAGCCACAACCACATGCCCGGCACCGATGCGCTCGCCTCCGGCTTCAACCCCGACCACCCGTCCATTTTCCACCAACAAGCTTGTTGCCGGTGTGCCGGTGATAACTGTACCTCCATTGCGCACGATGGCAGCCGCAAGCGGCCCAGCCATCACTTCCGTCATCCCTCCCAGAAATGCTCCGACGCGCACGTTATAAATGCGCGGCAAATAAGGTCCCAGAGTGCCGAAGAACACATACGATGAGTATCTTTCAGGAGGCAGAAAGTAGAGCCCGGAGGTGAGGGGAACGAGCAAATTGCGGATTGCGTTGTCTGTGACGCCGTAAGCCTTGGCCTTTTCCGTCACGCTTGACTGGTCCAGTCCCTGCGGGTTGGTGAAATATTCCATCAGGCCCCCGGTGAAAAAGCCGGGGAGAGACAGCACATCACAAACCGAGAGCACCTGAAAGATATTGAGAGCTCCCGCTACCGTTTCAACCGGCCTGTAGAGAGGGGCCGCTCCGAAAACTCCTGAGCCTTGCCGGTCAGGAAGGCGGATTTCGATTTCATCTTCCCAGAAAACGATGTCATTGATGTTGATGCCGGCGGCGCGCAACAAATTGGGGAAGGCATCATAGAAACCGAGCACGCGATGAAGTCCCGATTCTACCAGCATTCCCTCCTGCACCCAGGAAGAAGTGCGCCCGCCCACAACTTCGCGCCCTTCCAGAATGAGGACTCTTCGGCCCTGGGCTCTTAACTCCATCCCGCAACTTAAACCTGCCAGTCCTGCACCGACAATCAAAACGTCAACTTGGTTCATGATCGTTCTCCTATGAAGACGTTTGTCCGGAGGGTTGTTTCTGCATTGATCGGCACGGCAGCGCGACGCTCAATTCAAAGCAGCCAGTCCGAACGCGGGTGGATGCGCAAATTTTCCGATTCGGCGACAATCTCCGCTAAGGCGAACCCTAGCCGGACAGAGAGAAATCAGGCAATGATGCCGGGCGGCCAGGGGCTGACAAACCCTGGGGCAGGTCTTCAACAACAAGTCCAAGGCCGCCGTGTAAGGATGTTCTTCCATCATCACCGGAACTTGCGGCTGGAACTGACGCCCTTCCCTTCTTCTATAGTTACGGTCTGATCGGCATCAACATTGTGGACGTGGTCCAACTGCCCACTGGGCCACGTGATATCTACACTGTCAGCTTTTGCCGCGCCGGCTAAGCCAAAGGTCAGAACCAGTTCGCTCTGTGAGAGATAGCCCCCGCTGTGGAGCACTTGATATTGGGTATCATTTCCAATTGTGAGCTTCACGGCCGCGCCGATGCCATCGCGATTGGACTTGGTGCCGACCAGCTTGATTCTCAGGCCATGATTGCTGCCACCGGGATTGCGAAACAAAACAGGCGCACCGCCGTTGGTAGTGACCAGAAGATCCAGGTAGCCATCATTATTTATATCAGCGAATGCAGCGCCCCGGCCGAGTCTGGGAGCACTGAAATCAGGACCAAGCTGCGCGGCAACATCCTGGAATTTTCCACCATGGGCGTTGTGAAACAGATGCGGGGGCTGGCGGTACTTGATGCGTTTTTGGATTTTCTCAATGTCATCCTCGATGTGGCCGTTGGTGACAAAAATGTCCGGCCAGCCGTCTAGATCATAGTCAAAGAAGAAGCAGGAAAAACCCAACGTGAGAAGGCTGGCGCGGCCGATTTCAGATCTCGGCGCCTCATCCAAAAAAAGTCCATTACCCTCGTTATGGTAGAGCGACATCATCTGGTTGGAAAAATTGGAAATGATGATGCTCGGCCTTCCGGAGTGGTCATAGTCTGCGGAGTCCACGCCCATGCCGGCCCGCGCTATGCCGTCTTCACTGAATGCGATTCCCGCCTGCACAGCGCGTTCCGTAAATGTTCCGTCGTGATTGTTGACGTAAAGTTTATTTGGCTGGGTGTCATTGACCAAAAGCAGGTCAGGCCAGCCATCGCCGTTATAGTCGAGCGTGGTAACGCCTAGCGTCTTTGACGCGGGTTCAAAGAGCCCTGCTTTGCGGGTAACGTCTTCAAACTTTCCGTTTCCAAGGTTATGCCAGAGCCGGGGTGGGACTCCCGTGTAAGATTCAGGGGTGCAATAGGATTTATGCGTGCCGTCCAGCGTGCATGTAACGTCTTTTTTCGGCGACCAGTCAACGTAATTGCCCACGATCAGATCAAGTTTGCCGTCACGATCATAGTCCACCCAGGCCGCGCTGGTGGAGAATTCACTGATTCCCCAAAGTCCCGCCTGCCGGGTCACGTCCGTAAAGGTGCCGTTGCGGTTGTTGTGGAAGAGGTGGCTCTGGCCGACCGCCGTGACATAAATGTCGTCATAGCCGTCATTGTCATAGTCGCCAATCGCCGCACCCATACCATAGATACTCAAACTTAGCCCGGACGAAGCTGTTACGTCAGTGAACGTTCCATTGCGATTGTTATGGTAGAGCCTCAGCCCGTTTCCGCCTGACCCTTCGTGTCCGGGCCACCCCTTGCCGTTGACCAGCAGAACATCGGGATATCCGTCATTGTCGTAATCGATAAAAGCGCAGCCTGGGCCAAGCGCTTCCGGCAAGTATTTTTTGCCAAACGATCCATTGTTATGGACGAAGCGAATGCCAGATGACCGGGTGATGTCAGCAAATTGGATTCCATGCGGACCGGTCGAAGCAACGCCAGGTTCGGCGGCCTTCTTGGCCGGCTTTTTGGGAGGAGTCGCCGCGACTGCGAGGCAGACAATCGACAAAATAACCGCAGCAGCTGAGTATTTGAAAAATGATCTGATTTGCATGGGAGTCAATCCTGATAAGAGAATGTCAGCAAAGAATGCCGTTACTCGGAGTAGATCAACCGGAGTGACATGATGCCCGGCGCACGATGGTCTTGTTCCTGACTTCCGAATTCATGTCCGCAAAATGCTTCTTTTTCCATTCGGCGAGCGTAAGCCAACTGCAAACACTGCCATGACGCAAGTCATGCCTAGTTTTCACGTTGGCATATCTCCTTATTTCTACAGACAAAGAAGCCTCAAGGAATTGCGCCTTAGTTCAGGAGAATCGCGCAAAAAAACGCGGGCGAGTGTGTCTTTCTTCGCGTACACAATCAGCACGCTCGAATTGTGAGTTCTCGCCAATGAACCCCTTGAAAGCTCCAGCCAAACGCTCCCGCAGGTGGCAATCGCTCAAACGCGGCCATATTCTCGCCAGGGCAGCCGTGCCTGACTTCATTGAAAAAGATGGAGAAACTTTTTTTCAGATAGGACGGCGGATCGTAAACTGGCTCGACCACTTCGGAAAGAGCCTTCGCAAACTCCCAGCTTCCGACCTGGAGCTTTTCTACTGTTCAAGTTTTTGCGGAACCAGCCTGGGGCTCACAAAGCTTGATGCCGCCCGGGAACGGGACGGGATACGGGAACTCCGCTTCACGAGCGATAACAAGTTCGGCAATACAAAAGACGCACTCAATGAATGGAGGGCCTACATTGATTCCTTCGTTGAGACGGAAGAGTTTGCCCTGCATCTTCACAAGCTTGAAACCTGGAGCGGCCTGGGCCCTTTCGTAGCGACTGTGCGCTTTGAACACATCGGCAAACCCAGCGGAGCACAGCGAACGTCCATTGATCGCGCTTTTTTCCGCATCGCGTGGGAAGACTCTGGCGGGACGCTGCAAATCAGCGGGCAGGCGCTTGTGCAGGGAGAACGCATTGCCTCGGAGAAGCCGCACTTCACCAACGTCGCCCACTCAGCTGGAATTGATTTCCAAAATCAATACTATCCCGCCTTCCTCAATGAACCTCTCAAGTTCGGAATGATCCGTTATGGGCCGGGCGGGATCACGGCGGTTGATTACAACAATGATGGTCTTTGCGACCTCTTTATTCCTGACGGCGTGGAGTCCAAGCTCTTCCGCAATCGCGGTGATGGAACATTTGAAGATGTCACGCAACAGGCTGGGCTCTCTGGATTGGATGGCGTAAGCGTCGCGCTTTTCGCCGATTACGACAATGACGGCTTCAAAGACCTGTTCGTGAGCCGCACCTTCAAGCCCAATCAGTTGTTCCACAACAATGGCGACGGCACTTTCACAGACGTTACGGCGCAATCCGGTCTCGGCGAAGACTGCTGCACTACCGTAGCTGCCTGGGCCGATTACGACCATGACGGCTACCTGGACCTTTATCTTGGCCGGTACATGGATCCGCGCTCAAACATTCCCACAACTTTTTATGCGCGCAACGGCGAGCCCAACCAGCTCTACCACAACAATGGTGACGGTACGTTCACCAACGTGACAAAGAAGGCCGGTGTTGGTGACAAAGGCCTTTGCCTGGGCGCGGTCTGGGGGGACTTCAACGATGACGGTTTTCCCGACCTCTACGTGGTTAATGACTTCGGCAGGAAGACCCTCTATCGCAACAATGGCGACGGCACTTTCAAGGACGTTACTGTCAGGAGCAAGACACTCGCGTACGGCGCAGGCATGAGCGCGTCTTTTGTAGATTATGACAATGACGGCAAGTTCGACTTCTATGTAACGCACATTCGCTCCGAGCATTCCTGGTATGCAGAGGCGCCCACGGTGCGCCGTTATATGCTGCGTTCCTTTACTGAGGGCACCTGGAGGACAGACGTGCCGCTGTACATGGAGATCGTGCGCCAGTCAGGGCTGGGCTTTGTGAGCGTGTTCAAACAGATGGCGTCTGGCAACACGCTTCTGCGCAACAAGGGTAACGGCACCTTTGAGGACGTGACAGAAAAGGCGCAGGCCAATCCACATGGCTGGTTCTGGGGCGCCGCCTTCGCGGATTTTGACAATGACGGATGGCAAGACGCGTACGCCGCGAACGGCTGGGTGTACAACGATAAAAACACGGAAATCGAACTGGATTTTCTCAACAACGTTGTGACCCAGCAGAAGCAGTACAAGACCGGAATCTTTTTTGACCCGAAGTATTTTGGCCACCAGTCCTGGCATGGCTGGGAGCGCAACCGCTACCTTCGCAACAACGGCGACGGAACATTTCTTGAAGTCGGCAATGCCACGGGAACTGACCTCATCACTAACAGCCGGGGGGTGGCCGTGGCGGATTTCTGGAACCGCGGAGTCATGGACATTGCAGTGGCCGCATCCACGGACCGCCATGCGCTGCTGAAGAATGAAGTTGGCCTGGGTCACAACTGGCTACAAGTCGAACTGGTAGGGACGGCATCCAACCGCGACGCCGTGGGTGCTCGAGTGACCATTCATGTAAGCGGCGCTCAGCAGGCGCGCGAGGTGGTCCTGGGAGACAGCTACGGTTCGCAAAGCTCACTGCGGCTGCATTTTGGATTGAATCAGCACAAGATGGTGGACCAGTTGACCGTGCGCTGGCCGCGCTCCGGAATTGTTCAAACGTTCTCGAATATCGCCGGAAACAGGATCATCCAGATTACTGAAGGCGACAAGCACATCGTCGAGAAAGATTATGCCAGGCCAACCCTTTAGATCGGTGCTGATTCTGTTCATAGTCCTGCTGGTTCTTGAGTCAGGCATTGCCTATGGCGCTGCGGGACCCGGCCCTGAAGACCGGCAAAACCAGCGCTGGTTTGAAGACGTGACCCACAAGGCGGGCATTCTTTCACGTCACCATACTCGCCGATTCAACAATCCGTACGCTGAAATCATGCAGGGTTACACGAAACTTGGGGCCGCGGTGGCCGTGGCCGACTTTGATCGCGATGGCTTTGAAGATATTTTTGTGACCGACTCGTGCGCAACCTGCAAAAACCACCTGTACCACAACAACGGTGATTTTACTTTTACTGACGTTGCCGAGAAAGCCGGTGTCGCGAACGGGAATGACGAAGAAAACGCCTCTTCCGGCGCCCTCTGGTTCGATTTCAACAACGATGGGTTTCCAGACCTGCTTGTCGTGCGGTTCGGGCACCCGATCCTCTACCTGAACCTGGGCAATGGAAAATTTCGCGATGTTACCAAAGCGTCGGGACTTGATCGCTACATGAACGCCATCAAGGCAATTGCCTTTGATTATGACAATGATGGCTACGTTGATCTGTTCATTGGCTCGTATTTCCAGCCAATCAACATCTTTCATCCCGGCACACCCCGGTTTTTTCCAGAAAGTTTTGAGACTGCCAAGAATGGCGGCGGCGTGACTGTGTTTCATAACAATAAGGACGGGACCTTCACTGATGTGACGGAAATCAGCGGCATCCACACCACCGGCTGGACGCTGGATCTGGGGCACGGCGATGCCAACAATGACGGATTCGAAGACCTGTACGTAGCCAATGATTTTGGGACAGACCGTTTTTACGTCAATAACGGCAACGGCACTTTTACTGACAAGACAGAGTCCGCCATCGGCTTTGATACCAAGAAGGGCATGAACGTGGATTGGGGAGACTTTGACAATGACGGCCTGCTTGACATTTACGTCACGAACATCACTGACGATTACATGCGCGAGGGAAACTTTCTCTGGCACAACAATGGGAACCTGACGTTCACCGACATCTCGCGTGAAACCGGCACGGACGATACGGGCTGGGGATGGGCAGGCAAGTTCTTTGACTATGACAACGACGGCTGGCTCGATCTCTATGTCGTGAACGGTTGGGTGTCCGGCGGCAAGGAAAGCTATGTGCCAGATATTTTTGAAATGGTCACTCGTCCCGGAGTGGATTTCGCCGATGCGCGCAATTGGCCCCCGATCGGGAACAAGTCTCTGAGCGGTTATCAGAAGAAGCGGCTGTTTCATAACGAAAACGGCCACATCTTCAAAGATGAAGCGGCGCGCCACGGGCTGGACTCGACCAAAGACGGCCGCGGTATTGCAGTGGCTGATTTCGATAATGACGGCCGGCTGGATCTCTTCGTAACCAACGCCGATGATGAACCATTTCTCTACCGCAATATTCTGCCGACCGGAGCACACTGGATCGGCTTTCTATTGGAAGGATCAAAATCCAATTCAGCAGCCGTTGGCGCGCAGATCCGGCTGAAGATCGGCAAGCAAACCTATCTTCGTTATGTCAATGGCGGAAACGGGTTCGCCAGCCAGTCAACCAACCGAGTTCACTTTGGCCTTGGCAAGAACACCAGGATAGACGCCATTGAGGTGCGATGGCCGTCAGGTATGAAACAAAACTTGCCCGTCCTGCCCGTCGACCACTGGTACAAGCTGGTGGAAGCCGACACCACAACGAATATTCAACCTTGGGAACCAAAACGATGAACAGAAAACCTTACTCTCACTTTCTTGTCGTTCTTTTCCTAATGGGCGTGCTCTTTTCTGCTGTCCGCGCCTCAGATTCGGATTACCAGGAAGCGGTGAAAGCGCTGGGGGCCAAGGATTACGCCACTGCGCTGCGCTATCTGGAGTCAGCCGTAGGCGGCGATCCTGATAACGTGCGCTACGCCAGCGATTACCGGCAGGCGGTGATACGAAGCAAGGATTTTGACAGGTCGTTACAGTTTTTTGAAAAGCTGGTTTCGGCCCATCCGGATTCCGCCAACGTTCATCTGAATTTCGGCTTTGCCTACGTTGACAAGATTCCCGTCGCAGGCTCAATCACGCAGGTAATCCTGGCCAACAACGCACTCAAAGAATTCACTAAAGCAGTTGAACTAAAGGAGAGCTGGATCGCCTATTACACGCGAGGCATGAGTTACCTCTTCTGGCCGAAGGTTTTTGGTCGGGCGGCGTTTGGCGTAGCCGACCTGAAGAAGGCAATGGAAATTCAGAAGTCCGGGCCACGGCGTCCGTATCACGTAAAAACTTATATCGGGCTCGGCGACGGATACTGGAAAATGGACGATTCGGAAAAAGCCCGCTCGATCTGGCAGGAAGGCCTGAAAGAATTTCCGGACAATGCGAACTTGAAGGCGCGGCTGACGCAGCAGGGAGACCAACTCAAGGCCACAATCGAAGCCGGTTTCGATCCCAGCAAGCGCGTGGATACCGACCTGAGGGACCTATGGGCAAATTCCAACAACTAAAGGCGGTAACGTGCTGTTTGGCTTTGTGCCTCTCCAATATGGCTTTCGCAGGAGGTCCGGCGGGCATTCGTTTTGAGGAAATTAGCGCCAAGGCCGGCGTTCGCGTCCAACACCATAGCCGCACATTCCACGGAAAGAATGCCGAGGTCCTTCACATGTTCACTTCTGGAGGGGCCGCGGTTGCCGTCGGAGACTATGACAATGACGGCTTTGAAGACATTTTTGCCACCGATTCAGATGCCGGAAAGCCCAATCATCTGTTTCACAACAATGGCAACATGACATTTACTGACGTCGCCGTAAAAGCGGGCGTCGCCGGCGGCAACGACCCCCTCTCAGTCGTTTCTGATGCGCTCTGGTTCGATTACGACAATGACGGCAAACTGGATCTGTTAGTTGCGCGTTTTGGCACGCCACTTCTCTATCACAATGAGGGCAACGGAAAATTCAAGGACGTCAGCGCCACTTCGGGACTCAATAAGTTCGGCAACACGATTGCGGTGATCGCCTTTGATTATGATAACGACGGCTACCTCGACCTGCTGTTCGGGAACTACTTCAAGCCTGTTAATCTCTTGGACCTCAAAGATCCTCGTGTCCTCCCCAACGATCTTGACAACGCGACCAACGGTGGCGGAGTCACTCTCTGGCGAAACACCGGCAAGGGGTCTTTTGAAGAAGTCACGGACAAAGCCGGGCTCGGCAAGGTAACCGGCTGGGCCCTCGATGTGGGCCACGGGGACTTTAATAATGATGGGCTCCAGGACATTTATATAGCGTGCGACTACGGCACTGACCATGTATTCATCAACAAAGGTGACGGCACATTTCGCGAAGCAACAGAAAAAGCAACCGGCTGGGACACAAAAAAAGGCATGAACGTGGACGTGGCCGATTATGACAACGATGGATGGCTGGACATTTATGTGACCAATATTACCGATGAATACATGAAAGAGTGCAACATGCTCTGGCACAACAATGGAGACGGCACTTTCACGGATGTCTCTAAAGAAACTGGGACATGTGAAACAGGTTGGGGTTGGGCCGCGAAATTCGCCGACTTGGACAACGACGGCTGGCAAGACCTTTTCGTGGTCAACGGACTACGATCAGCCGGACCTGAGAGCTATGTCCCACTCATTCTGCCGGTAATCACCACTCCAGGGCTTGATATCACTAACGTGAACAATTGGCCCGATATAGGCAATCGGACATGGAGTGGATACCAGAAGAAAAAACTTTACCGCAATCTCAGCAATGGAACCTTTAAAGATGTCTCCGCCGAAGCAGGAGTCGACAATGACCTGGACGGCCGGGGCATTGGGGTGGGCGACTTTGACAATGACGGAAGGCTCGATCTGGTGCAGACCAATGCCGACCAGCCTTTGCTTCTCTATCACAACATCACGGAAATCCGCGGTAACTGGATCGAACTCAAGTTGTCCGGTACCAAGTCCAACCGTGACGCTATCGGCGCACGCGTGCGAGTTGAAGCCGGCGGGATCACCCAGATACGCGAGGTGGATGGCGGAAATGGTTACGCGGGACAAAGCACCCGCCGGCTCCATTTCGGACTGGGAAGCGCAACCAAGATTGAGCGTCTTCAGATCAGGTGGCCGAGCGGAGCAACGGAAATAGTTACTGTTCCCATCAATCATGTGACCTATATAGAAGAGGGCCGCGGAGTGGTAACTAAATGAGAAGCGGAACGCGGGCCGGAACTACGCTTTTTCTCACCCTCATATTGCTCGGCACAACCCCCACCCTGCCGCCGAGTGTCCGCGAACAAGTCTGGCGCCACCGCAACCTGGGTAAAGCATATTACGAAAATCCCATGACCCAATTGAAGGCGGTTGAGGAATTCAAGCAGGCACTGACGCTGGCTCCTGGTTCCACGCGAGACCGCGTCAATTATGGACTGGCGCTTTTGCGCGCCGGCAAGACAGCAGAGGCCATCACCGAACTGCAGCGGGCTCAAAAAGAAGATTCTTCCATTCCGCATACGTGGTTCAACCTGGCCATCGCTTATAAAAAGGAGTTCCAGCACCCGAATGCCATTGAACAGTTTGAAGGAATGCTCAAGCTTGTGCCCAATGAGCCGGTGTCACATTACAATCTGGGGATCGAGTTCAAGCTGACCGGTAAGCCCGAATTGGCATTGCAGCACTTTCTACTCGCGGTGCAACTAAGTCCGAATTTTGCCGCTCCACATTTCCAACTTTACAACGCATACCGTGAACTTGGACGCAAGGAAGATGCCGCGCGCGAACTGGAATCTTTTAATGAGATCAAGAAACGCAAGGCGGGAACCGCAGTCTCAGAGGACCCCGAGTGGAGCTACTATTCTGAGATTTATGACGTGGTGGAACTGGATCAGGACTTTGACCGCGGAGCGTCGTCGCCGACCCTGAAGTTCCAGCCAACGAAAGTCGCGTCTGGCGTTGATGCGGCCACGGCAGGGATGGCCATTCTGGATTTTGACGGTGATGGCACTCCTGATCTTCTCGTCTGGTCTGAGAACGGGATACTGATTCTGAAAAATGGCGTTACTCCAGTTGCAAAAACTGGACTGGAAAACCTCAAAGGTATTGTCTCAGTGGCGCCGGGAGACTTCAACAATGATGGGCTGCCTGATCTGGCAGTACTGACGCACGCCAGTGCACTACTCTACGTCAATCACAACGGACAATTTAAACCCTATCCGGCAAAGTTGCCGGAAGGAGCTTTCACCAAAGCAGTCTGGCTGGACTATGACCACGACTATGATCTCGATCTGGTTCTGCTGGGCAGCAAGTCAGTGCTCTTGAGAAACGACGGCATTGCGGGATTCAGTGATCAGACATCCAGTTTTCCCTTCGTCGCAGGCCCGGTAACGGATGCCGCAGTTTTCGATCTTATCCCGGACAACAATGAGGCCGACCTGGCAGCGCTTTACGCTGACGGTTCAATGGTCCTTTATCACGATCAGCTGCTGGGGCACTATGAAGCAAAGCGGCTGGAACATCGCGTTCCTGGCGGCACCTCGCTCCTGGCCCGCGACATTAATAATGATGGATGGACTGATTTGCTGGCCATGGGTTCTGGCGGTTTGCGGCTGCTTATGAATGATCATGGCAAGTTGGTGGAGGGACCCGCTGGTCCGACGGAAAAGGGAGCCATGACTGCCGCCGACCTCGCGAATCGTTCACTATCGGACATAGTAGTGAGTGGTTTGATTTACCGGAACCTCAGCGATGGACACTTTGAACGCGCAAATGCTGAATCGCTTCCCAGGGCAACTGCTCTGGCCGAAGCCGATTTTGATGGCGATGGGCGTGTGGACCTGGCGCTTGTTACACCTGATGGGTCTGTGGAATTAGCAAAGAATGCCACATCCCTCTCGAATCACTCAATGTCCATACGCCTTGAGGGAGTGAAAAACATAAAGCTGGCTGCCGGCGCGGTGGTGGAGGTTAAGACAGGCGCCTGGTACCAAAAGCGAATTTATGAGGGAACGCCCCTGCTGTTTGGCCTGCGCAACTATGCGGAAGTAGATACCGTCCGGATCACATGGCCTAACGGTTTAGTTCAAAATGAGACCAGACAACCGGCCGGGCAGCAACTTTCCTATAAAGAGAAACCGCGCCTCTCCGGTTCCTGTCCAATGATTTTTGCATGGAACGGCGCCCGATTCGAGTTCATTACCGATGTGCTGGGAGTTGCGCCTCTTGGGGCGAGCAGCGGCGACGAACAATACTTTCCGGTAAACCACCGCGAACATATTCTGCTTCCAGGTAGCAATCTGCAAAACCGCGACGGCCATTATGAAATCCGGATCACCGAAGAGCTACGCGAAGTTTCTTACCTGGACAAAGTGCAACTCATAGCAATTGATCACAATTCCTCCGAGGAGTTATTCACCAACGACAAATTCAAGGGCCCTCCCTTCCCGGATTTCCACCTCTACGGCGTGGCACACAGGTCATATCCTGTCCGGGCGCAGGACCAGGATGAACATGATGTGCTGCCATTGCTGATAAAGCGCGATGGTCATTATGTGGATTCATTTCATCGCAGCCCTGCTGGAGTTGCACAGTTGCATTATCTTGAACTGGATTTCGGCCACGCTGCCCCTCGCAATCGCGCAGCGCTGGTGTTGAACGGATGGGTTGACTGGGCTGACGGCAGCACCTTTTTGGCGGCCGCACAGGAAACTAAAGAAGGACTGATTTTTCCTTATCTTCAGGTTAAGGATTCCAATGGGCAGTGGCAGACCGTCATCAAGGACATGGGCATTCCATCTGGGAAGCCGAAAAGTATTGTGGTCGATCTGGCAGGCAAGTTCCTCTCCGCTTCGCGCGAATTGAGGATCGTTACCAATTTGTGCGTCTATTGGGACGAGATTTTTCTCGCTGACAATGCGACGTCCCCTGCGGTAAAAATGACCACACTCCCTGCCGTGAACGCGGACCTGCGTTATCGCGGCTTCTCACAACCAGTCATTCATCCGGAACGGACTCAACCGGAGGCCTTCAGCTATGAAAAATGGTCTCCAACTACCGGCTGGAACCCAACCCCTGGATTCTATACACGCTATGGGGAGGTTCGTGAGTTGCTGGCGACTGTTGACGATCGCTTCGTCATCATGGGAGCCGGAGATGAATTGGGTCTGCTTTTTGATAATCGCAAGTTGCCGGCGCTTCCGGCCGGTTGGACGCGTGATTTCCTGTTGTTAGTAGATGGCTGGGCCAAAGACGGAGACTCTAATACTGCTTTCGCCAGAACAGTGGAACCGCTGCCTTTCCATGGAATGACTAGTTACCCCTATCCTTCATCGCAACATTTTCCCACTGACGAAGTTCACAGACGTTACCTGGAGCGTCTGAATACGCGTCAAGCAATTTTCAATCTTGATCGTTTGCGGCCCTAATGTGAAACCGGCATAACATATTAGGAACCCGCGTACCAACTCAGGTTCATGCGATGCACACACTGTTCTCTCGCCGTTCCAAAATGGAACAGCACCTTAGTTTTTGATCAATAAATAATGTTCCATTTTGCAAATTTCCGGGACAATGCTGTCTCTGAATTTGAACCAACAAGCTGACTATGTGTGGGGCCAGCAAACGAACACCTCTGCACTGCCACATCTATCACGAAACCTAGATCACGAACGGGAGTATAGGCCATGGATGTTGAAGCCATCAGAGCCAAGGTCAAAGAATCCATTTTTAAAGTAACCGGCATTGAAGCAGCCACTATTTCTGATTCCGCCGTCTACGTGGCTGAACTGGGACTGGATTCTCTTTCCATCCTGGAAATTGCTGTAAGCGTAGAAGAGCAATTTAAATTTCACGCCAGCGATGAAGAATTGTCGGCAATTCGCACCGTGGATGACACCGTGGAACTTGTCAGAAGACGGATCTGTGCGGCGGTAGCATGAGTGCCAAGCCCACAGTCGTGGTAACGGGAATCGGGATGGTGACCTCGATCGGCGCCGGACGCCACGAGTTCTGGAATGCTTTGCTCGCAGGCACTTGCGGCTTTGCGCCGGTGAAAAGTTTTGACACCAGCGCCTACAGCGTTCACCTGGGAGCAGAAATCCAGAATTTCAAGGCGGAAGACTACGTTCGCACGCTGGACGTGAACTCAATCGGCCGCTCGTCGCAATTGGCGATTGCTGCCGCTAGGCTAGCATTGGCCGATGCGTCACTGGATCTGACCGAGATCGACCTGGAGCACGCGGGTGTCTGTGGGGGCACAACCTCGGGCGAACCGCAGTTCATCGAGCGCTTCGATGATCACTATGTGCATGACGAATTGAGGAAAGTAGGCCGGGAGTTCATTACTGGTTATCCGTGCCACGTTGTGCCCTGTCATGTAGCGATGGAGCTTGGATTTTCCGGCGAGGCAATGATGATTCCCACTGCTTGCGCAGCGGGGAATTACGCAATTGCGCACGCCAGCGACCTTCTGCGCGCCAGGAAGGCCAGCGTCATGCTCGCGGGTGGTGCGGACTCGTTCTCTCGAATCACTTACACGGGATTTGCTCGCCTGGGCGCGATCGCTCCTGAAGTCTGCCAGCCTTTTGATCGCAACCGTAAAGGCATGGTGCCGGGAGAAGGGGCAGCCATGCTCCTGCTGGAGTTGAAGGACCATGCAATCGCAAGGGGCGCGCGCATTTACTGTGAGGTGGCGGGCTACGGACTTTCATGCGACGCTCACCACATGACCGCAGCCCATCCTCAAGGTGAGGGAGCGGCCCGCGCGATCAGGATGGCATTGGACCAAAGCGGGATTGCTCCGGAAGAAGTGGATTACATCAGCGCGCATGGGACGGGTACTCTGACGAATGACCGCCTGGAAACCATTGCCGTTAAGAACACATTCAAAAAGCAGGCCTACAAAATCCCCATAAGTTCCATTAAGTCCATGTTGGGGCACACGATGGGAGCTGCCTCCGCCATTGAGGCGGCGGTTTGCGCTTTGGCAATTACCGAAGGGCATATCCCGCCCACAGTGAATTGGAAAGAGCAGGACCCAGAATGCGACCTGGATTACGTTCCGAATGTTGCGCGCAAGCACAACGTCCGGATTGCAATGAATAACGCATATGCCTTTGGAGGCAACAATTCATCCCTCATATTCAGGGCAAGGGCGGTTTGATAAACGGATATGGATTCAACCATGCAAAAAAGGGTGGCTATTACCGGTATGGGTGTCATCTCCTCCTTGGGAGATTCGCCTGCGACCCTGCATTCTTCTCTTTGCAACGGCAAAACAAGCATCTACCAATTTGACGAATCCCATTTAAACGGGTCCGGCGGGAAAGGCAGCGGCAGGATTGCTGCATTCCGGGCGCAATCTTATCTGAGAGGCAAAAACCTCAGACCGCTGGATCGCACTGGTCAGTTGGTGGTGGCGGGCGCGGGGCTGGCGTTGGAAGACAGCGGATGGACTCCTGAGCATTTGGCTGAATATCCCGTCGGTCTGGTACTGGGCACGATGTTCGGAAGCCTGCACACCATTGCGAAATTCGATCGTCATGCTCTGGAACAAGGTCCGGGATGCGCCAGTCCCATGGACTTCGCCAACACCGTAATCAATGCGGCCGCCGGCCAGACCGCAATCTGGCACAACCTGCGCGGCATCAATTCCACCATTTCCAGCGGATCGGCTTCCGGACTCGCGGCGCTGGGCTATGCCATGGACCTCATCCGCTTCGCCGGCCAGACCGCGGTGCTGGCTGGTGGCGCGGATGAATTTTGCTTCGAATCTTTTTGCGGGTTCGAGCACGCAGGTATGCTGCACTCATCTGGCAGTCTCGAACTGCCTGTGCCATTCCACGCAAGCCGCACTGGCTTTGCGCTGGGAGAGGCTGTCGGCCTGCTCATGCTTGAGGAATGGGAGACGGCAATGGCTCGAGGCGCTCACATTCTGGCCGAAATTCGGGGGCATGGCAGCGCTTACGACTCTTCCCGTCAGGATCGCGGGATGGCCGTGCGGTCGATTGTTCGCGCAATGGCGGACGCGCTGAATGATGCCGGGATGTCGCCGCGCGAAGTTACCTGCATTAGCGCCTCTGCGAATGGCAGCGTCCGTGAAGACCAGGACGAGGCGGTCGCGATCCAGTCTTTATTTAACGGCAGCAGTCAGTCAATTCCCATTACTGCCATCAAGTCCATGATCGGCGAAACGCTCGGTGCGTCCGGCTCTTTGCAGGCCATTGACCTGGTGGAAACAATGCGAAGCAGTGTGCTGCCGGGAATTCTAGGATTAGGGCAGAAAGACCCTCTTCTGCCCGAACTCAATTTCTGCTGCGAGCAGCAGGAAATCAATCAATGTCATGGCCTCGTCAATTCGATTGGGCTTGATGGCAATGTCTACTCGCTGGTGATTTCGCGGGGGCCGGGAAAAACATGAAGCAAACTTGAGCTGTGGAGGAAGAAATGGCCGTATCCCAGGATCTGTGGGCACCGCTCGTTCACGCCCCCGAGCAAGCGGCGCTTGTCCCACGCTTTGAAAAACAAGGCTACGACGAACAGTCGGTTGCCGCTCGACGGAAGTGGATTGAGCAAAAAACCCGTGGCAATCTCGCCCACGTAGGTTCTTACTCCATCTCCACCGAGGCGATGCGCGGCAATATTGAAAATCCTGTCGGGACTGTCCAGGTCCCTTTGGGAATCGCGGGACCTCTCCTGATTCATGGCACCCACGCACATGGTGTGTTCTATGTGCCCATGGCAACAACGGAAGGGGCATTGGTGCGTTCGTACGAACGCGGGATGACAACATTGACTCGGGCCGGTGGCGCCACCGTACGTGTCATTCGCGATGAAAATCGCGTGTCTCCGGTTTTTCTGTTTTCTGACGTGGCCACGGCCTTTGAGTTTGGTTCTCGATTGCAGGAGAGCTTTAACAGTATCCGTGAAGAGGCGGAGGCCACCACGCGACACGGAAAACTTTTACGGCTGGAGTGGCAGCCTGTGGGACGTGAGGTAATTGTTCACTTCAGCTATTTCACCGCAGACGCGCATGGCATGAACATGATCGTCAAGGCGACTGAACGTGCCTGCCAGTGGATTTTATGTCATAGCGATGCGGTTGATTTTTATCTCTTCAGCGGATCCTGCTCGGAAAAACATAGTAGTGGCTCTCTTCTGGCGGGCGGGAAGGGGAAAAAGGTAGTGGCCGGAGCGCTGCTTCCCTCGTCCCTGGTCAGTACCTATCTGCATTCCAGCCCGGCCGACCTGGTGGAAATGTGGCGCCACACCGTGCTGGGGCATTTGCAGGCAGCTGCACTGGGATACAACGGGCAATATGCAAACGGACTCGCGGCGCTCTTCATTGCCTGCGGACAGGATGTGGCCAACATTGTCAACTCTGCAGTGGGAATCACCAATTTTGAGCTCACCACGAATGGCGAAGTCTACGTGAGCGTCACGCTTCCGTCCCTTACCGTCGCCACTGTCGGGGGCGGCACAGGTCTAGGAACGGCAAGAGAGTGCCTGGAGATGATGGGTGCGGCCGGCGAGGGCGGCGCGCTCAAGCTGGCGGAAATCGCTGCGGCAACTTTGCTGGCAGGAGAAATTTCGATGGGGGCGGCAATCGCCAGCGGCGAATTTGTGACCGCCCATGAGCATTACGGAAGAAACCGGCCGGAACTGTGAGGGAAAACCATTTCTTGCGTCTTTAGAAACATGGGGGAGGCGTGCTTGCCTCAGGACATACATATGTGGTTGAAAACCGATTTGGAACCTGTCATCGCTAGCGCTTATTCAGAGGGTTTGGAACGTTTCGGGGACTTGGGTCTTGATCTGCCGACTTACGCAGATCGAATTGATTCCATCATTCGCAAGCACCTCGGCAAATCTCCGACCTCAGACAGTACCGTCCGTTTCGCAAAAGCCCTCCACGGGCGGGACCTTTACCTGGCCACCGCGTGCGCTTTATCCAGTCCGGGAGTCACATTGCGGAACTCCCACGAACCGGCGGACCGTGCATCCATTGCCTGGAAGACACTTGAGACCACTTACAAAGGGCTCATCTATGATCTGGTCCGCTTCTTTTACCGTTCCAGTTTTGTAGCGCAGGACCTGGCAGATAACATCCTTGCCGAGCTCTTTCTACCGGACCGCTCAGGACACAGCCGCATTGCTTCGTATGATGGGAGAAGTTCTCTGGGCACGTGGTTGCGCGTGGTGATTTGCAACCGCTCGATCAATGCCCAGCGGTGCAGCGCTTGTGCCAAGAGTACGGACCTACAACCTGATTTGCCGGACGGTCCCGCTTTCGCCAACATTGAGCTGACAGTGCGCGCTGATCGGTATAGAAATCCTCTGGAAGATTCACTGGCCTTGGCATGCCGGGGATTGAGTCCACGCGAGCGTCTTATGCTTTTGTGGCGCTACCAGGACGGGTTACAATTAGGACAGATTGCACGGCTGCTCGGAATTCACCAGTCCAATGTGACCCGGCAGCTCGAACGAATGCAGGGGAAACTGCGGGATGATGTAATCGCGACTCTCGCCAGCAAGCATGGCCTGAGCCGGTCCGCCATTCAGGAATGTCTTGAGGATATTGTTGAAAATCCGCGCCATCAGGTTTCCATTTTGGAATTTGTAAAGGCGATGCAGGATTCATCTCAGGGAAAAGGGGCTCCTCTGAAACCATCCTGCCCAGGCACTGGTTTCGCGAAAGAGGCGTGAATCCCTGCACGTCAGCCGCTAGATGAGTCGATTCAAGTGCGCGCCGAACGGACGCTAGAGGAGGTTACCCTCCAGGCCTAATCCAATAAGTCCGCGCTGGCGGAGCCAGACGCAATAAGGCGATGACAGAGCCCCCTGACAGCACGCCAGAGGAACACATTTCCGACGAAGATGTTGCTGCTTTTTTGGAGCACCAGCTTTCACCCCAGAGGAAAGACGAGGTAATCACGCATCTTGCACAGTGTCCCAGGTGTCGGATGCTGGTGACTTTGCTTGAACGTAGCCTGAAGTCCGTACCCAATCCCAAGCGATCCTCCTGCTGATCCAGCCTTGCTCAGGCCCACCGCAAACTGCCGGATTGATTTTGTCTATCTTTGTAGTTTTGTAACAGGAATTCTTCAAATTGAATTCTCTAAACTGTTGCGCGCACGGGGTGAAAGCAAGTTGGGCAGATGTTTCCGAGGCCTTCGCGAAGAACCGAACAAATCGTATGACGCGGTGGTGATCGGCGCCGGCGTCGGAGGGCTTATTTGCGCCAACCTGCTTGCCCGGGCGGGGCTTAAGGTCCTGCTCATTGAACAACATTTCATGGTGGGAGGCTACTGTAGTACTTTTCGCCGCAAGGGATTCACCTTTGATGCCGCCACCCATTTTTATCCTCTGCTGGGAAACACATCTACGATCACCGGCTCTCTTTTGTCGGAACTGGGTATTACAACCGAGTGGGCCAAAATGGACCCGGTGGATTGCTTCCACTTCCCTGATGGCACGCGATTTTCCGTACCTGCCGATTTTGAATCCTATCTTCATAACCTAAAAAGTGAATTTCGTGAAGAAGCAGAAAATATAGACAAGTTTTTTGCTTTGGTGCGCAAAACATATTTGATCGGGTTGATGCGCTATTTCCGCAATGTTTCAAGTGACCGGATTGCTCCTTACCAAGACCTTACGATTCGCGACGTTCTGGACCAGTATTTTCGAACGGAAAAGCTCAAGCTTTTGCTGACTGGAGACATTGGCCATTGGGGGTCCCCTCCATCTCGAACATCTTTTGTGTTCGATTCAATGCTCCGGCTTTCCTATTTTCTTGGCAACTATTATCCGAGAGGAGGTTCCCAGGTTTTCGTTGACGAATTGGCGCAAAGATTCGAGGAGGCTGGTGGACACATCCTGATGAGCTCAATGGTTCGCCGAGTTTTGATCCGCAACCAGACTGCCTGGGGGGTGGAAGTTGAAACCGGTAGCTTGCGGAACCGGATAACCCGGCACATTCCCGCAGACATCGTGGTTTCCAATACGGACATGCGTCACACGCTGGAACGTTTGATCGGCCCCGAACTCCTGGATCCCGACTATCTGGCGCCCATCACGCAGCTTCGCCCAACGCATCCTTGTTTTCTCGTGCACTTTGGTCTGAAGGATATCGCGCTTGAAGAATTGCGGAAAGCCGAAGGCTACCATTGGAGTTCGTGGAACGCAGAAAATGTAGCCACTGACGCTTTCAAGATCTTCCTGCCTACGGCCTATGATCCTGGTCTGGCTCCTCCGGGCGGGCAGATCGTCATTGTCCAAAAGCTGACCAACATTAATTATGACGCAATCACGGACTGGGCCGCTCACAAGAGAGCGGTGGAAGATTACATCCTGCGCTCTCTTGAGCGCTGTCTCCCCGGCTTTTCAAAATGTATTGTGGTCCAATTGAGTGCTTCGGCACAGACTTCGCACAGGTACACACTCAATCATCACGGAGCGATGCTCGGGTGGCAAATGTCGCCCGACCAATTGGGAAACGACCGCCCAAGCCTGGTCGGTCCTTTCAAGAACCTCTATTTTGTGGGGCATTGGACGCAACCAGGCGGGGGAATTACACCCGTCATGGTTTCTGCGATGCAGGTTGCAAAACTTATCACCGGCAACCTCCCTTACCGCGCCATACCGCCGGCTGAAGAATTGCATTTATCGAGTCCGGCAGGAGCAATCTCTGCATGAATGCTGCCATTAGCAAATTCGTACCCTACCTCCGAGCTCCCGGGCATGTGCCGGACCGAAATCTCGCGATACTGAGTTCAAAGAACAATTCGTTCGCGCAGAGCCTGATGAATGAGCTTTGCCGACTTAAACCGGCATGGCACTGTGATCTCCTCGATGGCAGCGATGCTCCTTTTCCGACAATTGCTGATAACGCAACTACAAGCTTTGTCTATGTACCATCGACGACTCGGGACGGAATGAGACCCGATCTGAATGAAGCGAAGCGCACGCTAGATCGCACACCTTTCCCTCGGGGATCCCAGCTTGTCCTGCTCTCCAGTGCTCTGATCTACGGAACAGGGCCGGGGCGGCCCGGATTAGTGAGTGAAGAATACGTGCCTTCGCGCAACGGTGAGGGGCGCATTCCCGAGGAATGGCACCAGTTGGAATCATTAGCACGCGATCACCTGGACTTAGTCGCGGTACTTACAGTCTTGCGGCCTGCAATCGTACTTGCCCGGCCAGATTTGTTCAGTCGCTTGCTATCGCATCGCATGGCACTTTCACTGCCAGGGCACGATCCGGTGCTGCAATTTCTCAGTCTGTCAGATCTTGCCACAGCAATGATCTGCGTGATGAAGGCGCAAAAGCCGGGCACCTTTAACGTTGCGCCAGACGGCGTGATGTCCCTGCATCAAGCCATCAAGTTAAATGGAAGCAATCGTCTTCCTGTGCCGCGTACGATACGGCGAGTTGCCCGGGCATCGGAAGTGTTGGATTTTTTTCGCTATTCCTGGACTATCTCAAATTCAAAAGTAAAAAAACAACTTGGATTTGCTCCCGAAAAGTCGAGCGCGGCGGCGCTGCGGGAGTTTCAACGTGGGAATCGGGATGTTGCCCAGCCTGAGCCCGAATTCGATGAGTTCGGAATGGACAAAAGTTATATCCGCTTCTATGGCAAGTCTCTTTTCAAGTTCCTCTCCGAGTATTACTGGCGCATTGAAGACAAGGGTCTCGAGCACATTCCCCGGCAGGGACCAGGGATTCTGGTTGGGATGCATCGGGGCTTTATGCCCTGGGATGGGGTAATGGCGCTGCACACAATCGTCAAGAAAACGGGCAGGTTTCCCCGCTTCCTCACACATCCCGGACTCCTGAAGTTTCCCTTCCTGGCCAATTTCATGACCAAGCTCGGCGGTGTGGTGGCCTGCCAGGAAAGCGCTAAACGCATACTTGAAAACAACGAATTGGTGGGAATCTTTCCTGAAGGAATTCATGGAGCATTCACCCCTTATCCTCAGGCGTATAAACTTCAGGCATTCGGGCGCGACGCTTTTGTAAAACTGGCGCTGCGCCATCGCGCCCCCATTGTCCCGTTTGTCACGGTGGGGAGCGCCGAAATATTCCCCATTTTCGGCAAGATCAAGTCACGGTTGTGGTCCCGCTACAGCGGGTGGCCTTTTATTCCTATCACGCCGACGTTTCCATTCTTTCCGGTCCCGCTGCCCTCGAAATGGCACACCCAGTTCCTGCCACCAATCAGTGTGGAAAAGTATCCGCCGGAAGCGGCTGAAGATCGCGCCATAGTTAGAGCGATCAGCCGGGAGGTGCGAACACGAATGCAGCAGGCTGTTGACTACATGCTGAGCCAGCGCCGCTCAATCTACTTCGGGTCAATTTTCGAACGGAGGCCGGATGAGAGCCCAAACAAGCCTACGGCGGTTTAGAGATATTCTTCGCGCGCTCATCCGGCACGCCGTTCTTCATTTTTTGCATGAACGAATGGACCGCTGGCCGGCGATAGCCCGCAGGATTCCTGGCGAAAAGCTTTCCGGCCCCAAGCGCTTCCGGCAAATGATTGAAGATGTGGGCGGGACTTTCATTAAGTTCGGCCAGATGCTGGCCATGCAATCTGACTTGATCCCGCTGGAATACTGCGCGGCCCTGTTCAGTCTGTTCGACCAGGTGCCGCCTTTTGATTTTTCAGAGGTGGAAAAAGTTTTTCTCGAGGACCTGGAACACTTTCCCCGGGAGATTTTTGAATCCTTCGATTCTCACCCTATAGCAACTGGCTCAATCGGTCAGGTGCACGTGGCCACGCTCCACGGCCGGAAGGTCGCAGTCA
>Ga0209488_10000495_pt1 | contig 33300 bp, 27 predicted proteins | sample Rivendell_Oct201_8_FD_188349 | JGI IMG/M metagenome (GOLD analysis project Ga0209488, IMG submission 188349) | Vadose zone soil microbial communities from the Eel River Critical Zone Observatory, Northern California, USA -... | ecosystem: Environmental > Terrestrial > Soil > Vadose zone >...
GCCGTTATGGAACACCATGGAATCGAGCAAATCATGACCTTCGATTCAGGCTTTGACGGCTTCCCCGGTATTACACGTCTGTCATGAAGAGTTAAGAACAAAGCGCTGACGCGACCCTAGTAAATTCTCGAGCGCCATCGATAGCAAGCTTCAGGACGGAGTGACTCATTGCCGATTCCGAGGCGCGCGTAGTCTGTGCGCCCTGCCAGTCTTCAATCCGGCGGTAGACATTCAGCACCGACTCCCAGTTCCATGCCGGGCCGCCGGAATCGGATGCCAAGATTCCAATCGCTCTCATGTCCACGGACCAAGCAATGACATTGATGCTTCACCTGGCATGGCTTGTCCGCCTTGGTCGATCTCACAACTCAGTCAGCAGACCTCATTGTGGATACGGAGTTGTGCCTGTATCTGCTTAACTGGGCCAGATCTTGCTCAATTCTTGATCAACAAAGCAGGAGAACCTAAACGGAGCCTACTGCTTGGCCTTTGAGGAATTTGGTATCGACAGCAAGGCCGAAGGCTTCTAACAGGTTAGCTTGCACTTGCTTCGAGAGAGCGTTGATCTGGTCGACACCGAAGCTTTCAGGGCTAACCAGATACCTCAGCTGCTTCTCTCCGGCAGGCGTCTCAATAATTTGCAGAACGGCGTCAGCGACCTCTTGAGCATTTCCGGCCGCGGACAAAAGTGCCGCGTTGATCTTCGCAGGGATTTCTTTGACGGCGCCATACGTATTGGTGCGAGCCTCGTCGGCAGCCGTCACTGTATTGCCAAAAACTGGAGTCTCATAAGGGCCGGGTTCGACAATCACGGATTCAATTCCTTGCGCGGCAAGTTCGTAGTGATACGCCTCAGCCAACGCCTCGAGTGCAAATTTGCTGGCGCAATAGAAACCGCCAGAAGGAAGGACCACTCGTCCAGCGCCGCTGCTGATGTGCATGAGCACGCCGCTGCGTTGGCGCCGCATGTGCGGAAGCAGGGCGCGATTTACGCGAACCGGACCAAGAAAGTTTGTGTCCATAAGGCGCTGCGCCTGCTCGGTGGTGGTGGCTTCCGCCAGCCCTGAGACGTAATAGCCAGCATTGTTGATGGCGACGTCGATGCGACCGGCTTGGGCAAGGACGGCATCCACGGCACGCTCGACTGAGGCGTCATCGGTCACGTCCAGTTCAAGGACGTATATTGGCAGTGAATCCTTTTCCGCAAGCACACGGATCTCGGAAGCATTCTTGGCGTTGCGGCCTCCGGGGTCACGCATCGTCGCAAAAACGGTGTGCCCTTTCCGAGCCAGAGTATTGGCGAACAGTCTGCCAAAGCCGGTGCTGGAACCGGTGATGAGAACCACTTGCTTGGAATTCATGGTCATCTCCTTGTGGTGATATCGTGAAGCCACACCGAGCGCGAGGCAGCAAGAACACACCCGGCGGCTATCGCGTTGCGAGTGATACCGAGGTTGCATCGGAATCCAGTCGTAGGACAATTGGAGTATTTACCGGCAACTCGACGTTTGAACCTTTCGTGATGAATGCATCATACAGCCTCTTTGCGGCGCCAAAGTATCCGAAGCCAATTGCCGTGCTTGCGGATGCCTGCGCTGCGCCGGCACCAAGCAAGCCGAAGCCTTTCCGGCCTTCGCCGGACCTAGACCACGCTGTCTTCTGCGTAGTCATGTCCGCGACTCCTCTCGATGGGCCTATGAGTGAAGCCGGAGCGAGAAGCCGTGCGAAAGTGGAAGTCGTAGCTTTAATTTCGCCCTCCCTGGCGACGTTCAAAGCTTCCGACCGCTCGGCTTGAATGCCTGCGACAGTTGAATGGATATCTCTCGACGTGCCGTCCGGCATCTGGACTGAGCGGAATGAAAACACGATGCTTCCGTTTTTCTTCATCCAACCTGCAGAGGAGGCTTTTTGGACCGTTCCGGTGATTTTGGTTCCGGCCGGATAGAGCAATTGATGATCCGCTTGGAAGTACGGCTGCGAAACAACGGCCTCAATTTGCGCGCCCGCCGTGGACGTACTTGAGTTGACTGGGGTCAAGAGGTGAAGGTGGAGATAGTCGCTTGCTTGCAGAGACACCGCATCAGGCTGAACCGGCGCGACTACCGACACTGGTTCGAGTAGGGCGGCGTCAAAGACGGTGCCTTGATCGATGAATTCTGGATGGTACGGCAAGCTGGTTACGACGGCTTCGCCCAATCGCTGCAGCTTATTCGCTTCACGTAGCGGGGCCATCGCGCGCTTGAGTTTTTGGCGGGTTCCGGGACGCTGCGACTTAGGAAGATATTGCGAATTCGCCACACGACCAAGGCCGGCAGCGGAATCAGTGTGAATCGGCACCGTCGTTCCATCGGAAAGCACTAGTTGATCGAACGTTACCCGCGCCGTCTTAGGCGGGGTAAAGTCGCCATTTAGGAGTCTTCGGGCACGCTTGCGCATTGGAGCTTTGCTAATTGCAGAAACATGTCCCTTGATCGTTGCGCCTGCAGGCATCGCGAGAACTTCTCCGGCGTAGACCGGCTCAATCAACTTTGCGGTAATGGGCTGCCCTACAGCTTTGAGGCGGACTCCTTTCTCTAGCGCGGCACGGAGATCATTGCCGGGCTCTACAACTAAAGTTTCCTTTTCGGAACCTGTCTCTTGGGCGCTCACTGGAATGTTTGTGAGGCCAAAGACTGAATAGGAAATTAAAATCCACACAACGCTGCGTTTCATGGTGTCCCTCGTCTCGTATCAAAATTCGGGCGCTTTCCCCGGAGCGACCGTCCTGCATTCGAGGAACTTAGGCGGAGCTTACTTGGAACGAAGAAGGTGTGCGGCGAGGATATGTGGACGGTATGTAAGGAATTGAATGGAGCCTAATCGCGGAGCGAGCGAGATTACTTTGCGTGCCGGCCGCGATTGGTTACCGGCGCTTCGCCTGGGCCTGGCATTCGGTGGAGAGTTGGCTAAAGTCGCACTCGCCACCCAAAGCTTCGATTAACTGCATACTGCTCGTCATCCGTTGCACGCAGAGCAAGGAGACCGTCGGCCAATTTGCCAGCGAGATCGCTTGAGCAAATATCTAGAGGGCGGTGTGCGGCGGGTTCTGGTGGAATTCGGCTCAGGCGGCTTGCTTGCTGGCAAATCTCACGCTCAAAATTGAGCTTATTGCAGCAATCCCTGCGAAGAAAATTACAAGCGCTAGGTCGTCTCCGCTCGTAACTTTCCCGAGACGAAACAACATGTAACCAACGACCAGATTGAACAGTGCCCAAACGACGTTTACGGTTGACGATGACAACCCTTTTCCAGGAGGGTGAGCGAATGGTGTCGGGAAGCGGTCACCTGAAATCCCATGCACGAAATGAGGGACGAAATTAGCGAGAAACATTCCAGCAAAGAAGCAGGCGATGTAGTTATACCAGTTCACCATGGTTTTTCCTTTCGATTCGCCGCATTGGAAAGGTCATCGATCAGGGCACCAGCCCGCGAGGTTACTTCGATTCTCTTCGCTGAGCGGGACACAAGTCCTTCAACGTTGAGCGGGCTCACATGTTTAGTCGCAACGGATAAGGAGATGCAAAGATCTATTGTGCGGTTGACGTCCTGTCATGGTCGTTTCGCCTGGACCTGCCGTTCGGTGGGGAGTTGGTCAACGTCCCACCCCCCACCCAAAGATTCGATCAGCTGCACGCTGCTGGTCATCTGTTGTACACGGAGCATGATCACCGTCTGTTGATTTGCGAGCAGGATCGCTTGTGCCGTAAAGACGTTCAAATAAGGATCAAGCCCGGTTTTGTAACGCACAGACGCGACATCAACAAAGCGTTGTGCGGACGCGACCGTCTCTTGCTCCTGCTCAATCTCCTTGGTAAGCAGGCGCAAGGCGGCGAGGTTGTCCTCGGCCTGTTGCAATGCCGCCAATACCACCTCGGTATAATTCGCAACATCAGCATTGTAGAGCGCCGTGAACTGAGCCATCGTCGATTTTCTTAGGCCGCCATCGAATACGGTTTCCGACGCTGTCGGTCCAAAAGACCAGTAACGGCTTGAGGAAGTCAGCCATTTTGAGAACGTTGACGCTGCAAATCCTGCCGTGCCAGTGATGCTTAGAGTGGGATAGTAGGCCGCCTTTTGAACGCCGATGAGTGCGTTTGCTTCCGCCATTGTTCGTTCTGCAGACGCGATGTCCGGACGCCTTTCCAGCAGATCGGAGGGCAGACCAACCGGGATGTCGGGCACCTGTGTTGTCAATGGGCGAACTGGGACGGAAAAAGTAGAAGCGGGCTCTGCGACCATTAGCGCGATCGCGTGCTCAAACTGCGCGCGAGCGATACCGGCGTTTGTAGCCGCTGCCTGAGAACTCTTTAGAGTGATCTCGGCCTGGGCGACCGCCTCATCGTTATCGAGGCCCGTCTTGTACAAGACGCGAGTGAGTTCAAGCGACTGACGATCTATTTCTACTGTCTTCTGGAAAAGACCTTGCAGAGCATCCTGGCCGCGCAATTCGAAAAAGAAAACGGCGAGATTTGCCTGTTCGGTCAGCCTCTGATTTTCAAGATCTGCGGCGCTCACCTGCGCCGCGTTTGCGGATTGGCGGACAGTGTTGCGCACGCGGCCCCAGAGATCCGGCTCCCAGGCGACGTCGAATGGAAGATTGAACGTATTACTGTTCGGATTGCCTTTCGCAGAAACTTGGGCGGTCGTTTGTGACTGAGAAGCTCGGTTGCGCGCGTATGACGGCCCAACACTAACGGTTGGATAGTATGCGGATCGCGCCTGCTGGACTTGAGCTCGCGCGGCCATGAAATCTTCAAATGCCCGAGCAATGTTCTGGTTCGAAATGTTCAATTTCTCTTCGAGGGAGTTCAATTCAGGTTCCTGATAGATCTCCCACCATTTCCCACGGAGCATCGTATCTTGCGGTTGAGCGGGCTTCCAGACGGTGCCATCCGGCGCTTGCTGAGGCCCCGACTCCTTGAAAGCGGAGGGAGCTGGAACTGCCGGGCGCAAATATCTTGGACCAACGTTGCATCCCAGCAGTCCAAGAAGAGAGAAAACAAGGAATGCAATTGTCGCTACGCGGCTCGGCCAGGTCACTTCTTTTCTGCCTCCTGGCCAGGAGCAGCCTTGCAAAAACAGCTTCATCAGATTGTGCCTTTCTGAGCAGCCAATTCAGCGAGATCACCTCCGCTGCTGCGGAGCCACAGCCGGAGGCGATCCAGGATTAGATAAATCACGGGCGTAGTGTAAAGAGTGAGTATCTGGCTAACGACTAGGCCGCCGGCCACGGCGATCCCCAATGGGCGCCGAAGTTCAGATCCGGTTCCATGACCCAGCGCAAGCGGAAGAGCGCCGAAGAGAGCGGCCATCGTGGTCATCATGATGGGCCGAAAGCGCAGGAGACATGCTTCGAATATGGCGTTAGTTGAGTTCTTCCCCTCGCTTCGCTCCGCTAAGAGCGCGAAATCAATCATCATGATTGCGTTCTTTTTGACAATTCCGATGAGCAACACGATGCCGATGATGGAGATCACGTCCAGTTCGCTCTTGAAAACGATGAGGGCAAGGACGGCTCCGACACTCGCCGGCGGCAGAGTGGAAAGAATCGTAATGGGGTGCACCAGACTTTCATACAAGACCCCCAACACGATGTAGACCGCAAACAAGGCCATCACGACCAGTACGATCTGGTCGATGAGCGACTTCTTGAAATCCCCCGCAGTGCCGGCAAAGCTACCACGGACCGTTCGAGGCATCGCCAGCCTCTGCTGCAGCTTTTCGATGGCGGTAGTGGCCTGTTCAAGGGGGATTCCAGGCGCCAGATTGAAAGACACGGTCACTGCGGGAAAGAGTCCGTCGTGGTTGACCACAAGAGGAGAAGTCGAATTTGCGGTTCGCACAAAGGCGTCCAGGGGAACAGCGTTTCCACCGGAGGGACGAACGTAAATCGATCTCATCCCTAAGGGGCTTTGCGTGTATTGCGGTGCTGCCTCCATCACAACGTGATACTGGTTCAGCGATGTATATATCGTCGAAACTTGCGCCTGCCCAAATGCCCCATAGAGCGATTGATCGATGAGCTGCGGTGTGATGCCCAAACGGGCGGCGGTGCGGCGGTCATAGGTGAGCGAGGCCTGCAGCCCTCCGTTTTGCTGATCGATGTTGACATCCTTGATTTGCGGCAATTTTTCCATCTCCTGGTAAAGGATCGGGCCCCAGGTATTCAGGTCGGCCACATTGTCAGATGACAGTTCATATTGGTAACTGGTGTTGCTACTCTTCCCGACGGACGGAATATCCTGGAACGGCTTAAGCAGTGTCGAAGCTCCAGGAATTGCGTCCAGCTTCGGGCGCATGCGATCAAGCACTTCGACAGCGCTCAATTTTCTTTGTGCCAACGGTTTCAGCGTAATAAAAAGAAATCCTGAGTTGCTTCCATCTTCGCTCCCGGGGCCAGAGGTACTTCCCGTAAATCCGGTGACGACGTCCACGGCCGGATCGGCCTGGATCACCTTTTCAATGGAGATCAAGGCGGATTGCATCGCATGGAATGAAGCATCCTGCGGTCCCTGAAACCCGCCGAGGAGTGAGCCGGTATCCTGTATCGGGAAGAAGCCCTTTGTGACATGTCTTATCAGAACGACGTTGAGCGCTAGCGTGCCCAGGAAGGCGAGCACGACTGGGGCGGGATGCTTCAGCACCCACGTCAAGCTTTGGCGATACCCAGACAATAGACCATCGAAAAGGCGCTCACTGAACTGATAGAGGCTTCCATGCGTTACTCCCTTTTCCGGTCGAAGAACGTAAGCACACATCATCGGCGTTAACGTGAGCGACACCACCATCGAGATTGCAATCGACACCGCGAGAGTAACTGCAAACTCATGAAAGAGCCGCCCGGGAATTCCTCCCATGAACAAAATCGGAATGAAGGCCGCGATGAGCGACAGGCTCATGGACAAGACCGTAGGTCCAGTTTCCTCCGAACCCCTCAGAGCCGCCGCCAGCGGCGGAACGCGCATCTCCATCAGCCGAACGGTGTTCTCCATGACGACAATTGCGTCATCCACGACAAACCCCGTGGAGATGGCCAGCGCCATGAGCGACAGATTGTCAAGCGTATAGCCACTGAGGTACATCACCGCAAATGTGCCTATCACCGATACGGTTACTGCGACGCCGGGGATCAGGGTGGCCCGCGCGTTGCGCAGGAAGAGGAAGACCACAAAGATTACTAAGCCGATTGACAGAACCAGCGCCACTTCTACGTCCTTAACCGACGCACGGATTGTGGTAGTAAGGTCTCCTGTGACCAGAAGCTGCTGGTTCGAAGGGATGGAAGACCGAATGGACGGCAGTTGGCGCTTGATCTCATCGACTGTACTGATGACGTTGGCCCCAGGCGAACAATAGACGAGGAGGCTGACCGACTCCTTGCCGTTAACGTAAGCCACCGAGCGAACGTTCTCCACCGAGTCGGTGATCGTCGCAATATCCCTAAGCCTCACAACAGAATTATTTTTCGATCCAATCACTAGGGGCGCATAGTCGCGAGCCTTCGATATTTGATCGTTTGCTGTAATGTCGGCGATGGTGTCCTCATCCGAGATCTGACCTTTTGGACGATTCGCATTTTGAGCGCTGATCACCCCAGCCACATCCTGCAAGCCAAGACCATAATGACTAAGCTGTTGCGGGTTCAGATCGACGCGCACAGCGGGTAAGGACCCGCCAAGAATCGTTACTTGGCCAACGCCGCTGACTTGAGAGATTTTTTGCTGGATGACGGACGATGCGCTGTCATAGAGGACGCCTGAAGAGGCTGTCTTTGAAACCAGATTGAGTACCAGCACAGGCGCGCGCGCGGAGTCAATCTTGCGGTAGGTTGGATTCGCGGGAAGGTTTGAGGGCAGATAGCTGCGAGCAGCGTTGATTGCAGCTTCTACATCCCGCGCGGCGCCATCCACGTCTCTGCTCACATCGAATGTGAGTCTGATCGACGTGACGCCAAGCGAGTTCTTGGAACTCATTGACGTGATTCCAGCGATATGACTGAACTGCTTCTCCAACGGAGTCGCCACGGAGGACGCCATATTCTCGGGGCTCGCGCCAGGAAGCGCCGCTGAAACCTGAATCGCTGAAAGATCGACCAGAGGCAAAGAGGCCACAGGCAGAAACTGGAACGCGATCATGCCTGCCAACGCGATGCTAAATGCAAGCAGCGTGGTAGCAACGGGTCTTCTTATGAATGGGGCTGAGAAGTTCATGGCAGTTCCGCAGCGTCAAGAGTTGCCGCCCTACTCCGGTGGGAAGCAAAACGTTGTCCCAGCCTGTCAAAGAAGATGTAGATGACAGGTGTCGTATAGAGCGTCAAGATCTGGCTAAGAAGCAAACCACCTACCATCGCTATGCCTAGCGGACGCCGGAGTTCCGAGCCGATACCAGAACCGAAAGCGAGGGGTAGACCCGCAAAGAGCGCCGCCAGAGTTGTCATCATGATGGGACGAAAACGCAGGCGCGAAGCTTCGTAGATTGCCTCCGTGGAGGTGAGGCCGCGAGTCCTCTCAGCCTCCAATGCGAAATCGACGATCATGATGCCGTTTTTCTTGACGATACCGATCAGCAGAATGATGCCGATGATGGCTACGATCCCGAGATCTTGCCGGAAGAGCATGAGTGCCAGCAACGCGCCGACTCCGGCCGAAGGAAGCGTTGAGAGAATGGTGATCGGATGAATGAAGCTCTCGTAGAGAATCCCAAGCACGATATACACCGCCACCAGAGCCGCTAGAATCAGCAGTGCCTCGTTGGAGCCAATTGCTTTGTAGGCTTCGGCGGTACCCTGAAAGCTTGCCAGTACACTGGCAGGCATCCCAAGCCGACGCTTTACTTGTTCGACTGCAGCCATCCCCTGGCTTAAAGAGGTGTTTGGCGCCAAATCAAAAGAGATTGTGACCACTGGGAACTGCCCTTGGTGCGCGATTGTCAGGGGGCTGGATTTCTTTTCAAAGCGCGCGATCGCAGAGAGTGGTATCGGTGACGACGCCGAAGCCGATGTCGCGGCGGCGCCGCCTGTTCCCGAAGGGTTCGAAGAAGGCTGACTCGATGCACCTGACACGCCGGACGCCGTGCTTGTCGAAAGAGCCGAAGTTGTAGACTTCGATGAAGTGACAAGCGTGCCGGACGACAGGACAGACGTGCCGGCGAAACCGGATAGACTCGACCGCTGTGCCCCTGATATCCCGCTGGTCGAGGAGACCGCAAGGGTTCTTACCTGGGTAGACACGCTGTTGGAAAACGGTCGGCCAGAGGCAGAGGCAGAACCGGAGCTAGTACTGCTTTGCGAAGAAGAATTCTGTAGATAGATGTCCTGCAGTTTTTGCGGATCCCTCTGAAATTCGGGAGAGGCTTCAAGGATGAGGTGGTACTGATTAAATTGAGTATATAGGGTACTGATCTGGCGCTGACCGAACGCGTCGTACAGAGTAGAGTCAATCTGATCCGGAGTGATATTCATCCGCGACGCTGTGGCCCGATCGATGACGAGATTCTCGGCTAGCCCTCGAGGTTGTTGATCCGTAGCGACATCCCTGAGCTCCCGCTGCTTTCTCAGCTCCCCAACCATCCTTTCCGTCCATGTGTCGAGTTCCGCTTGATTGGAATCTTCCAGCGTGTATTGGAACTGATTACGGCTGGCGCGGTCATCGACGGTCAGGTCCTGCACAGGTTGCAGGTAGAGATGTATGCCTTCCACTTTCTGCAGTTTGGACTGGAGTCGCTCGACTACTGCTGTCGCGTCGAGGTGGCGTTCAGCAAACGGCCTCAGGTTAATCTGGATTCGTCCACTATTGAGCGTTGCATTCGTCCCATCTACCCCAATAAAAGAGGACAGGCTCGCAACTGCCGGGTCTTGCAGAATGACTTTCGCCAGTTCCTGTTGCCTGAGCGACATGGCGTGGAAGGATATCGATTCAGGAGCTTGCGATATGCCTTGAATAATCCCAACATCCTGGGCAGGGAACAGTCCTTTCGGTATGACAACGTAAAGATAGATAGCAAGCACCAGAGTCGCGGCCGCTACCAGGAGCGTCGAAGTCTGATGGCTCAGAACCCACCGTAAGGTTCGGCTGTATTGCGCGATAAGAGTTTCGAACATGCGCTCGGACCAGCGGTAGAACCGCCCTTGCTGCGATTCTGACTTGTGGCGCAGCAGGCGAGCACTCATCATGGGAGTCAGCGTGAGCGAAACGGCTGCAGAGATGAGGATCGTAACGGCAAGCGTGATGGCGAACTCGCGGAACAGCCTTCCTACGATATCTCCCATAAGAAACAGCGGGATCAGGACCGCAATAAGTGAAATAGTGAGTGAGATGATGGTGAAGCCAATCTGTTCCGCTCCCTTGAGTGCAGCCTCGAGCGGTCCGCGTCCTTCTTCGAGATAACGCGAGATGTTTTCGATCATCACGATCGCATCGTCGACGACGAAACCGGTCGAGATCGTCAGCGCCATCAAGGTCAGGTTGTTCAGGCTATACCCCAATAAATACATCACAGCCAGCGCTCCAACCAGAGAGATGGGAATGGCAAAAGCAGGGATGATCGTCGCGTAGAGATTGCGCAGAAAGATGAAAATGACCATCACGACGAGGCCGATGGTCAGGACCAACTCGAACTCCACATCCTCAACCGACGCCCGAATGGTCGTCGTCCGATCGGTTAACACCGTCAGCTTTACCGATGTCGGAAGGTTTGCCTGTAACTGAGGGAGGAGATCTTCGATGCTCTTCACGACCGCAATTGTGTTTGCCCCTGGCTGGCGTTGGATGTTCAGGATCACCGCGGGGGTCTGATTCATCCATCCTGCAAGTCGGACGTTCTCGACGCCGTCGCTGATCTTGGAGACGTCTGAAAGTGTCACTGGAGCGCCATTCTTATAGGCAACGATTACATCGCGATAGTCATCGCCGGCGAGCAGTTGGTCATTCGAATTGATTTGATAGTTCTGTGCTTCTCCATCGATGGTTCCCTTCGCGGCATTCACGCTTGTGCTCGCAAGCGCAGTCCGCAAATCTTCAAGACTAATGCCATAGGTTGCCAGGGTTGTCGGATTCACCTGAATGCGCACCGCGGGCTTCTGGCCGCCACCGATGGTCACCAGTCCAACTCCGCTCAGCTGCGAGATTTTCGGGGCCAGCCGCGAGTCTGCCAGATCCTCCACTTTTGGAAGCGGAAGAGTCTTGGAAGTGAGGGCGAGCGTCAACACAGGCGCGTCTGCCGGATTGGATTTGCTGTACACAGGTGGTACTGGCAGGTCTGTTGGTAGAAAACTCTGCGCGGCGTTGATGGCGGCCTGTACCTCCTGTTCGGCCACATCGATATTCAGACGTAACGAAAACTGCAATACGATGGATGAACTACCATCCGAACTCGTGGAAGTCATCTGCGTCAAACCAGGTATCTGTCCAAATTGCCGCTCCAGCGGTGCTGTGACAGCGGACGACATCACATCCGGACTGGCTCCTGGATAAAAAGTCCGAACTTGGATCGTGGGATACTCCACCTCGGGTAATGCCGAGATAGGTAGCTTGATGTAGGAGGCAGCTCCCACGATCAGGATCGCCACCATAAGCAACGCAGTCGTCACGGGTCGAAGAATGAACGGGCGCGAGGGACTCACAACGTGGCTACCTTATCGACTGTTGTTTTTTTTTGCGCAGACTGTTCGACTTGCACCGGCGTTCCTTCCTGCAGCTTGTCAAAACTCGAGAGCGCTAAGATTTCTCCCGCACGCAGACCTTGCACTGCAGTCGTATTGCCGTCCGTGCTCTGCTCGGTGATATTCCTGACCGACACCACATTCTTCTCAACAACAAACAAAAATGCTTGCGTTCCATTGCGCTGAATCGCGGCACTTGGAATGAGGACTGAGTCTTTGAGTGTTTTTACCAACAACCGCGCATTGACGAACTGGTTTGGAAAAAGAGCGAGGTCGCCATTGCTGAATTCACTGCGGAATCGGACGGTACCGGTCGACGTGTCAATTTGGTTGTCGACAGTCAGCAAGGTGCCGGTTGCCACCTTGGTTTCAGCCGACCGGTCATAAGCTTCCACAGCAAGAGGTTTGTGTTGACGAAGTTGCGTTTGAACCTCTCCGAGATGATCTTCCGCCACGTTGAACACAACGGTAATCGGCTGGAGTTGAGTGATCACCACGAGCGCGTTCGAACTTCCCGCGAAAACGGTATTGCCTGAGTCGACCAGCCGCAGACCAACCCTCCCGGAAGTGGGAGCTGCGATGTGACAGTAGCTAAGCTGGACCACTGCATACTGCACTTGACCAAGGTCGAATTTGACGGCTCCTTGGTCCTGAATCACGATCTGTTCCTGGTCGTCGAGAACCTGCTTGGCAACAGCGTTCGAAGCGAAGGCCTCCTTGTAGCGAGCAAGATCAATCTGCGCCTGGCTCAGAACTCCGCGGTCGTGATCCAGTAGGCCTTCTGCCTGCTGCAACTGTGCCTGGTATGGTCGCGGGTCAATATCGACGAGCGGGTCGCCTTTGTGTACGATTTGCCCCTCCGCATAATGCACTGCAAGGACTTGACCACTCACCTGGCTGAACACGTTTATCGTAGAAATTGGCGTTACCGTGCCGAGAGCATTGATATACACGCCCATATCGCCGCGATAGGCTGTGCCGGCGCGAATGATGACGGAATGGCTTGCTTCATCGGCGGCTGTGGGATTTCCCTTGTGCTTGAGCTTCTCAGATCGCACCGCAAAGATGACGCCTAGCACCACGACGGCAACCAGACAAACGACCCACCTCCCCTTTGATCTGGAAGCGCCGTTTGCAACGTCGCCCGGTCGTGCAAGTTCCGGTTGCTCGATTCTCTCTTCGGTTTCTTCGAGAGATGGGATCATTTGCCATCTCCCTGGTCGATATTCAGATGCATCCGTGCGCGCGCCCCGAGCATCCGAAACCGGAGTACGAGCGCAGCACAGCATTTAGCGAGCAACCATCTTCTGACCTTCATGATGCCTCCCCGGTTTCTATTGTGCGGAGGGCAACTGCGCAGTGCTGTTAGGAACGATCAGTTACCTGTGAGGATTTGTATGGAGAGCGAGTCACACGGGGAAGAGACTGAGGAAGTAATTCAAGGCGGTCGACTCAGTCCGGAAACAACGTAACGCATCGGTTCACCGCGACTGAACCACGTGGCCGTTCTGTCGGTTGAAGCGAAGCCCTATAGCGCGGTGCTATGCTCCGGCTTTGAGATCTCGCCTCCTTGAGCACCTAGGTCCTGTGCGGCAGGCAACTGGACAACAATTTCGAGGCCCGCAGGCTGGAGGTTTTCGGCGTGGATGGTACCGCGGTGCATGCGAATCGCTTCAGAAGCAATGGCGAGCCCCAGACCATTCCCTCCGGTTGCTTCCCCTTCCCCGTTTATTCGATAGAAGGGCTGAAATATTGCCTGGAGCGAATCTTCGGGAACCCCAGGACCGTGGTCCCGAACACAAAGAAACACTAGCGGCTCCGAAGTGCTTCGATGGATCTCCAGAACAATCTGGACATCGCTTCCCGGCCGCGTGAAGCGGACTGCGTTACGAATGATGTTTTCGCAAGCGCTCCTAAGGGCATGGGGATCGGCATTCCGGAGAATGACCGAACCGGTTGTCTGAAGACTGACGGATTTGCCGAGGGCTTGGGCTTCGAAGTTGCAGTCGGCCACCACTTCCTCGACGAGCTGAGCGAAATCCACGTCCTCTTTCTCCGAAGGCGAAAACCGGGCTTCCAGGCGTGAGAGCGTTAAGAGCTGTCCCATCAGCAGATCGATTCTCACAACATCACGATCCAGACGGTGAAACAGATCGTCAGAATCGGCAGGGAAACGATTTCGTAGAAGAGCCAGAGAGATATTAATGCGAGCCAGGGGAGAGCGCAGTTCATGCGATACCGAGTTCAGAAGTTTCTTTTGCGTTTGAATCAGTGAGTCAAGCCGGCTAACCATCGAGTCGAAGTCTTTTGCGAGAGCTGCCAATTCGTCAAAGCGCCGGGAAACGGAAGACGGCACACGCGCTTTGAGATCGCCTTGCGCGACTCTTCTAGCCGTCGACTGGATGCTGTAGATCGGGGAGGCAATATGATAAGCGAGCCCGAGGCAAAGTAACGTGACCAAAAGGATTAAGGAAATGCTAAAAGGGAGCCCGTCGCCAAGCAGGACGTCCGTCACCTGACGCAAATTGGACTTCAGGTAAAGCATCAATATGTACGGATGCCCTGAGGAAGAGACAAACTTGTAGGCCGCGATATGGGCTCGAAAAACGACCAGTTGGCCATCCTTTGCTGCGCGCACAACTCGAAGACCGTCGTCCGATACGGGCCGCGACAGCACATCTTTATTGGAATTGAATCCGTCGAGCAGAAAGAGTTGCCGTTCGCGCTTGTTGTCATCGCCCTGCGTAAAGCGAGCAAACGCCTCGGAGCCGCCCGATTCATATGCCTTAACGGCCTCCTCGGCGAGGATAGGCGCAACCGTTGCATACATGTTTGGAGCTGACACCTGTCTCATGCCCGTCAAGCGAGTGCCAAGAAGCACGATCGCGATCATGCCCCAGGCGGTCAGCCAATACCAAAAAAAGATCTTCAAGAAGAGCCGGTACATGGGCACTCTCGCTCTCACCCTGAGGAATCTCGCTTGAAGATTAAGAGGCAAAGTCTTCCTTCCTGCTCAGCGCAAGCCAGTTAAATGTATACAATACAACCCGGCTCTCGAACAGCCCTCCGCCCAAGAGCTAACAAATCCTTACAGACGCTCTACCCTTCCTGGCTGCACCATCCTCAAGCTCCCCATATTCTGCATGCAGGGACACTTTATCTTGCGTGGAGGGTTATGACTTACCGCCGTATCGGTTCCGGGCGCTCGTGCGCCATCGTATTATTTGCGACCACCATTTTTTGTCTTCATCCGCATTCTATCGCCGCACAGAATTTGCCAGCCAAACCGGCGTCGACCGATCCTTCAGACGCTGCTGCTTCCTCGATATTCCATGGAGATGAACTCCAACCTGCTCGGCAAGACTTGACTGGCGACCCTTTGCCCGATGCACCCCTGCCGAAGGGACAGGCACAAGGGCAAGACCACAACCCCGTGGCGCCTTCGAGCCTTCAACCGAGCCAGGTGCTGGGGCTGCCTCCAACGCTTACCAGAACCCCTTTAACAGGCGGCGACAAGTTTCGCATTTACATCCATAAATCATTTGGCCCGCCCGCCGTAATTCTTCCTTTGTTTGGTGCAGGCTTCCAAATGCTGAATCCGCCAAACCACTACCCAAGAGAATGGAAAGATGGCGCTGGCGCATTTGCCAGAATCTACGGCTACAAAGAGGCGGACCGCGCCTCCAGGGAGACTGCGCAGTTTCTTACGGGTTTCCTTGTGCATGAAGACCCTCGTTACCTGCGCTCTACCAGCACCAATCCATTGCGCCGAACCTTCCACGCGCTCGCCTTCACGGTCATCGACAAGACAGATTCCGGCAGAAATACTCTCGCGGTGAGTAACTTCGCTTCTGCTGCAGCCGGGGGCTTCGTGGGCATGGGCATCCTTCCGAACGGCTACAACGATGTAACCCATGCGGAACAGCGTATGGCTAGTGAGTTCCTGCAGATCGCTATCGGGAACGTAGTTACTGAGTTTGAGCCTCAATGGGGGCCGTTGGCCAAAAAAATACACCTTCAGAAGATCCTTCCTGCTTGGTGGGTTCCGCAGCATTCACACTAGTCTTAGCATCGCTGATCTGGACGCGGGATGCTCAGGTGGTTCTGGCCGCGCGACGGAATGTGGGTGACCGGCCGGCTCCAAATTGCATCGTATGGTTGGCAACAACACGACATAATACGGTCGGGAAAAGCGCTTTCTTCTTGGGCTTTGTTTGGGCGGGCCTTTCCTGGTTCAGAAGGGATTCGTCGGAGTCGTCATGGACGATAAGAGCACGCGTAGCGCGAACCCAACGGAAGTTGCCGGTCAGGCGACCGAGAAGCTCCGGCCGCATCTGCTCATTGTGGATGACGATCGTGAACTCTGCGAAATCCTGAAGCGCTACCTCGAAGCGGAGGATTTCCGGGTTTCCTTTGTGCATACGGGAGACGCCGGCGTAAAGGCGGAAATTGAAGGCAGTTTCGAGTTAATCGTGCTGGACGTCATGTTGCCGGACAAGAAGGGATTTAACGTCCTCAAGGACATTCGACAGCGCGCGCGGACTCCTGTTCTGATGCTGACTGCCAGGGGCGAAGAGTTTGACCGCATCCTTGGGTTGGAGCTCGGCGCCGACGACTACCTGGCGAAGCCGTTCAACCCGCGCGAACTCGCGGCAAGAATTTCTGCCATTCTCCGCAGATCGGGCTGGCAGTCCGACAACCAGGCCGGGCTTAGGCCTCCAAAAATCAAAGTTGGAGACCTAGAACTTGATTTGGGTGCGCGCATTGTCTCAAAAGCTGGCGCGCCCTTGAATTTAACGTCCGCGGAATTTGAGCTGCTGCACATGTTTTTCGAGTTTCCAGGCCAGGTGCTCACACGAGATAAGCTGGTGGAACGCGTCCTGGATCGGAAATTCTCGCCCTTCGATCGAAGCATCGATTTTCACATTACCAACCTTCGGCGCAAGCTTGGTCCACAGCCCGACGGCGGTGAGAGGATTCGTAGTGTTCGCGCTATCGGCTATCTCTACGCGTGGCCCGGGAAACAGTAAGTCCCCGGGTTAATCCTCCTTTGCGTTTCAAGGTTTGGCTTCGACTCCGCTCCTGGCCTGCTTGCCTACAAACACTAACGGTAGAAACACTCTTCCTAGCCGCACTGCCTCTCACTGATCACCAGAATGAATGAGAGAGGAGAACTCTTTATGAAACTATGGCTTCAAAGGATCTGTGCGACGGTCTTGCTCCTGTTGCGAGTAATCGGATATTAGGAGATGGAATTATCGAGAACCATATCTTTGTTCCCTCACGTTTCACGCTTTATTACACTCACGTTTGCTGCTGCCATGGCGTTGCCACCATCGTTGCCTTCCCAAACCCCAAAGGAGTTGATTGGAGACGCGTGCTACAACGAACTGCAACAGCGCGAAAGAAAAACGTTGTGGTCCTATGTCGCCGAGCGCCGCATTAACAACCACGTATTTCGCGAGCAAGTAATCGAGACTGTGGACGGCCCAGTTCGTCACCTGCTTTCAGCGGATGGCCACCCACCCACGTCAGCGCAGATGAAAGAGGAGGACGATCGGCACCAAGAGTTGCTGAAGAATCCGTCGGCTAGGCGCACAATCCGGAAACAACGGGACGACGACGACAAAACAATGCAAGAACTCTTGCGCATTATTCCTGACGCCTTTATTTTTGAGGATCAGGGCAAAGAGGGAGAGTCCGAAAGAATCGCGTTTCATCCAAATCCTGGGTTCAAGCCCAAGACCTACGAGCAACGGGTGTTGCATGCTTTGCATGGGATAGTTTTCATTGATCTTCGCGAGAGGCGAATAGCCCGTCTTTCTGGTTCACTGGAAACACGCGTGAAGTTTGGTTACGGACTGATCGGCCACGTGGAGCAAGGTGGCACCGCGGAAATTACTCGCGTTAATCTGTCGCCGGGAGTGTGGAAAACGAGCGCGGAAAAAATCGCTATTGATGGACGACTCGTAATGCTCAAAACAATCAATAAGCATCAAGAAGAGAGTAGAACTGGTTTTAGTCCGGTGCCGCTAGACACAACGTTCCCGCAAGCGCTCGACAAATTTGGACAAAAATAATCTTCCCGCTGTTGTGGGACGGCGAAGGGTAGTTATTCAGCAAGCACGACGTTCATGAACTCGCCTCTTCATGTCGTGGTCCTCTGTCGCTCGAGCCGGGATCCTAAGCCCTCCGCCAACTTGTATCGAGCACGAAACATCCGCGTTTTCATTGCTGTCAGCGTGATCCCGAGCCGTTTCGCGGCTTCTTCCTGCGAGTGCTCTGCTATCCCACAGAGTACGAACGCTGTGTAGTAGTGGGGACGACAGTTGTCCCGCATTCGATTGAATCATTTCCATCAACTCGGTATGCGCGAACCGTTGCTCGGGATTGGAATCCTCAGCTTGCCAGCGCTCGGACCGCGGCAGTTGACTCTCTGGGTGCTCAGCGTCGAGCGAGGTCACCCGTAGCCCTGTGGCCGGACAGACGTCCTGCGAATACCGCAAATCACTTTCCCATTCTCAGTGCTCCTCAGCGCACTTTGCTTCTCAGCGTTATCTTTTCTTTCTGCTATGTCCAAAACTCAGTGATTCTCCGCCGGCGATGTTCCGCGAAATCGGCGTATCAAAAACACCAACGGCACTCCGATCACCACAAACCACGCCAGCGCCGTAAAGCAATCCAGAAATCCCAAAAACGTCGCCTGCCGCTGCAACAACCCAAACGCCTGCGCCTGCGCGTGCACTACTGCATCGGCATGCGAAAATCCGTGGCTGGCAAAATACCCCGTCAAATTATCCAACAACCGTCGGTACCGTTCGTCCAACGGCGTAGCATGCGCCACCAGCACACTCTGGTGATACTGCGTGCGCCGCGCCAGCATTGTAGTCACAAACGCAATCCCAAAACTCCCGCCCTGATTCCGAAATAAATTGGTCAAGCTCGACGCCTTGTTATTCTTGTTTTTCGGCAAATTGGAATACGCCAGTTGGCTCACTGGCACAAACAAAGTCGCAATCCCCAACCCCTGCAGCGCCCGCGCCAACGCCAGATGCCGGTAGTCGGTCTCCAGCGTAAAACTCGCGAAATACCACATCGCCAGAGCAAAAACGAAAAAACCAAATCCCACTAGTCGCTTCACTCCAATCTTCGGCAAAATCCTCACCACCGCCGGGGCCAGCATCACAATCACAAAAGCTCCCGGCCCCAGAACCAGCCCCGCATCCGTCGCCGTGTATCCATAGAGCCGCTGCAGCATTTGCGGAATCAGCACCGTCGATCCATACAATGTGAATCCAAAAATAAAATAAAAAATATTCGCCAGCGCAAAATTCCTGTCCGCCAGCAACCGTATCTCCACCACCGGATCGGGATGGCGCCACTCCCAGACAATCGCAAACACCAGCGCAACCATCGCCACTGCAAAAAATCCTACAATAAAGCTACTTTCGAACCAGTCCTCCGTCTGCCCGCGATCCAGCACCACCTCCAGGCAGGCAAAGGCCATCGCCACCGAAAAAATCCCCCAGCCATCAACCTTCAGTTTTCCATCTTTTCGCGCCGCCGCGACTTCCCGGGTAAATTCCGGCGGATCAGACAGCAGCCGGCTCGTCAGCAGCAATGACACAATGCCGATCGGAATATTGATAAAAAACACCCACCGCCAACTCCAGTGATCCGTGATCCAGCCACCCAGCGGCGGCCCAATCGCCGGCGCTGTCACAATCGCCATGCTGTACAGCGCAAACGCCGCGGCCCGTTTACTTGCCGGAAACGTATCCACCAGAATCGCCTGCTCCACCGGAGCTAGGCCGCCGCCGCCAATTCCCTGCAGAACGCGAAAAAAGACCAACGCACCCAGACTCGGGGCAAATCCACACAACAAAGAGCTCACGGTGAACAACGTCACGCAAATCATGTAGTATCGCTTCCGCCCAAACGTTCTGCTCAACCAGGCCGAAAGTGGCAGCACCACCGCGTTCGAGACCAGATAACTCGTCAACACCCAGGTGCTTTCATCCGTGCTCACCGCTAATCCGCCCGCTATGTGCGGCAACGACACGTTGGCAATCGCCGTGTCCAGCAATTCCATGAACGTGGCTAGCGTCACCGTGATGGCAATGAACCACGGGTTTATCGCCGGCCCGGCACTCGGCAGACTCCACGCGCTTGCTGGTGTCAATGTTTCGCTCATCGCAACCCGCCATGCCTTCACTATTTCGATGCATAAGAGACCGTTCGGTCGCATATATTCGATGCTAGAATTATAGAAAGGACCGGCCGGTCTCAGACGCCGGCCGGGACTAGCCAGCAGGAGCTTGCGATGACCAAGGGGCAACAAACCAGGCGGGAAATTATCGAAAAGGCTGCTCCACTCTTCAATCAAAAGGGCTACGAAGGCACTTCCCTGTCCGACCTCATGGGCGCCACCGGCCTCCAGAAAGGCGGCATTTACCGTCATTTCGACAGCAAAGAAGAACTAGCCGCCGCCGCTTTCGATTACTCATGGCTAAAGGCCGCCAACAGAAGACTCGACGGCATAGATGACTCCGCCAACTCCGTGGATCGCCTGAAAAAAATGATCGGTAACTTCGTGGAACTCCGCTCCGACCTGGTCCCGGGCGGTTGCCCCCTGATGAACACCGCAATAGAGTCCGACGACGGCAACCCCATTCTTCGCGCCCGCGCCAGAAAAGCTCTGCAATCCTGGACCAGCCGTCTATCCACAATTATTCGCAGAGGCATCGCACATGGTCAGATCAATTCCGCGATTCATCCGCAAAAACTAGCGCAACTCATCATCGCTACTCTCGAAGGCGCGCTTCTCATCAGCCGCTTGCAAAAAGGTCGTCAGCCTCTTCACGATGCCCGCAAACACCTCGACGAATATCTGGAACACAACGTGCGCTGCAAAGCCCGCCGCAATTAATCCACTTCGCTGCAACGCACCATCCTCCTGCACTTACCCGCCTTTAATGATAAAGTTTCCGCTGCCAGCCACTTGACCCGACTTTCGTACCTGAAGCGAATCTAAACCCGAGAACTTCGCCATGACTACGACCCCAAGTCCAAGCACGCTCACGAACGCAGCTACCAGCAACGCGCTCTTTGACCTCTCTGGAAAAACCGCGATCGTTACTGGAACCAGCCGCGGCCTCGGCCAAAACTTCGCTCGGGCCCTCGCCAAAGCTGGCGCCGATCTCGTCCTCACCAGCCGCAATCGTGCCAGCCTCTCCGCCTTCGAAACCGAAATCCAGTCCCTCGGCCACCGCGCGGTTTCACTCGAACTTGACGTTCGCTATCAGCACAGCATCGAAGCCATGGTCGCTGCGGCCGAATCTGCCTTCGGCCATGTCGATATTCTCGTCAACAATGCTGGCGTCAATATCCGCAAACCCGCGCTCGAGGTCACCTGGGAAGATTGGAACGTGATTCTCGATACCAACCTGCGGGGAAGTTTTTTCGTTGCGCAAGCCGTCGCCCGCCGCATGATTCCCGCTAAGTACGGCCGCATCGTCAACATCGGCTCCGTAACCAGCGTCGCTGGCTACGCTGGCCTCGGTCCTTATGGCGCAAGCCGCGGCGGCATTCGCCAACTCACCATGAGCCTCGCCGACGATTGGGGCAAATACGGCGTCACCGTAAATTGCCTGGCCCCCGGATGGTTCCACACCGAGCAGAACAAAGCTCTCTACGAAGACCAGGAGTGGGTCAACTACCTTTGCGAGCGGATTCCGCTCAAGCGTCCCGGCGAACCTCAAGATCTCGATGGCGCCATTGTCTTTCTAGCCTCGGAATCCAGCCGCTACATAACCGGCCAGACCATTCTCGTCGACGGCGGAATTTCGACTGGCGCTTTGCGCTCCGTTGGTAAAGCCAAGGTCCCCGAGGGCGACGTGTGAGCCTTAAAACATTGCACGAAATTATTCCCGTAGGGAAACCGCATGCGGTGCCCGCCGGTACCCGGACGTCTAATTCAAAGGGTTCGTTTCTCGCTTGGTCTTGGTCGCAATGGTTCTCCTCGTTTTGTCACCAATGCGCTCTGCCGCTCGCGCTCTTCTGTGCGCTTTCGGTATTGCCCACGCTGGCGCAGCCTCCAGCTAAGCTGGCGAAGTCTTTGCAAATTTATTTCATCGACGTTGAAGGCGGCCAGGCCACACTATTCGTCACACAAGAAGGACAGTCCCTTCTTATCGACACCGGCTGGCCTGGAAATAATAATCGCGACGCCGACCGGATCGTCGCCGCCGCTCATGATGCCGGCATCAACAAAATTGACTTCGTCCTCATCACCCACTACCACGACGACCACGTTGGCGGCGCCCCACAACTCGCGGCAAAAATTCCCATCGGCACCTTCATCGATCACGGCGAAAACCGCGAGACCTCCGATACCATCACGCAAAAAGACTGGTTAGGGTATAAGCAGCTTCTTGCCACTGGAAAATATAAACGCATCATCGCCAAGCCGGGCGACATTCTTCCTATTCGGGGAATTCGAGTCGAAGCGATCTCTTCCGACGGTGCGCTAATCGAAAAAGCTCTGCCCCGCGCAGGCCAATCCAATCCCGCCTGTGCAAACTCTGCTCCGCCACTCGCCGATAAAACCGAAAATCCCCGCTCCCTCGGCACTCTGATCACTTTCGGCAAACTCAAAATCCTCGATCTCGGCGATCTCACCGCCGAGAAAGAACATGAATTAATGTGCCCACTCAATAAAATCGGAACAGTGGACATCTACATCGCCTCACACCACGGCTTCAATCAGAGCGGCAGCGCGGTTCTAGTCCATGCAGTCACGCCTCGGGTCGCCATCGTAGACAACGGTGCAAGAAAAGGCGGCAGCCCGTCAGCACTGGACATTATCAGGTCCTCGCCAAATCTAGCCGCTCTCTGGCAACTCCATTTTTCCGAAGACGCCGGCCCTGCGCACAATACCGCCGCAGAATTCATCGCCAATCCGTCCGGCTTAGACGCCGCAGATTACCTCAAACTCACCGCAAACCCCGACGGCGCCTTCGCCATCTTCAATTCCCGCACCAAACAATCGCAAAATTATGCAGCCGCGAAGTAGCAGCCGATTGTCATTAACCTGCGAACCTGCGCGAGAATGGAACTGGCGTCTGCCCAACTATGACTGGCCCTTCTCGCATACTGCTCGTCCTAACCTCCGTCTGGTTCATCGCCGCTGCTGCTCTCGCTACGCGCGTCGCCTTCATCCTGAACCAACAACGCAAAATCCCTCATCAAATTCTCGCTACCGTTCCGTTCGAACAAGAAACCGGCAACATCGCTTTCGCTCTCTCGCAAGGAAAAGGCTTCGGCAATCTCTTTCGCCAAAATACCGGACCCACGGCATGGCTCCCGCCTGGCTATCCTTTTCTCTTGTCTCTGATTTTTCGTATCTTCGGAACCTTCACTGATCGTAGCTTCTTCGCCGCGGTTCTGCTGAACGCATTGTTTTCTGCCGCAGCCACCTTCTCTCTCTACCACCTCGCGCGCCAGGTAGCCGGCCGCACCGTCGCCATTGCCACCGCATGGCTCTGGGTTTTTCTTCCCGCTGGAATCAGGATGCCCTTCGAATGGATCTGGGACACTTCTCTCTCTGTACTCCTCGCCACCACTCTGCTTTGCCTGACCTTCCACATTTCCAGCTCTGCAAGTCCGAAGCGCTGGCTAGCCTACGGTCTACTCTGGGCCAGCGCGTTTCTCACCAATCCTTCACTCGCCGTCGCGTTGCCTTTTTTCCTAATCTGGGCCGCCCGGCGCGCCCGCAACCTCGCTCAACTCTCCTGGCGCATTCCTGCCATCACCTTTGCGCTGATTCTTCTTTGCTGCCTGCCGTGGACCATTCGCAATTACTCGGCTTTCCATCGCTTCATACTTATCCGCTCCAGCTTCCCGTTCGAACTCTGGATCGGCAACAACGACATTTTTGATCCCCACGCAAGCAACGGGATGCAGCGCATCACCCGCTTCGAAGAAACACGCCACTACGCGCAACTCGGCGAAAACGCCTACCTCACCGAGAAGTGGGCCCGCGCCGCCAATTTCATCCGCCAAAAGCCAGCGCTTTTCCTCCATCTAACCGGGCGAAGAATCATTGCCACCTGGATCGGCACTGAGCATCCCTTGAGCGACTTTCTTCACGCAAACTCGCTTCTCATTCGCACAATTCTTCTCTGCAATTTCTTGCTTACACTCGGTACCGCCGCAGGCGTGCTGCTCGTCGCTCGCTCGAAAAATCCTTTCGCTGTGCCACTGGCAGTCTTTCCCCTGCTCTATCCGCTCGTCTTCTGCGTTACTCACACTTCTCTCCGTTACCGTCATCCCATCGATCCCATCCTGATCTTTTTCACCGTCGTTGCCATAGCTGCGTCGTGCTGCAAAAAATACCGGACGGCCTTGCCAATCTCTCACGCATCATAAAAACGATTTAGCCCTGCCGTTTCTCTCCTCTTCGCAGTACAATCCGCTACGGCGATTTCTCGCGAAGGAGCATCCATGCGCCGCATTTTTCTCTTTCTTCTCATCTTTATCTCGTGGGCTGCTTCCCTCCGCGCTCAACAAAGGCTTTCTACTCATTGGGAAGAACTCACCGCCGACGATTTTCGCCATGCCATCGATCTCTCCAAGGGCACCTGCATCCTCCCCATTGGGATTCTGGAAAAACACGGCCCGCATCTCCCTCTCGGCACCGACCTGCTCAACGTCCGCTACGCCTCATTGCACGCCGCCGAAAAGGAATTTGCCGTCGTTTTCCCCGAATATTATTTCGGTCAAATTTTCGAAGCCAAACATGAACCCGGCACAGTCGCCTACAGCCGGCAAATTCAGCTGAATCTTTTACAGGAAACCACCGACGAGATGGCCCGCAACGGCTGCAAAAAAGTACTTATCGTCAACGGCCACGGTGGCAACGAGAGCCTTCTCCCGTATTTCGCGCAAACGCAACTCGACAAACCGCACGACTACGTCGTCTATGTTCAGTGGGGACAAAATTCGCATGCGAAGAACGCCTTAAAAAAAGATCCGCTCGATATGCATGCCGGGCAATCCGAGACTTCCAACACCATGGTCACGCATCCCGATCTCGTGCACATGGATCGCGTCACACAAGAATCCGGGGCCGATCAAAAGCATGACCCGCTTCCGGAAACCGTCTACACCGGTATCTGGTGGTACGCGCGTTTCCCCGATCACTATTCCGGAGATGGCTCCATCGCCAGCAAAGAGCTGGGCGAAGCCGACATTAAATCGTGGGTCGACACCATCGAAGAGGCCATCCGCGCCGTAAAAGCCGACAACGCCAGCCTACGATTGCAAAATGAATTTTTCGAGAAGAGCCATCATCCGCTGGACACCAAGCAATAAGCCGTCCGCAATGCTCTCTGCACATACCCGAGTGCGTCATTCCGAGCGCAGCGAGGAATCTCACTTCGATTTGAACGCACGCAACACAGCGAGGCCCGCTTCGAAACCTACTTTGCCTATATAACGTTGCTTTACCTGATACGAAGTTACTTCGAGGTTTCAGCGCTCGCGCTTCAGCTCCACCAGCCAGCGGTCTAGCGTAGCGTGGTGCTTTTCGTCCACGTCCAAAAATTCGATGCCCATTCCGATGCGCAGCTTCACGATGCGCACCACCGCCAGCGCCTGTACCACCTGATCTTTGCGCGTAAGTTTCAGCTTTACCCGGCTGTTCAGAGGCAACGGCTTGCTTGTACATACAAAGCAGCCGCCCATCGAAAGATCCGATGTCACCCCGCTACCGGCATGCCCCGCTTCCAGGTCGATGAATTCCACATCGGCGGCAAACGGATGCCGTATTGCGTAGCGACGGTCGCGCACCAGTAGCGAGCGCGGTCCTGCCTTGTTCAAGTGATCGTCCATAGAAATAACGTTCTTCACGGCGGCTGAGGTCCGTCCGGCTGCTAGGCTTGTCTTCACTTCTTGGTACCACAAGTGTGTAGGAAAAAGCGCCACTCCGGGCTGTCCCAGCAAAAGATTTTGCGAAAACGACAACATCTGTCCCACCGTACAGAGGCTTCTCCGATGCTTCCTGCACGGTATTAGTGGCTACGACAATCCCGCCATTCCGCAGCCAAAACGCATGCGACGCCCTTGCTAAACTGGCCTTCAGGCGGTGCTTTTCCCTTTCTCATGACCACCATGCGCACACAAGTCCTTCGCCAGAGCGATCGCGTCTCCTTTCGCATCCCGCTCGAAGCCTCCTGGATGGACAGCTCCGGAATGGTGCGCCGTATTGCCGCTGTATCCCTGCTCGTCAGCCGCAACGGCGGCGTTGTGCGAATCACAGAAAAGCTTTTCCCCGGCCAGGAAATCTCTCTTAAGCGCCTGTTCGATGGCGACGGCGTGAGAACCGCTCGGGCCCGCGTCCTCGCCGAAATTGATCGCGAACCGGAAGGCTTCCTTTACGCCGTCCACATTCTCGACCCGCGTTCCGATTTCTGGGATATCGAATTCCCTGCTCCTCACAAGGCCGACCAGGAAGCACTCGCTCGACTCCTGATGGAATGTGGCTTCTGCCAGCGCCGCGAAGTTGTCTATCTAAACGAACTCGAACTAAAGTCCTTCGAATCGCGCAAATGTATCGCCCGTATCTGCAAAGTCTGCGAAGCGCCAGCCGTCTGGATCGAAGCGCAATCCGAATTCGCTCCCGCCGACTCGCCCACCACGCGAGCCGAGCAAGAAGAAGATCGTGTCATCCCGCGCCGTAATCGCACCCGGGTCAAAGCCCGCGTTCTCGCCTGCATTCGCCGTCGCGGTTTTCAAGAAGAAGTCGCCGTCTGCGAAGATCTTTCCAAGGGCGGCATCGCTTTTCGCAGCCGTAATGAATATCCCAAGGGCACTCGCGTCGAAGTCGCTGTCCCCTTCACGCCCGGAGCCGGCGCCATCTTCGTCCCCATCCGCATCGTCTTCTCCGAACCCATCCGTTCCGCCGGCCTCTTCCGACACGGCGCCGCCTACCTCAAGCCACCCGAATAGCCGCGTGAAGACCTGCGTCGTTTGCGTTCTGCTGGTGATTGGAAACATATTCGCGGACGAAATTGAGCTGCGTTATGCCTTGCACCCGACGGAACGATTTGCTGAAGCCGCCGGGTACCTATTCTTGTCTTACATGCTTGCCATCCCGATCGTGCTATTTTTCCTGAAGGGAGAGCGAATCTGGCGGCTTGTGGTCATAGTCTTGTGGCTGCTGCAGATCGCGCTTCTTGGATACGCGATGATGACGATGGGCTGACGAACCTTCTTTCCAGATCTCAATTTCCTGCACCTTTTCTTTTCTCTCTTCTTCTTGGTGCTTTTGTCATCTCAACACAACCTCTCCGTGCGCTCGGTCTTAAATCTTTCTCTCCAGCTTCGCGATTCGCGCTCAATTCCGTCTAAGAATTTGTTATAAAGAATTCCCAACTTACACGCTTCCGGAGGCTCCACTATGGCCGCGGCAAATCCCGCAAAAGCAATCTCCATCGCAGGACTAACCTGCGGCGCACTGGACATCTCCGCCGCTCTCGTCGTTTACGGCTTGATGGGATCGAAACCGCTTCGTCTACTACAAGGAATCGCCGGCGGTATTCTCGGCCCGCGCACTTATTCCGGTGGCACCTCAACCGCGCTCCTCGGCCTAGCATTGCACTTCGTCATCGCTTTCGGAGCCGCGGCAGTTTTCTTCCTCGCCAGCCGCGTCGTGCCCTTGCTGCTCAATCACGCCGTCGTGTCCGGCGTCCTTTACGGCGTCGCCGTCTACTTCTTCATGAATCGCGTCGTAGTGCGACTCTCCGCAGCCACAAAATTCCCCTTTTCCGTAAAAATGATGCTCATCGGGGTCATCATCCACATCTTCTGCGTCGGCATTCCCATCTCTCTCAGCATTCGCCGTTACGCCCGTTAAATACAATTCCGGATGCCGCCGCGTTTCAACTCCGTCATCGCACTTGCCGCGAAATCATGCGAGCCCGGGGCTGGGCTCGGACTCCCTACCGTGCAATGCCGCTCACGCCGAAGCCGCCCGCGACGCAGGCAGCGACTTAATCTCCACTTTCTTCGGCAACGAAGCCGTCGCTATCGGCGCCGTAATTTCCAGCATGCCATTGCGATATTCAGCCGACAACCGCTCTCTGTCCACGCCTTCTGGTAGCACCAGACTCCGCGCGAACGAACCATAGGTAATCTCCCTCTGTAGGAAGTCGGCTTCTCTAGTTTCGCGCGAATTTGTCCGCTCGCCGCTAATCGTCAGCGTGTTGCCCTGCACCTGAATATCTACCTCCTTGGGATCAACTCCCGGCAGCACCACTTGGCAATGGAACTTCTTATTGTCCTTGTCGATGAACGATTCGACTGCGGGAGAAAACTCACTCGCATACGTGCGTTCCTCCTGCGCCGAAGGCCACCTTAACAACCGGTTGAACGCCTGGTCGAAATTCCTCCGAAAATCGGCCATGTCATGGAAAAAAGTGTCTCGCGGAATTAAATTTGCCATACCAATCTCCTCAGTTGAATTTGCTGGGGCGGGACGAACAGAGGGCTGGGCACTGTGGGGAGAAATCCCTCTCCAGCCGGAGTCTCTTTCTTAAGAGCGTGCGTTCGTCCTGTCAAGGGAGATTCGCGAAAATCGGCCCGACACCCTCGTCGGAGTTCGCTGCGATTGCGCCCGGCCGACACGAGCATTATGAATGTTTGTGAATATAATGTGAGTCATAGGCAGGCGTCATGATTCGGATAGCGAACTGGGTCGTAGGTGCGGCGGCGGTCGCTGTCACCGTTCTTCTATGTCCCTCTACCGCACAACTCCCCTCTGCGGCACATCGCAAGGACGATTCTCTTGCCATCCGACGAGTCGTCGTCTCTGGCGGCATTGAACTCCACTATGTCGAGCGCGGAACCGGCGTGCCTGTCGTCTTCGTACACGGCTCGTTGAGCGACGGCGGCTATTGGAACGATCAGCTTGGTCCGTTCGCTGCCAGCGGTTATCGCACAATCGCATACAGCCGGCGGTACAGCCCTCCCAATACCAACATCGCTCAACCAGGCTACTCTGCGGCCACTGACGCCGATGATCTCGCGGCATTAATTGAGAAGCTGCAACTTGGCAAAGTTCATGTCGTCGGTCACTCGTACGGCGCCCTCACCGCGTTGTTCCTGGCCGTCAAGCACCCAGAACTTGTCCGGACACTGGCGTTGGCCGAGCCGCCAGCCGTCTCTTTGCTCGCCTATTTGCCTGCTGACCGGAGTGAGGTCGGCAGGGCAACGCTCGCTGACATCCAGGAGCGCATGGTGAAGCCGATGAAAACGGCCTTCCAGAAAGGAGATAGAGCGGCGGGCCTCCGCGCATTCATGGACTTTGTTTTGGACGACCCGCATGCTTGGGACAACATGCCGGATGCTGCCCGGCAGGACATGCTCAACCACGCGCATGAGTGGGACATCATGATGACCAGCGGCGAATTGTTTCCCGACTTGGACCCGCAAGCGGTCCGCAACATTGCCGCACCGACGCTGCTGCTCTCCGGGGAAAAATCCTACCGCTTTCTGGCTCTGATTGGCGAAGAACTCGCGCGACTACTTCCGCACAACCGCCGCATGATTCTTCACGGGGCCACACACCGCATGTGGTTTGAGCAACCCGAGCCCTGCCGCAACGCTGTCCTGGACTTCTGGCGCAACTAGGTAATTGAGTTCAAATCCAAGTAGCTGGCAGTGACCCCGATTGGCGTCGCCGTCCCGATCCTTTATGTCGGGCATTTCCATCTTCGTCAACGTCCGCCAGTACCCGCGCCCCTAAGTCTGCCGGCTAAGCCCCGCAAGCACGCGCAGCTCTCCGGTAATCAACAGACTCAGATTCACCGGCTCCTCGTTCCGCATCAAGCGCGCGTCTCGCCCACTCTCAGTCGCATACCCTTCGACAAACAACACCACGTCTTTCTCATGTTCCAATCGTGCCGAATTCTTGATAATCACCAGCAACTTCCGCGAATCGAAATGCACCACCATCTGTTGCGATCGTCCCGCGCATAATATCCGCAGATCCCCGAGCATCGTTTCCCGGCAAGTAAACGTCTGCTCATTCGCGATTCCATTCCATTCGCTGCACTGCGCGATCACCGTGTCCGCAACCGTCTTCCACACCGCCGGACCCAGCTTCTCCGCAGCCTCCCGATTTAGCTTGTCTTCGTGTCTTTGTCCCTCCGCCGAAAGTTTCCCCGCCAGGTATTCCTGCGCTGCTCGCTTCGCGCTCTCGTCACGCATAACATTGGTCTCCAAAAATATTCTACACAACCTCCAGCGCTCAACTTCCCACCAAATCAGCACTGTTCCCACAATTGTCCCCTGCCATTGAAGCGCGTGACGTCAAGAGACAGTTCTCCGCAGCTCCGCGGTGGGGTCCACTCACGCAGATCTCAAAAATCTGCAAGGGATTTCCAGTCACTTTATGTCGCGAATTAAGCGGAGAGACAAATATATTCGCAATTAAAATCCGCACGCAGGCTCATGAACAAACAAATAGGGCGGCGGTCTGAACCCGCTACGAGATGGAGAATCCATCCGCCCCCATCTGCCGCGAAGCAAACCTCTTACGCCTGTCTTTGCCGCTCGGCGACCTTCGCCAGAGCGACCGTTAACGCCGCTCCGCCCAGCGTCTTCACCAGTGTCGTGTGCTGCGCGTAGAAATTGCTGATCGAGTCGATCACCGAGGGGTTCGCCTTCTCCGCATGGGCGGCAAGTTGCTGAACGGCCTCGGGCGAAAGCTGTTGAGCCTGCTCCGGCGTCAGTTGCGTATTGCCCGCCCCTAGCATTCCCGCAAGTCCCGCAAGCCCAGTGCCCGATAACACCTGCTTAAGCATGTCGGGACTCACGGACGACAACAGATGATTGACCATTCCGGCCTTCTGGTCGCCGCTGGAGTTGTTGAACAGCGTAGTAAGCATTTCGCCGAACGCTGGGGTCTTGTCCGATTTGAACGCGGCCGAAAGACCTTCCGCAATACTGCTGAGGGGAGCAGCTTGCGCCACCTCATCAAAATGCGCGTGAACGTCCGGAGCGGGTTGCGCCGCTGCTCCCGCGGAAGTGTACTGCTTCAAAAGATTTCCCACTTGATCTGTCCAAGTCATATCGTTCTCCCGTACCTTCCTTAAACACGCCTGGGCGAGCCAGGCTTTTGAAACCGTACTTCAGCGATAACTACGGAATCAGCAGCTCCGTTCCCACATTCACCTTATTCGGATCGGTCAGCTTGTCCTTGTTGGCTTCAAAAATTTTCATGTACTTGTTCGCATCTCCATAGAATTGCTTGCTGATTTTTGAAAGGCTGTCGCCCGCCTGAACGGTGTACGTCCGCGCCGGCGCGCTTGATGCGCCACCGGCGCTCGCCGCCGCTGCTGCCGCAGCCGGCGGAGCCTGGATATCTGCGATCAAATCTGAAGCCGATGGATCCACAAGTTTGATTTGGTCCCATACGCGATTCTTCAAATCCGCAGAGGGCGCCGAGGCTCGAATAAGGAGCTTGTCACCTTCCATATTCACGTTCTGTAACTGCACGCCTTGCGATTGAATAAAATTCAACACCGACTCATACTTCAGTTTCAGTTGCTCAAATCGATCTGCCATTGGAGTCTCCTTTCAAACTATCTTCGAAATTACCAACACTCAAAATTCGTGATCTTCGTTGCCTGTCCGGCCACCAGAAAATGCCACGCTAATCCAACAGGTTGACCAGGTTCAGGATCGCAAAAAAGATCGCATCGTACACCCCCACATACCGCTCGAAATGCCCCGCCGAATATCCTGGTGGCCTCTCCCTCAGTGCGGTCTTTTCTCAGGAGTTGGCCACCGAGTCCGTTGCAAGCACGCCGCAGAAAGCTTTGCCCATCAGACCCAGGCCGAATCTCTGTATGAGCGCTTCATAGGTGGAACTTCCAACTACAAATCCCTAACTAGGGACTCAGTCCAAGGGTGGGCAGGACGCGAGGATGCAGATGGTAACGGAATGAAAAGAATTAAAGAAGTGAAATTATGATGAAAAACAATACTACCGCCCGCAACATTCACAAGCGGACCCCATCGCCCGTAACTCCTTTACTTTCCGCACTTGTTTGCGATACTTACACAAAAGGTAGGGGTGGGGCCTGTTATCGTTAACTAGAACACGCAATTTAACTCTTTCGCACAGCGTATTCCGCTTCAAAACGCAACAAGATCGATTATTATTGGCGATTCACGAATTCAGAACCGAACCGGAGTTCAAGGCAAATGTTTTCGGATCGCCGACTCGTGCCCGATGGCTGGTTTTCATGGACGAAATCTGGCAAACGCTTCCATTTCGTTGTTCATCCCCTACATTTGGTCCACAGTGGTCGGCCACTCGGGAGTAATCGCCTAAGATTACTCTGATCGCGGCGGCCCGATAGTGCCTTGCAATTTTTGGAATTCCTGCAACTCGTGTTGAGCTTGCGCGGTCTTGCCCTGTTTGCGATATAAGCCGGCGAGCCCGAAATGCGACTGCGCGGCGAGCGCAGTATCTTTCTCCAGTTCGACAACTTTCAACCAGGATTGCTCGGCAGTGGAGCCGTCACCGCCGAGTAAGGCCGCTTTGCCTAGCGAGTAGAGAGTCTCCGGCATTTCTGGTTTGAGCTCATTGGCGCGTTTCAGCTCGATCAATGCGTCGTGCGAGTTCCCCTGCTGCAGCAAAGCCGCGCCCAGCCGAAACGCGGCTTCCGCGCTGCCTGGCCGGAGTTTAGCCTCGGCGCGAAATTCGCTTTCCGCTTTTGGCCATTGCGCCGAGTCTGCATACACCTGGCCCAGCTCCAGATGGAGGCTGGGCAGATCGGGCCGCAGGCGTAACGCTTCCAGATATTCTTTCTCGGCTTGCGGCATTTGCCGCAGCACAAAATAATTTTCGGCGAGAGCCTGGTGCGCGCGGGCGGAGTCCGGATGCATGGCGAGTAAGGTGTCGATGGAACTCTTTGAGAGCAGCCCGCTCGCATGGCCGAGGTAATACTGCAAATCGGGATCGTCAGGGCGCTTCGCGAGTGCCGCGTTGAAGTTCTCGACTGCTTCCTTCAGTTGGCCGGTTTCGATCTGTGCAATTCCTAGGGCGTCGTGCGCACCGACGCGATCGAGATGCGGAATGGCCTCGGCGGCGTAACCCTGCGCCAGAAGCGCATAACCCAGGAATTGATGAGCGACAGCAAGGTCCGGACTGAGTTGCAGTGCGTGTTTGAGGGGAGCGATGGCCGCGCCGTAGTCATGCTTTTCCATGTAGGCAGCGCCCAAATTGACAAACCCGTCGGCTGACGCAGGGTCAAGTTCCGTTGCCTTGCGAAACTCCGTGATTTCCGTATCTACCTTATGCTGCTTGCGCGCTTCGACACCCGCCTGCAGGTGTTGCGTCGCGTCGGATGTTCCCGACTGCCCCGCCAGCCATGCAAACAAGAAGAGATGGATCATGGACGCTCCGGTTCGCGCACTTCCAGAAATTGATCGGCGGGAACGTCGCTGAGCAGCTGTTTGATACCGGAAGGCCAGAGAATTTCTACCGTCGCTTTTTCAGCGGGGCCCAAGCCGAAGTGAAGTCGCTTGTC
>Ga0209488_10000496_pt1 | contig 33272 bp, 34 predicted proteins | sample Rivendell_Oct201_8_FD_188349 | JGI IMG/M metagenome (GOLD analysis project Ga0209488, IMG submission 188349) | Vadose zone soil microbial communities from the Eel River Critical Zone Observatory, Northern California, USA -... | ecosystem: Environmental > Terrestrial > Soil > Vadose zone >...
CCTACGGATCGAGTTCTGTGTCCCAATAGAGATAATCGAGCCAGCTCTCGTGCAGATAGTTCGGCGGGAACAGGCGGCCATTGCGGTGCAGGTCATGCACCGACGGCTGGAACGGCAGTTGCGACGGCCACATGCGGGCCTCGTCCGGCGTGAGATTGCCCTTGCGCAGATTGCACGGCGAGCAGGCCGCGACGACATTGCCCCAGGTGGTCTGGCCGCCACGCGAGCGCGGGATCAAATGATCGAATGTGAGATCGTTGCGCGTGCCGCAGAATTGGCACGAAAAGCGGTCGCGCAGGAACACATTGAAGCGCGTGAAGGCGGGCTGCGTCGCCGGCCTCACATAGGTTTTGAGCGAGACCACGCTCGGCAGTTTCATTTCTAAACTGGGACTTCGCACCGCGCGGTCATATTCCGCGACAATGTTCACGCGCTCCAGGAACACCGCCTTGATGGTGTCCTGCCAGCACCAGAGCGAGAGCGGATAGTAGCTGAGCGGACGAAAGTCGGCGTTGAGCACGAGCGCAGGCCAGCCTGTCGGCGACACATGTGAATTTACATGCCCGGCATTCATGGTTCCGGCGTGCACGCCCATAACGGCTCCGCTCCTACCTCCCTTTGCTGCAGCCCGCAGCGATAGCGTCCAGTATATAGGCCAGTGCGACAGTCTTGTGAAGCCGCCGAAGATCTCACGGAATCCGGCGGCCCCGGACCGGCTCGCGCAGGCCCGGACCAGATGTGACCTGAGCGCGTGATTCGGCTCTTCACGCCGCGTTCTGACTGCGCCGTGTTTCGCTCTGCCGGTCGAGCCGCAATGTCAGGCAGAACGCGCTCCCGCCACTACGCAGGAAAGTGCCAAGCGGCGATGCGACCACGTTGTAGCCGCGCTCATAGAGACGCGCCCGCAAGTTCGCGCTGGCGCCCGACAGCACGACAGTGCGGTCGATCGAGACCGCATTGGCAGCAAGCCGCACACTGTCTTCGAGGCCAAGTTCGATGCGCTTGTCGGGATCGACCCGTTCGCAAATCAACTTCCGCCCGTCGGCCGAAAAAGCTTCCGGCACGATCATCACTTCGCCGCCCGGCAACGGCACCAACGCCGTATCCATGTGATAGAAGCGCGGATCGACAAGTTCGAGTGCGAACGTATCGACGCCAAACATATCGGCGACAGGAGCACGCGCCGTGGCGTCCGAACGCGGCCCATAGCCCATCCAGAACAGCCGTCGCGTGGCATCGAACACGCAATCGCCTGCGCCTTCGAGCGTAATGCTCTCCGGCAGCTTGTGAACCGTGTCGACATGGCCATGCGCCTGCAACTTGCGGAAGGCAGCCTCATAATGCGGTTCTTCGGCCCGACGCTCGCCATGCCGGAAGCGTGCCAGCAGCACCGTGCCGTCGAGTACGACGGCCGCATTGGCGGTGAACACGAGATCCGGCAGGCCGGGGGCCGCCGTGACGAACTCGACCTGTGCGCCAAGGTGCAAGAGCGTGCGGTGCAGCCGCGTCCATTCCTTGCGCGATTCGATTGTGAGCGCCGCGTCGTCGTGGGCCCAGCTCTTCGGGTCCATCCACGGATTGATCGAATAGGCGACGGCAAAGTGCTGTGGCCGGCACATCAGGAAGCGCGGCAAAGTGTGCGGCGCGATGCGGGACGTTGCGACATCGTGAGTCATGTTCGGGCCTCTTTTTTTCTTGAGCTTTGCGCGTTTCGTTGTCGTGTTCACGCGGCGACTGGCTGACGCGGCGTGCGTGCGAGATTGCTCACCACTTCATCGAAACGATCGAGCGCTTCATCGAGATCGTGCCGTGCAATCACGAGCGGCGGCGCGAGCCGCACCACGGTGTCGTGTGTCTCCTTCGAGAGCACGCCCTTGGCCATGAGCAGTTCACAGACCGTACGCGCACTTGCAAAGCGCGGGTCAATTTCAACGCCCACCCACAAGCCGCGGCCGCGCACGTCCTTGATCGCAGGATTGCGCATAGCGCCGACGCGCTTGATCATGTGCGCACCCAGTTCCCGGCTGCGCTCGACCAGGCCTTCTTCGCGAATGATGGCAAGCGCCGCAAGACCGACGGCGGCGGCAAGCGGATTGCCGCCGAAGGTCGAGCCATGCGAGCCCGGCGTAAACACATCCATCAGTTCACGCCGACCTACGAAAGCCGATACCGGCAGAACACCCCCACCCAGCGCCTTGCCGAGTATGAGGCCATCGGGCCGGATGCCTTCGTGTTCGAAGGCAAACCATGCGCCGGTGCGCCCTAGTCCGGACTGCACCTCGTCGAGGATCATGACCACGCCGTGTGCGTCGCACAGGCGTCGCACGCCGGCGAGATAACCGTCTGGCGGCACGATGATGCCGGCTTCACCCTGTATAGGCTCGATTAGGACTGCTGCCGTCTCGGGCCTAATCGCCCGTTCCATGGCGGCGAGATCGCCGAACGGAACGACGCGAAAACCCGGAGTGAACGGCCCAAAACCGTCGCGATAGGCAGCTTCCGAGGAGAAGCCGACGATGGTCGTGGTGCGGCCGTGGAAATTTCCATCCGCCACGATGATCTCGGCACGGTCGCGTGCGATCCCCTTGACCCGGTAGCCGTAGCGGCGCGCCGCCTTGATGGCGGTTTCGACTGCTTCGGCGCCGGTGTTCATCGGCAGCGCCGCATCGAGACCGGTGACGTCGCAGAGTTCCTTGAGAAAGGCTCCAAGATTGTCGCTGTAATAGGCGCGCGACGGCACGGCGAGGCGATTGGCTTGCGCGGTGAGCGCCGCGATGATGCCAGGATGGCAATGGCCATGGCTGGCCGCCGAATAGGCGCCCATCATGTCGATGTAGCGCCGGCCGGCGGTGTCCCAAAGGAACGCGCCTTCGCCACGCGTGAGCGTGACCGGCAGCGGATGGTAGTTGTGCGCAGCGTAGCGGTTTTCGAGTGCGATGGGTGTCATTGTCATGGCGGCACACTTTGCTCTTTGGGTTTTTGCGAATGCGTCGGTTCGGCGCTTCAGGGGCGCGCAGGCATATTCTGCACGGAAAGATGCCGCTGATAGCGCCGCAAGTGGCGCGAAAGACGCCGGTGCTTCCGGCCGAAACGGTTGTTTTGAATCTGCGCCACCGCCGAAACGGCGGTTGACTGTCACTACTGTGTCAGAAGCGCGGAATTCTTCCGGCCTCATGGTGAGGAGCGCTGCTCTTCGCAGCGCGTCTCGAACCATGCAGGCCGGGCCCAGGCTGCCGCCCTTCGAGACGGCCGCGTGAAGAACGCGGCCTCCTCAGGACGAGGTCCGAGCGAGACTCCTGAAACTATTTGACACAGTAGTGCTGAAGCGCTGCAAGAATTGGGCATGTGTAGCCCGGCCAGCTCAATCCGACTTCCGCGCCAGCAGTGATTCCGGATAGCCCGCAAAGCGGCGGACTGGACGCAACGTCACATGACTGACAATTCGCCCAACGCCGAGTGTCGCGTCGGCGGCAAGTTCATTGGTCAACGCCTCGTAGCGCGTCAGATCGTGACAGATGAAGCGCGCCAGATAGTCGAAGGTGCCGCTCACCTCCCAGCACTCGACCATTTCCTCGATCTTCAAGAGAGCCTGTTCGAAGCGGCGCTGATGGCCTAGCCGCTCCAGTGCGAATTCGGCAAAGACCGTGATGGGCTTTGAAAGCAATGCGAGCTCGATCACGGCCTGGTAACCCGCAATGATTCCCGCTGTCTCCAGGCGGCGCACGCGCTCGAGACAGGCGCGTGGCGAGAGGGCCACGGTGGAACTCAGCTTTTCGTTGGTCGAGCGGCCGTCACGCTGCAGCGCCGCCAGTATCCTGATGTCGATCCGGTCGAGTGCGGGAGGATGCTTTGCAGCCATCGGGTTTTTAGGGTTTCTTGCGCGCAATGGCGCGGTTGAGAAACTCGCCGCCATGGCGCAGGCCTTCCTGGTCGATGCCATGACCGATGCCACCCGAGATGTGCCATTCGGTCGGCACGTCGAAAGAAGCGAGGCCGCCGGAGGCCTGGAACAGCGCCTGAACCGGAATGACGTCGTCGCGGTCGCCGTGAACCAGCAGCACAGGTGGCCGCGACGTGATCTCGCCCGCAATGGCTTCCGGTTCCACGTCCTGGGGAACCACGAGGGCGCCCGAATAGCCCACGACCGCGAGAGGTGCGACCGCGCAGCGTAACCCCACATGCAGGGCCAACATGGTGCCCTGGCTGAACCCGACGATTGCCAGCGCCGAGGGCGGCAGATTGTGGCGCACGAGTTCGAGATCAAGGAACCTTTGCAACACCGGCGCCGCATGACTGACGCCGTGCCAACGCTCGTTGACGTCGCGCGACGCCAGCGGAAACCATTGCCGGCCGGTCGGCATCTGGCCGCAGGGATCCGGCGCGTGCGGGGAGACGAAGGCGGCGTGCGGCAGCAGGCCCTGCCAGGCGCGCCCGATTTCGATCAAGTCGTTGCCGTCGGCACCGTAGCCATGCAGAAATACCACAAGCTGGCGCGCCGCGCCGCCGTCGCGCGGCTCAAGTCTTGGTCCATCAAGATTTGGTCCATCAAGATTTGGTCCATCAAGATTTGGCGCATCAAGACTTGGTTCACCAAGACTTGGTCCACCAAGAATCGGACCATCTGGTTCAGCGGCCATCACGTTTCCCCATTGGGCGTGCCCTTTTTGGATTTGTCGGTTCCTGGCTGTCGATACTTGGCTTAGCGGCGGCAACGCGGCGCTTCCAGGCGCCATAATAAGCCCATAGCACATAGGCCGCAGCGCCGCGCCAGGGCCGCCAGGTCTCGGCGAGTGGGCCCATCTCCCGCGCGGTCGGGCGTGCCTCGCGCCGCAACACCAAGCGCACCGCCTCCTGAAGCGCAAGGTCGCCCGCCGGCCAAGCATCGGCATGGCCGAGACAGAACAACAGATAGATGTCGGCAGTCCATGGGCCGATGCCGTGGATTGCGGTCAGCATACGGTGCGCGTCATCGGCAGGTCTATGCACGAGGCTTGTGAGATCGATTTCTTCGCGCGTGATGGCGCGTGCAAGGGCCTTGAGCGTCCGAATCTTTGGCGCCGAGAGGCCGGAGCGCGCGAGTTTTTCCGTGCGTGCACGCAATATCGCCGCAGGTGCGATTGGATCGAAGGCGGTGGAGAAGCGTTCCCAGATCGCTTTTGCGCTCGCGGTCGACACCTGTTGGGCTATCACGATCGAGGCGAGGCCGGCAAAACCATCCGCGCGACGGCGCAGCGGCGGGCGGCCGCAAATCGCGAGCGCATTTTCAAAGCGCCCGTCGATCTTCACAAGCGAAGACACCGCCGCATCGAGGTCCGCCTCGGTGTGGATGCGGTAATTCATGGTGTCACATCTTCGCCCGATCTCCGAGCGGCGTCCTGCCGGGTTATGCGGCGGTGTCCATAGCCTGGTCACCGTAGCTCGCGCCAAAATCGATTTCGGATACCCGGCACGGTAGGCTAAACAGATAGCCTTGAACAGAGCTGACGCCGGCCCACTTAAGCAACCGGTATTGTTGTCTTGTCTCAACGCCTTCCGCGGTTGTCGCTATACTAAGGCTATATGCCAGCCTCATGGTCGCGGATATGATCGCCGCGCAATCGGCGCTCCTGGTGAAGTTTTTGGTGAACGATCTGTCGATCTTGATCCGGTCGATTGGAAAATTCGTCAATTGGCTGAGCGACGAATATCCCGTCCCAAAATCGTCAAGCGCGATCGTGACGCCGAGGCCCTTGAATTGGCGCAACAAGGTTGCGCAATGAACCTCGTTGTCGATGAGGGCTGCCTCCGTGATCTCGAGTTCCAGTCTTTCCGCCTGCAGTCCGGAACCGGATAGCGCGCGCGTTACTGTTGCAAGCAAGTCTGAATTGCGAACCTGTACTGGCGAAAGATTGACAGTCACCTTGGTCGTAGCCGGCCATGTTGCGGCGTCGACGCAGGCCGTTTGAAGCACCCAATCGCCAATTTGAGTGATCAGGCCGGTTTCTTCCGCGAGGGGAATGAACGTGGCGGGGAACATCAATCCCATTCGCGGATGGCGCCAGCGAACGAGCGCTTCTGCGCCTGAAACCCTGCCTGTCGACGTATCAATGATCGGCAGGTAATGCAGCTCCAATTCATTCCTTGCAATTGCCTGGCGAAGGTCGGTTTCCAAGGAGTGACGTGCGATTGTGGCCTCGCCCATTTCCTGTGTAAAGAAGCAGAAGCGGTTCCGGCCCTCTGCTTTGGCCCGATAAAGCGCGAGATCCGCCATCTTCAACAATGTGTCCGGGTCGCTTCCGTGTTCGGGTGCCACGGCGATGCCGATGCTGGTGCCGATCGTGAGCTCGCGTCCCTCGAAGTCGAATGGCGTCGAAACGACTTCGGTGATCCTCCTTGCAAGCGCCTCGGCAGCTTCTCGCTGATTCGCTTCACCGATTTGGATAATCGCGAATTCGTCGCCGCCAAGCCGCGCCACAGTGTCGTTTTCTCTAATGCATGAACAGAGGCGATCTGCCAATTTCTTGAGTGCCGCGTCGCCAACGGGATGGCCGAAACAGTCATTGATGATCTTGAATCGGTCGAGGTCGAGCAACAGCACACTGAACGGCTCGTGGTCTTGGCGTTGGCGCGTCGCAGCTTCTTCAAGCTTGGACAAGAAAGCGACGCGATTGGAAAGATTCGTCAGGCCATCGTTATGGGCCATAAACGCGATCTTGGATTCAGAGCGCTGCTGTTCGGTGACGTCTTCGTGGGTCGCAACCCAGCCGCCGCCCTTCATGGGCTTTCGTGTAATGCGAATTAATCTCCCGTCTGCAAGTTCCTCGATACGGTTCGAGTTCTTGAAGGATTCGGGCGATAGATCGGCAAGCTTCCGGGTCAGGGCGCTTTGGCTGTTTTCGCCCTTGAGTATGCCGCTGAGCACACGGTGTCTGATGATTTCCACCTGGGGTGTGCCGCGAACGGTCAATTCGGGTGGTATGCGATACATGTCGGCATAATGTTGATTGCAAACGACAAGCCGCTTGTTGACGTCGAACATGCTCAGTCCGTGCGTCATGTTTTCGAGCGCGGCACCAAAGCGGAAATTGCTTTGTTCGAGCGAAGTTTGCCGGCGAATGCTGAACATGATTGCAATCACGATCAGAATGGTCAGCACGCCCACGACTGCGATGTATATTCGTTGATGGTACCGATAGCCTGAAAGGATATTGTCCTCGGTCACGCCATGCGTGACGACCAGTGAGTAGCCGGTGAAAGTCCGATAGAAAATCAGCCGTTTGACAGCGTCAACCGGACCAGTTAACCAGAAATATCCGGTTGGTGACTGCACAAGCGCATCCGTAAGGTCACGCGGGATGCGGTCGGTATCGGCATATTGGCGGACAAGACCGAAGGAAGAACGAATGGCGCCATCAAGGCCGCGCAGGATGATGTTGTTTTGCGGCGGAAGGCTCAGCGATTGGTAGAAACCCTCAATGAGCTCTGGGGCAATCGAGGCGGCGATGATTCCCCCAAAGGATCCGTCAGGTTTGTGCAGCCTGCGGGATATGAGGATCGTCCTTGCGCCCGTCGTCCGTAGCACGAACGGCTTGGAAATGTAGATCTGATCGCTCTTGGCGTCAGCTCGAAATTGAAAATGTTCCACATCGCCTACATAGATCGGCGGCCCATGGTAGCCCGTTTTGGCCGTCAAGTAACCGTTCGACGAAATAAGGGCAATTTCGGTTGTCACGTCGCTGACAGCAGAGGAGTCCTTGACAAGCGCCTGCAAGTCAAATTGTTCAGGATGTTTCTCGTAAGCGCTACGTAGCAGCAAGAGTGTCCGATCGACCCCCTTGATGAGCCGTGTCGCATTTTCTTCAAGCAGCTGTGTCAGCCGGGTCCCATCTTGAAGCGCGGCCGCAATGGTCCGGTCGCGTTCAACCGACAGAAAATATCCTAGGCTGATCCAACAGATCGCGATGACCGCGAAGCCGAAGAGGGGCGCCGGCTGCGGTAAGCTGCGCAACATCTGAAACAAGCGACGGTTTTCCATAACGATCCGTACCAAGACTACGGCATACGGTTGGGTCCAATTCCATTAAGGATAGTTAATTGCCATGTCCGATGGGCACGTCATTGCGCTAATACGTTGGATAGCGTTGAGGAGGCATTGATATATTCAAATCAATGTCATTAGAATTCTAGCGATCCTGGGTTGATGCCTGCCATCGTGGATGCGACGCATCGATGTCAAACTATATATTTCGCTTTGCGCCGAGCCCGAACGGCTATCTCCACCTCGGCCACGCGCTGTCGGCCTTAACCAATTTCGACATCGCAAATTCGACCGGGGGAAAGCTTTTGTTAAGAATCGAGGACATCGATAAGACGCGGTGCCGACCGGAATATGAGCAGGCGATCTATCAGGACCTTGCCTGGCTTGGGATCGCCTGGGAACAGCCGGTCCGCCGCCAGAGCGAGCATTTTGTCGACTATCGGGCGGCGTTATCCCGTCTTGAGCGGCTGGGTCTCGTATATCCCAGCTTCGAAAGTCGCGCCGGGATTGCTGCACGTGTCGCCGAACGCGAGCGCCACGGCCCCTGGCCGCTCGATCCCGACGGTGTGCCGGTCTATCCGGGTTCCGCTGCCGACTTGTCGCAGGCCGAGCGCGCGCGGAAGATGGCGGCAGGAGCGCTCCATGTGTTGCGCCTCGACATGAAGGCGGCAATCGCGCGTGCCGGTGATCTGACTTGGAAGGAAATGGACGCCAGGATGGAGCGGTCGGAGGCCACGGATGCCGATCCGGCGGCTTGGGGCGACGTCGTCTTGGCGCGCCGGGACGTGCCCACCAGCTATCATCTGTCCGTCGTGGTCGACGACGCGTTTTCGGACGTAACCCACGTCGTGCGGGGGGAGGACCTGTTCCACGCGACCAGTGTGCATCGATTGCTGCAGGAATTGCTTGGCCTGCCGGCGCCGACCTACCACCACCATCGCGTTTTGCGGGATCGTGACGGCAACAAGCTGTCGAAATCGACCCAAGCGACCGGTCTGCGGGAGTTGCGGCAGCAAGGAGCAAGTCCGGCGGAGATACGACGCGTGGTCGGGCTTGGATGAAGGGACTTGAGAAACCTAAGGACAGTTCGGTTCGGGGTGGTGACCGCGGGCCTCTGGCCGTGGCAAGGTGCGGTCGGGACGAGGCGCAATGCCAAAGAAGACAAAATCTGAAGGCAGCAAGCGCCCGCGGCGGGAAAAGCGCCCGCCACGGACAAAGCGCGCAAAGCGCCGCCGATCGCAGCCGACAGCAAATGTGCGCTCCAAGGGAACGCGCGTCCTTGAGGCGACGCTGGCTTCGCTGGCTCACGATATTCGTACGCCGCTTACGGGCATCCTGGCATTGAGCGAGCTTTTGGAAACGTCCGGACTTGGCGAGCGCGAGCGCGGCTGGGCGCGTACGATCAAGAGTACCGCCGAACATCTGGCGACGCTTACATCATTGATTGTCGACGCCGTAAGCGTCCGACATCGCCGGGTGGTGTTGCGGCGCACGCTTTTCTACCCGCGGCGACTGATCGATGATCTGGCTGCGTCATTGGCGGCACGGGCGACGGCAAAGGGCCTGCAATGGGAGGTGTCGTTCGCGAGCGATTTGCCGGTGGCGGTTATGGGTGATGCGCTGCGGTTGCGCGGGGCGCTCGAAAACCTGATCGACAACGCGGTCAAGTTCACCAATGGCGGCCGTGTCGATTTCGAGGTCAGTTCACGAAAGCTGCCACGCGCCCGATTGTGCCTCGATTTTACGGTGTCCGACAGCGGCATCGGACTTGAGCCTGCGGAAATCAAGCGGTTGTTCCGGCCGTTCACCCAGGCCAACGAGGAAATCGCTGCGCGCTATGGGGGAGCCGGCCTCGGCCTTGCTTTTGTTAAAAGAATCGCGAAGGCCATGAACGGCAATCTTACCGCAAAAAGCCTGCCCGGCCGCGGCAGCAGCTTCCGCCTCACCGTTACGGTCGAGCAGGTCGCGGATGGCGATATGCCGGCCGTCGAGGGGGCTGTTGCGGGCGTTCCGGTTGAGCGCGCACTCAAAGTGCTTTGCGTCGAAGGCAATCCCTATGGCCGCGTGGTGCTCAATACGATTTTGACCGATCTTGGTTATCGCCCGGATTTTGCGGTGACGGGCGAGGCTGCAATCAAGGCCCTGTCGGTCAGTCGCTACGATGCGGTGCTCATCGACATAGCGCTGCCCGACATAAGCGGGTTCGAAGCGGCGCGGCGCATTCTGTCCCTGCCGGGCGAACCCGTATCCGTTGTCGGTATTTCAGGGCGCGGCAGTGCTGAAGAAGAAGCCCGCGCCCGCGCTGCCGGGATGGTGGGTTATCTGCGCAAGCCGTTGAGCCCGGGCATGCTGGCGCGGGCGCTCGCTGACATCGCATCGGTCCAGTAATTACTTCTTGATCATCCGCAGAACGAACAACAGGATCACGGCGCCGACGGTCGAGGACACTATGGCATTGACCCAGAAGTTGACGATGACCGGGAGGTGGAGAACGCCCCACAGCCAGGTGCCGATGAAGCCGCCGATAATGCCAATCACCAGGTCGCCGACGAGGCCATAACCACTGCCTTTCATGATTCTGCCTGCGAGCCAGCCGGCAATGAGGCCAATGACCAGGATGACGACCAATTGATTGATTGTGAGCATTATGAGGATTCCTTTTTATCGGAGGCACTTTCAGATGGAACGCAGAGCCGGATCCCTCCGACGGCCGCGGTGGCACGAAAACCGGCACCGCGAACCATATCGTGCGGCTGGCGCATTTGTCAGTGATGCGCAAACATATCCACGCTAAGTTTGTTGCGGCGCCGGTCCGATGCGAGGGAGCGGGATTGTCCCGATACGCTGTCACACTGCCTTGTTTCCTGCTTTGGACTTGGCATCGCGGAGAAATCAATGTCGTCACTCGATGACCGTCGTGTGGCCGGACCGGAGCTTGTTGCGTGGGCGCGCGCGGCCGTTGTTGCTGTTGAATCAGTGCTGCAGGATGCGATAGCGGCCGTCAGCACGCGTCTTCGCAGCGAGGAACGCGTGGCGGGACAGCCCATGGATCGCGCGCAACGCGCGACCCATGGGCTAGCCTGGCTTGCCGCCTATGTGGAAGCCGTGCGCCAGCTCTGTGCCTATGCGGAACGCCTGCATGCCGCCGGTGCGCTCGGCGAGACAGAGGGGCTGCTCATTCGGCTTGGATTGGCTGAATATCTTTCCCAGGTGGCGGGTGGCATTCCGATGAGCCAGTGCGAGATCGTGCGTCCAGCCGATCTCGGCCTATCGGCACAGGCTGTCGCGCAATGCATTGCTGGTCCCCTCGAAGCGCTATCATCGCATAACGACGAAGGGCGCGCCGAACTGGTTGCCCGGCTGTGCCGACAGGTGCCTTTGACCATCGGCGATTGTGCGTTGAACGAGACATTGGTTTCAATTCGCCACGAGATCACCAAGTTCACCGATCGTGAGATCGTACCGCAGGCGCAAGCCTGGCATTTGTCCAACAATCTCATCCCGTTGGATGTCGTCGCGCAGATGTCCGCACTCGGCGTGTTCGGCCTCACCGTACCGGAGATCTGGGGCGGGATGGGCCTCGGCAAGGAAGGTATGTGCGTGGTTGCCGAAGAATTATCGCGCGGTTTTCTCGGCGCCGGCTCGCTCGCGACACGGTCCGAGATTGCCGCGGAGCTGATCCTCGCAAACGGCACCGAAGCGCAAAAACGTCGATGGTTGCCGAAAATCGCATCCGGCGAAGTGCTGCCGACGGCGGTATTTACCGAGCCGGACAGCGGTTCGGATCTGGCTTCGCTCAAGACGCGCGCGATCCGGCATGGCGATGTCTATCGAATTCATGGGGCCAAGACCTGGATCACCCATGGGGCGCGCGCAGATATGATGACGCTGCTGGTGCGGACCGACCCGAAGGAGACGAACCATCGCGGCGATGGAAGGCATCGCGGGCTCTCGATGCTGATCGCGCCGAAGCCGCGTGGCACGGATGAGGCGCCGTTTCCTGTCGCGGGCATGTCGGGAACCGAGATCGACGTACTGGGATATCGCGGCATGAAGGAATACGAGATTGCTTTCGACGGATTTGAGGTCGCGACTGAAAACCTGCTTGGCGGCGTCGAGGGTCAGGGCTTTAAGCAGTTGATGGCGACATTTGAATCCGCTCGTATCCAGACCGCTGCGCGCGCGATCGGGGTGGCGCAGGCGGCGCTTGAACATGCGCTACGCTATGCCGTCGAGCGCCGGCAATTTGGCGAGCCGCTCATCAATTTTCCACGCGTGGCCGACAAGATCGCCATGATGGCGGTCGAGATCACGATCGCACGCCAGCTTACCTATTTTGCGGCGCGTCAGAAGGATTGCGGCAAGCGCTGCGATTTGCAGGCCGGGATGGCGAAATTACTGGCGGCACGCATTGCCTGGTCGGCGGCGGATGCCGCCGTGCAGATTCATGGCGGCAACGGTTTTGCGCTCGAATTTCCAGTATCGCGCCTGTTGTGCGATGCGCGTGTATTATCGATTTTCGAGGGTGCTTCCGAGATTCAAGCGCAAGTGATCGCGAAAAGGTTATTGGAAAATTGAGGGAATTCATAGGGGCTCTGCACCAGATAATTAAACGGGCCGGTTCAGAATTCTCTAAGCGTGCTCTTTCGGGAAAATTCTCTCATACCCCGTCAAAGGCGGTTGGGAATGTCGGCCATCGCATAGAAAACACCGGAGATAACAGGTGGGTTCGTCAAGCTGTAAGAAATCCAATAGGTGCCTTCGATGATCCAGCGACGGCCAGCCTTTGCAAGAGACGGATAGGGACGCGGCGCGGGTAACCCAGCCTCCGGCGTTTCCGAAATTCGCGTCATCGCCCGTTCAAGGGCATTGAGGAGATTGATAGATGCCTCGACGCGGCCTAACGCCTCGTAATGCGCAATCAGGGCGTCAAGCTGGGCTTCGGCTTCGGGACTAAGTGCAATCATGCCTTGGGCGTAGGCGACTTAAGCTTCTCGTCGGCCTGCATCCGGGCAATGCTTGAACGGAGCCGGTCAAGCACCGGCTGTAACGGTACAGTCTGCCCCGCCGCAATCTGCGCCTCGCTGCGGGCGAGACTGGCGGCGATTGATTCCGGAACGACCTTAGGCAACGTGTAATTCATACACGCATAATACCACAAACCGGTAAGGCTGGACAGCCAAAAACAACGTCATTTGAAATGGACTTATGCAACGAGAAAGTGCCATTCCATGAGGTCTGCGACCCGCTCATCGAGAAGGGATAGCGCAAATGAAAAAATGTTTTACTTCTTCAACAGCTTCCTCACATTCCCCGACAAAATCGTCTCGCCGTCGTGCCCGAGCGCGCGCAGCTCGGCCACGAAATCCCGAACGGCTGAACGCGCGCGGATTTCCTGCGGATAATCGGTCGCGAACACGATGCGGTCGGAGGGAATTTCAACCAGCGCTGTTTTCACCGAGCTGATTGCGCCCGCAAAGCCCGCGGTATCGAACACCATGTTGTTGCGCAGATAGTGGTCGAAATCCTTCTCGGGGTTCATGCCATGGCGCGGATTGCCTTTGGTGCCCCAAAAATCCTTGTCCTGGTAACTGCGGATGCGCCCGAGCATGGAGGCGATGCCGCCGGAGAGATGCGCCATATGAACCATCAATCCCGGATGGCGGTCGAAGACGCCGGAATTGACGAGGCGGATGGTTGCCATGATCAACGAGAACTCGCGGCCGACCGAGCGCGCGGTGTCGAAACCGTCGAACTGCTGTGAGAAATTGAGCTTGAGCGCCGGGTGAACGAAAACGAACATGCCGAGCCGCGCCGCCTCGGTCCAGAAAGGTTCGTACCGCGGATTGTCGAGAAAGAGCCCGTCGGTTTCCGACGTGATGACGACACCCTGGCAGCCAAGTTCGTGCCGGCAGCGGTTGAGTTCCTTGAGGGCCTCAGCGCCGCCAAGCGGGTGTGCGTGAGCGGCGCCGATGAAACGGTCCGGATAATCGCGCTCGGCCTTCTTGGCCTTGTCGTTGACGAGACGCGAGGTCTCGGCATCGGCGCACATGCCTTGCGCACTGGTGAGCCAGGCCGCATCGATGCCGGATTCGTCCATCATCGCGACGTGCTCATCGAGATCGTAGAGCAGCCGATGGATCGTGTAGCTCGGCGCCCCCATGGCGTCATAGTGGAGGATCAGCCGGTCGCCCGGATCCTCCTTGATCAATTCGCGCGGCGTGAAATGGTGCTGGAAATCGACGATCATCGGCAATCCTTCGAGATGGTACGCTATGACTGTTGGCGCGTAGCCCGGGCCCATCGGCGCGTCTTCAGACGCGCGTGAATGCGCTTACGAAGAACGCTCGACCCAGGGCTACGGAGACTCACGTTTCGAGACGGGACCCTGCAGTGCCCGTAGCGCCCGCGCCACCGCAGCGTCAAGCGGCGTGTGGGGGATTGTGCCGATGGCGGACGAGAGCTTGTCGCCCGCAATGCGGTGCGGCACTTTCCAGAGATAGGCGATTTCGGAGATTTCGCGTGGCAGCGGCACGATCGGCGCAGCTGCGTGGATGAACCACCAGGACATGGGCTTGACTTTGAGGCCCTGGCCCACGGCTTTTGCGATCGCGGCCGCCATGTCGTGGCCGCTCACCGCATGACCCGGAAAACCATAGGTCTCGAAGGCCGAAAGCTTGTCGCGCACGGCAGCAAGCCGCACCAAAGCCGCCGCCAAGTCCGGCACGTAGGCCCAGGTGTGCAGGCAGTCGAGCGGCCCCGGATAGGTAATGACGCGGCCGGCGATGTCCTTGGTCAGCACAAGGTCGAACCATGAGCCGCGACCGCTACCGAAGAAATCTCCGGCGCGCAGGATGATGGTGCGCATGCCGCGCTCCGAGGCCTCGAGCATCCGGTGTTCGATCTCGGTTCGAATTCGCCCCTTGCGCGTTGTCGGCTGCATCGGCGTTTTTTCGTCGAGGATTTCCGGCATGGCACGGCCGTAATTGTATATATTGCCGGGAAACATCAGCGTGGCGCCGGAGGTCTCCGCGGCTTCGATCGCCGCATAGGCATGCGGAAGCGCCATGTGGTGCCATTTTGTGTAGGGCGGATTGAGCGCATGCAGCACGACGCTCATGCCCTGTGCTGCCTCGACGGCGGCATTGCGGTCGGCTGTTTCGATGATCTTGATGGCGCGGGGCGCCCGGTGGGCTGCGCCCGGGCGCACCAGCCCGGTCACGGACCAGCCTTCCGACCGGAATGCTTCCGCGGCGGCGTAGCCGAGCCGTCCGGCGGCTCCGAGGATCAGTATCTTTTCTTTCATTTTTCTTTCTTGCGGTCATCTGTGTGCTGCGCGTAACGCCTGATCCAGATCACCTAGCAGATCGTCGGGATCTTCGAGCCCCACCGATAGCCGCAAGAGATCGGCCGGGCAGGGAGAGTCCGGCCCCTCGACCGAGGCCCGGTGCTCAATGAGGCTTTCCACGCCGCCAAGCGAGGTCGCCCGCTTCCAAAGTTCGATATTGGCGGCCGTCGCGATGGCGCAACTCTCGCCCCCCTTCACGCGTATCGACAACATGCCGCCATACCGGCTCATCTGGCGTGCCGCAATGGCGTGGCCGGGATGGTGCGGCAGGCCGGGATATAGGACGCCGGCGATATGCGGATGCATCATGAGCTGCTCCGCGATCCGCGTGGCGCTCTCCGATTGCGTTGTGACGCGCATTGCGAGCGTCCGCAGACCGCGTTGCAGCAGCCAGGCCTCGAAGGGCCCGAGGATCGCACCATGGCGCGCGCGCACCGATTTGATTTGTTCCCACAGGTTTGAAGGGCGGGCCGCCGCGAGCGCCCCAGCGATCACGTCGGAATGGCCATTGAGATATTTGGTGGCCGAATGCATCACGAGGTCGGCGCCGAGGCGGAGGGGTTGCGTCAGAATCGGCGTCGCAACCGTCGAATCAACGGCGAGCGTCGCACCGGTACCCTGCGCAATTTCCGCAATGGCCGCAATGTCGCTGATCGCCCACAGCGGGTTACCCGGCGTCTCGATATAGACAAGCGCCGTGTCGTGTCCGACGGCGTCGCGCACGGCCGCAAGATCGGTCGTGTCGGCGAAAGTGACGCGATAGCCGAAGCGAGTTGCATCGCCGGCGAGCCAGTTTCGGAACGCCCAGTACATCACCTGCGAGGCAACGATGTGGGCGCCCTGCGGCAGCGCCAGCACGATTGCGGTTGCGGCCGCCATGCCGGAACCGAAAAGCGCCGCGTCATGGGCGTTTTCGAGGGCCGCAACCAGACTCTCGGTTTGACGCACCGTGGCGTTGTCGGGCCGGCCATAGCTATACCCCGAGCGGTACTGATTGTCGGGATCGCGAATGAAAGTGGTCGACATATGGAGCGGCGGCACGACAGCCCGGGTGGTGGGGTCGATGGTGCCGAGTGCCTGAGCAGCCAGCGTGCGAGCTTTCCAGCGGGTCATTGCGGTCTCCGGGGCGGCTCACCACGTCAGGACTAAGCCGTATGTCTGAACCTCATGATGCCATGGCTTCATGGCACGCCCAATGCTAAAGGTCCGTCATGTCCCAATTTCTATCTCAAGCCTTGGTGCCGATTGCGATTATCGCGGTTGCGATCGTGCTCGTTCTCGGCCTCATTAACATGATGCGCGGCGGTTCGCCGAATACTTCGCAAAAGCTGATGCGAATGCGCGTACTGCTGCAGTTTGTCGCCGTTGTCGTCATCATGCTCACAATCTGGGTCATGCGAAGCTGAGGGCTTCAAGGGGATTCGCTTCAAGGGGATTCATGGTCGTTCTCAATCGTATCTATACGCGTACCGGCGACGACGGAACGACCGCGCTTGGCAACGGCGAGCGGCGCAAGAAATTCGACCTCCGCATCGAGGCCTATGGCACGCTCGACGAGGTCAACGCGACGATCGGCCTGGTCCGGTTGCATACCTGCGACAATCCGGAATTCGATGCCGTGCTGGGACGCATCCAGAACGACCTGTTCGATGTCGAGGCTGATCTTTGCATGCCCTGCGATCAGGGCAAGGGCCCCGGTGGCGCGCGCCTCACTGTCACGGCAGTCCAGGTCGATTGGCTCGAACAGGAGATTGATCGGCTCAACGCAGATCTTGAGCCCCTCCGGTCCTTCATCCTGCCGGGTGGCAGCACAGCTTCGGCGTACCTGCATCTCGCCCGGACGGTTTGCCGGCGCGGCGAGCGGCTGATGGCCGAACTCAATGACAAGCCCGGTGAAAGCGTTACGCCGGAAGCACTCAAATATGTCAACCGGCTCTCCGATTTTCTGTTCGTGGCCGGCCGCTTTGCCAACGAAAAAGGCCGTTCCGACGTCCTTTGGGTTCCGGGGAAAAATCGGTGACCGCATGGTGATGCCGCTCTACGACGATAATCCGTTCCGGCTGCCGCATCGCCCGGTCGTGACCTGGAGCTTGATCGGATTGAACCTCTTGGTGTTCCTGATGGAGATCAGCGCGGACGCGGACTTGGTGGTGGCGCGCTATGGGGTCACGCCGGCTGCGTTCATCGGCGATGGCGCGGTTCCGGGTGCTTTGTCGCCAGTCCTCACCCTGGTGACCTATCAGTTCCTGCACGCCGATGCGGGCCATATATTCGGGAACATGATCTTTCTTTGGGTCTTCGGCGACGATATCGAGGAGGCGCTTGGGCGAACGCGCTTTTTCATTTTTTATATCCTCAGTGGCGCGCTGGCAGCTCTTGCTTACATTGCCAGTAACGCCCATTCGGAGATTCCGCTGATCGGCGCTTCGGGCGCGATTGCCGGAATCGTCGTCGCCTATGTGATGCTGCGGCCTTGTGCCAAAGTGACGGTGCTGCTCTGGCTCATTCCCTTGCGGATCGCCGCCTATTGGGTGGTCGGCGGTTTCGCGGCGACGCAATTCATCCACCTGGGCTCGGCGTCGAAAAGCGATGTCGCCTACTGGTGCCATGTCGGCGGCATGGCGGCCGGCGGGGTTCTTTTGTTATTGATGCGGCCGGCGGGACTGCGGCTGTTTGAATGCATTCGCGTGCCGAAATTGCCGGAATCCTCAGATTCGCCTGCGGTCCTTGGAGGTGCGCGCGGGGGCTGGCATCCGCCATGATGGTGGCTTCCGCCACGACGGTGGTAATCATCATGATGGTAATAATGGTGCCGGAAACCACGAATTGGCTGAATGAGCTTGACGTTGCTATTGCGCTGCGAGAGGTGTTAAATGTTGTGGTTTTACTGTGGATTAAGGCAATGTCCGTGGTTGTGCTGTTTTGTTGATGATCGCGTAGAGACCGCCGGTTCGACCCGACGCGTCGAGCAGCTCCACCACTCCTCGTCCCAAGCAAGGAGTGACTGATGGCGCAGAGTACCAGGACACAACTGGCGCGGTCTACGGTAAATTGCCGCTGCCACGTGTGCGCCTTCTTCAATAGTCGGGAGGACGAGTACAAAGTCATGCTGCCCTTCATCAAGGAGGGCTTCGATGTCGGTGACAGAGCCGTCTATATCCTCGACAATAACCAGCGCTCCGAGCGTATGCAACGACTGGCGGACACCGGTATCGATACCGCGGAAGCAAAAGCCAGTGGTCAGCTCGAAGTGCGCCCTTGGGAAAATGCCTACCTGCGGCCTGGCCGGTTCGATCAGTACGCGATGATCGATTTGCTCGAAAATGTTGCAAAGGCCGCAATGCAGCAGGGGCCCGGAATGACCCGGCTATGGGCCAACATGGAGTGGGCGCTGTTGGATTTTCCGGGGGTGCACGACATCGTGGAATACGAGTCGCGGCTCAACTATTTCCTGCCAAATTATGAGATGGCCACGGTCTGCACCTACGATGTGACAAAGTTCAGTGCCTCCGTGGTGATGGATATTATCCGGACACATCCGCAGGTCATCGTCGGCGGAATCCTCCGGGGAAATCCGTTCTACGTGCCACCGGACGAATTCCTGCGTGAATTGGACGCCCGAAACGCGGCCATGATCAAGGGACGAAAAGCTTGACACCAATAAAGGCCTAGGGCCATGCCATGGGTGGAAAATCTTTCCGATCCACAGGAGTTGCGACGCTGCATCCGCGATCTGGTTGCGCTTTCGACGTTGCCGGCCATCTGGACGGGTTACGGTCCGCAGCAGATTGCCGATAGCGTCGCCGCGGCCTTGGTTTCGATGCTCAACGCGGATTTCGTCAATGTCTCACTTCCCGAGGAGCGCGATCGGTCCCGCATCGATGTCATTCATCCTGGCAAAGGGATCGCCTCCAACTCTCTAGGCGTAATTCGAGACGCACTGCGTCGGGAGTCGATTCGTCGATCCGATCAGACGGCGGTCATCTCGGATCCGGCCGTTGCCGGCAAAATGCGTATGGCGACCACGCCGGTGGGCTTCGGCGGTGATGCAGTGCTGGTCGCGGGCTCGGGACACCAGCCGGATTTTCCGACCGAAGTGCAGCGGCTGCTTCTCAGGATTGCAGCAAATGACGCGACCGTGGCATTGCAGCGATGGCAGGCAGAGGCCGACGAGAGACGCTTTGTTTCGCTGATCGAGCGTTCATCGGATTTCATCGGCTTCGCCAGCTTGGACGGCAGGCCGCAATATTTGAACCCAGCCGGGCTCGCGCTCGTCGGCCTCTCGCAACTTGAACGCGACGTTCACGTCCTCGATTTTATCGCTCCTGAGGATCAAACCCGCGCCCGCGATGAATGCTGGCCCGCCGTTATCCGTACAGGGCGTTGGGGCGGGGAGCTCAATTTCCGGCACTTCAAGACCGGCAATACAATATCGGTCCTTGCCGATTGGTTTCGAATCGACAATCTGCGCACGCACCAGCCCATGAACATTGCGACCGTCAGCCGTGATCTTACAGCGTCCAAGCGAGCGGCGGCGGATTTGCACCATCTCAACGACACGCTCGAGCACCGCGTGGCCGAGCGGACAACCGAACTTGCGGACGCAAATGAGAGGCTGGTGAGAGAAATCAAGGAGCGCCAGCGTGCCGACGCCCGGTCACAGCAGTTGCAGCGCGAGCTCTCGCACGCCGGCCGTCTGAGCACAGCCGGACAAATGGCAGCCGCCCTTGCGCACGAGATTAACCAGCCGTTGACCGCTATCACCAATTCCCTGAACGCCGCACGCCGCCTGCTCTCGAATGGCGGACGCGACAGGATGGGCACCTTACGCGAGATCATGGATGAGGCAGCGGAGCAATCATTGCGGGTGGCGCAGATCATCCGGCGGCTGCGCGACTTCGTGACGCGAGGCGAAACAGAAAAGCGGGTCGAAAGCGTGTCGAGCCTGATCGAGGAAGCAAACTCGCTGGCGCAGACCGGTTCCGGAGCCCTGGGCGTCCAGGTGGATTTCGATTTCGATCCGGATGCTTCGGTTGTCTTTGCCAATCGGATTCAGATCCAGCAGGTGCTCGTCAATCTGATTCGCAATGCCTTCGAGGCGATGGCCGACGCCGAGCGACGCGCGTTGCGATTGACCACGCGTCTGCTGGCTGGCGACATGATCGAGATCGCGGTTGCGGATAGTGGGCCCGGCATCTCCGATGAGGTGGCCGTGCACCTGTTCGAGCCTTTCATTTCCACCAAACAAGATGGGATGGGATTGGGCCTGTCGATCTGCCGCTCGATCGTCCAGGCGCACGGCGGCGAGCTTCACGGCGAATCGATCCCGGCGGGAGGGACGATTTTTCGGTTCACTCTCCCAACTGCGCCGGTCGTGGGAGAAAACCATGACCGGTGAACGGACGGTCCACGTCGTGGATGATGATGCAGCCGTACGCCGTTCGCTCGAGCGGCTGCTGGACGCGGCAGGCTTCAATACCATTTCGTACGAAACGCCCATGGCCTTTCTGGCCGCAGCGCCAGGGCTGTCGGCGGGGTGCGTGCTCCTGGATGTCCGGATGCCCGGCATGGACGGGCTTACGCTGCAGGCGAGGCTCGCTAAGATGGACAATCGTCTGCCTGTGGTCGTGATGACCGGTCAGGGAGATGTGCCGACTGCGGTGCGGGCCATGAAGGCTGGTGCGGTCGACTTCATCGAGAAGCCCTACGATGATGAGGTCCTGATCAAGGCGATCGAATTGGCGTTGTCTTTGCCCAGGCCGTCCGATCGGAACCGCGAAGCCGCCGAAGCGGCGGAGCGTATCGCTGCGCTCAGCCCACGCGAGCGACAGGTGCTCGACGCATTGGTTGCCGGCCGCCCTAACAAAGTCATTGCCTATGATCTCAGCATCAGCGCCCGCACGGTGGAAGTACACCGCGCTCGCATGATGGAGCGGCTAGGCGTCCGGCAACTCGCGGAGGCGATCCGACTTGCCGTGATGGCGCGTTTGGCGCCTCCAGACGATTCGCTCGATCATCCATTGGGCTGAGCGTCCGCCTTGCCTTCCCCCTCCGCATCGGCGGTTCACGCGACGGCGCGCACTGGCGTGGCCGTTCCATGGGTCCGGAATTTGGGTTGGCCGGTCCATTCGTCGTGCTCGCCCTCTTCAAGCACATCCCGATCGACGATTTTGACCGTGCGGGTGCCCGACAGCTTGATCGCGCCGCGCTGTTTGAGGTCGGTCAGCGAGCGGCTTACGGTTTCGACCGATACTGCAAGGTAGTCGGCGATATCGTAACGCGAGATCGGGAGCGCGATGCTGTCACCGCGACCCTGGGACAACCGGATCTCCATTTCCAGGATGAAGGATCCGACCTTTTCCAAAGCGGTGATGCGTCCGAGGATCAACAGCTGCGCCTGCAATCGGGACATCGCCTCGAATGTGGCCTGACGCAGTTCACGGGCAAGACGCGGATCGGAATCTGCGAACGTTTCCACGCGCCGCCGCGGATAGCTGGCGAGCACGGTGCCTTCCGCCACCGCTTCTGCCGTGTAGTCATAGTGGTCGCCGGCGGTGAAGCCGAAGAAGTCGCCCGGCAACAGCAATCCGACGATCTGGCGCCGGCCATCGGGCCGCAGCGCGCATCGGCGGACGACGCCCGAAATGACGAAGTACCAGTGCTCTGCCGGTTGGGTCTCCCGGCAGATTTCGTGATCGCGATCGCAGGTCACAATCGTCGCAATGGAATCGAGGGTCTTAAGGGGGTGGGGCCGGCTCGACAAGACGTTGCGGTAATAGGCGCCGTTGGCTGGGGTCGAATGAGGGGTTGCGTTCATGGCTGCGCTCCTGTGCAGGGCGGGATTTCGGGCAGGACAGTCCAAGACCTTCGAGCCTCGCGCGCGCCCGCCCCAATGGAAATCTGGCAAATACCCTTAACGTAAAACTACGTAACGCAGGATCTGGAACCTCGCGGCCATTAACGCGTTATGCTTTATTGCGGTTTCGATGACCGTAGGCGATTCACGAGTCTCGGGAATGAGTTCGCACGACAGTCCCGCTGCGTTCGTGGCGCTGGCATCGCTGCTGACCGGCCGCACGGCACGTCGCGATACGGCGATGACCGGCGAAATTTCGTTGCGCGGTCTTGTGCTTCCCATCGGCGGGGTCAAGGAAAAAGTTCTTGCCGCGGCGCGCGCCGGAATCACAACCGTGTTGTTGCCTTCACGCAACAAAATGGATCTCGAGGCCGGAAGCGGCGCGCAAGCAGGTCCGCTTCGTTTGGCTTGATCGCGTGGACGACGCGATTGCGGCAGCACTCGCACCCGCCGGCGAGTGTGACGAGGGTAACGCTCCCGGTCCTGAATCCGCACCGCCGGCTCGCCAAGCGGCGCGCGCCCATTGAGGGCCTCGATCATCTCGAACGGCGGCCGGCCGTAATTGGATTTCGAATTTTCGAAATATTGACAGTCGTCAGAGCGATGGCGCGCTATCCCGCCTAAAAGATCGAAATTGAACGCGCGCCGCCGACGTTACATCGAGTGGCATGATCACGATCACGGGACAAGGTCGATGAACAAGATCTCCGATGTGGTGCTCGATCGAGCCAGGGTGCGCGAGGTCACAGGTGTGTTTCACTCGCACGCTGCGCTTGAGGAGGTAGTGGAAGCGCTTCTGCTCTCGGGGTTCGATCGTGCGGATATCGACCGGGTAGCTGACCCGGAAGCGGTGCGCCAGCGGATCGGCGATATCTACGTCGCCGCGGAGGAGTTGGCCGATGTAGCGCGCGCCCCTCGGCGTCCCTTTTTTACACACGCTGACATCAGTTCAGCCGTCGCGGTCGGCGGGAGCCTGTTCGGTTCCGCGGTCGCACTCGCGGCGGCGTTCATCGTCCTGGTGTCGGGAGGCGGACCTCTAGCAACGGGGATTGTGGCCACTATTGCGGGCGTACTCGCCGGCGGCGCTGCAGCGGTGACGATCGTTCATTACCTTAGACGGGAGCGCCGTCGCGGGCTGGAATCACTCATGGCGGCACGCGGGCTCATCCTGTGGGTTCGGGTTCACTCGCCCGAGCGCGAGGAAGTTGCGCAGCAAATCCTGCAGGAACACGGAGCCCGCGCCACCCGGGTCCATGAGATCGAGATCGAGAAGCGCCCGGAAGAAATCCCCTTGAGTTCGCTCCGCCCCGATCCCTGGCTCGGGCCCGAACGTCTCGCGCAGCCGTAGCGAAAGATAGCCTTTGGAGGCAGCACCGATGCTGGGACGCACAGGGTCTCACCCTGGCGCTGCCCGTGAGGCGATGCACATCCAAAAAGTCATGCTTGCCGCTCGCGATTGATCGGTGACGCGGCCCGGATTGGAACGCCCGCAATCCCATTGTAGGGGATGCCTCCGTATGACAATACTAAAATTTGCAACGAAACTATGAATTGACGGCCCCGTCGATGGACGGTGCGCGGACCGTGCAATTGCGCTGCGACTGTCACGACAAAAATTTCAAAAATTGATGATTGTCATGGCCCCCGTTGCGGCATTCCGTACTCTCGAAGTGCGTTCAGCCAATCCAGTAGCCGGTGCGGCCGATCGATTTCAACAACTCCAGCTGGAGGAAAACATGAAGTCCGACGGTGAAATTGAACGATACGTGAAGGAAGAGCTCCAATGGAACCCCGATCTTGATGCGACGAACATCGCCGTATCGGTGAAGCAGGGCGTCGTCACGCTGGCGGGATTTGTGAAGAGCTATACCCACAAGCTTGAGGCTGAAGCAGCCGCGAAGCGCATCGCAGGCGTGGCCGGCGTCGCGAACGACCTCGAAGTTCGGATGCCGAGCGTGGACGAGCGGCCGGACCCCGACATCGCGCGCGACGCCGTTTCCACAATCAAAAGCCAACTGCCAATCTCCTCTGAGCACATCAAGGTCGTCGTCAAGAGCGGGTGGGTCTCCCTCGAGGGCCAAGTCGAATGGCAGTATCAGAAGCACACTGCCGAGAACGCGGTGCGGCGTATCAAAGGCGTGAAGGGCGTCAGCAACTTCATCGTCCTCAAGCCTCGCGCGCAACCGGCCGAGATCAAAAACAAGATCATGGATGCCTTCAAGCGTAACGCCGAGGTCGACGCCAACCGCATTCAGATCGAGGCGAACGGCAGCGAGGTGATCCTCAAAGGCACGGTGCGGTCCTGGTTCGAGCGCGAAGAGGCGGAGCGGGTCGCCTGGTCGGCGCCTGGAGTTACCAAGGTTGAAGACCGCATTGTGGTGAGCCCGTAGGCAAACGCACGGCGGTTCATCGCGGCCCGGAGCGCGCGTGGCACGCGCCAACCGACAATCACTCTCATTCTGATGGAGGCATTCATGAACCTGAAATCGCTAGTTCCTTTCCGACCCCGCTCGGGTCTCGTCCCTTCCGACATCAACGTCTTCGGCACGCTGCATCGGGAGATCGATCGCCTGTTCGACGGTCTTACGAATGGGTTCAGCCTGTCCGGTATTCAGGGCACGTCGAACCTCATGCCCAGCATCGACGTGACCGAGACCGATAAGGAAATCGCCATCGCCGCGGAGATGCCGGGTCTGGAGCGCAAGGATGTAGACATTTCGCTTGAGGAGGACGTCCTCACGATCCGCGGCGAGAAGAAGATGGAGGCTGAGAAGGACGGCAAGGACACCAAAGACAAGAACGTCCATTTGTCCGAGCGAAGTTACGGCGTGTTCTATCGCGTCCTGCAGCTGCCGCCGGGCGTGGACCCGTCGTCAGTCCAGGCGACGATGTCCAAGGGCGTACTCAAGATCACGATCCCTAAACCCGCCCGATCGGCGGCTAAGAAGATCGAGGTCAAGGAAGCCGCCTGATCTTGCGGCCAATGGGGACGCGCCCCCGCATCCTCCCCCGACGGAGCACGTCCCCAAATTATTTCAGCGCGCCCTACGCAATTCCGATTTGGCACGATCGGCGGCAGCGATCTCCCATCGGTGCATGGAAACATCTGGCGATATAGGAGAGCCATCATGGCCAAGGCGATCGGCATTGATCTCGGAACGACCAACTCATGCGTCGCGGTGATGGAAGGCAACAAGGCAAAGGTCATCGAAAATGCGGAAGGCGCCCGGACGACACCGTCGATGGTCGCCTTCACCGACACCGGCGAGGTTCTGGTGGGGCAGACGGCGAAGCGGCAAAGCATCACCAATCCGGAAAATACCGTCTTCGCGATCAAGCGGCTGATCGGCCGGCGCTATGACGACCCGATGACGCGGAAGGACAAGGGCATGGTCCCCTACAAGATCGTGGCCGGTCCGAATGGCGACGCCTGGGTCGAGATAAAAGGCAAGAAATACAGCCCGAGCCAGATCAGCGCCTTCATTCTCACGAAGATGAAGGAGACTGCAGAAGCCTATCTCGGCAGCAAGGTCACGGAGGCCGTGATCACCGTGCCGGCCTATTTCAATGACGCCCAACGCCAAGCGACCAAGGACGCCGGCAAGATCGCCGGTCTCGAGGTTCTCCGTATTATCAACGAGCCGACCGCGGCGGCGCTCGCCTATGGATTGGAGAAGAAGGGCACCGGCAAGATCGCGGTCTACGATCTCGGCGGCGGCACCTTCGACATCTCCGTGCTCGAAGTCGGCGATGGCGTATTCGAGGTGAAGTCGACCAATGGCGACACGTTCCTCGGCGGCGAGGATTTCGACAAGCGCATCATTGATTATCTGGCCGATGAGTTCAAGAAAGACAACGGCATCGACCTGCGCAAGGACCGCCTGGCGCTGCAGCGCCTCAAGGACGCAGCCGAAAAAGCCAAGATCGAGCTGTCCAGCACAATCCAGACCGAGGTCAATCTGCCGTTCATCACGGCCGACCAGAGCGGGCCGAAGCATCTCGCGATCAAGCTTGCGCGCGCGAAGCTCGAGGCACTCGTCGATGATCTCGTTCAGAAGACCGTCCCGCCCTGCAAGGCAGCCCTGAAGGATGCCAGCCTTCAGCCCTCCGACATCAACGAGGTCGTCCTTGTCGGCGGCCAGACCCGCATGCCTAAGGTCCAAGAGACGGTGCAGAGCCTGTTCGGGCGAGAACCACACAAGGGCGTGAACCCGGATGAAGTGGTCGCGATCGGCGCCGCCATCCAGGCGGGCGTGCTGCAGGGCGACGTGAAGGACGTGCTGCTGCTCGACGTCACGCCGCTGTCGCTCGGCATCGAAACGCTCGGCGGCGTGATGACCAAGCTGATTGATCGCAACACCACCATTCCGACCAAGCGCAGTCAAACCTTCTCCACCGCGGAAGACAACCAGACTGCGGTCACTGTCCGAGTGTTCCAGGGCGAACGCGAGATGGCGGCCGACAACAAGCTGCTCGGACAGTTCGACCTCGTCGGCATACCGCCGGCGCCGCGCGGACTGCCGCAGATCGAGGTGGCATTCGACATCGATGCCAACGGCATCGTGAACGTGGCGGCAAAGGACAAGGCGAGCGGCAAGGAGCAGACCATTCGCATCCAGGCGTCGGGCGGGCTCACCGAGTCCGATATCCAGCGCATGGTCAAGGAAGCGGAGGCGCATGCGGATGAGGACAAGCGGCGCAAGGAGCTGGTCGAGGCCCGCAATCAGGCCGATGCGACAATCTATGCGGTCGAGAAAAGTCTCAAGGAGGCAGAGGGTCGCGCTCCGCCGGACGTGAAGAGCAATGTCGAGCAGGCCGTGTCGGCGCTCAGGGATGCGATGAAGAGTGAGGATACCCAGCGCATCAAGCAAGCGACAGAACGTCTCTCACAAGCCTCAATGCGCCTCGGCGAAGCCATGAGCCACGCGGCAGCCGGTTCGGGTTCAGGACCCGGAAGCGACTCGCAAAGCAGCGAGCCCGGTGTGGTCGATGCGGAATTCGAGGAAGTCGACAATCGCGAACGCAAAGCCGGATGACTGGATCTGCGGCAGCAGTCCACGGGTCATGGTAACGCCTGGAGATGAGCCATGCAGATCGAGAAATATACGGATCGCCTCAAGACGCTGGTCCAATCGGCCCAGAGCCTTGCGCTGCGGAACGGACACCAGCAGATCACGCCGCTGCATGTGCTCAAGGCACTGCTCGATGACGAAGATCGGCTGGCCGCGAACCTGATCGAAGCGACCGGCGGCACCGCGACGCTGGTCGGTCAGGCGGTCGACCGCGAGCTTGCAAAGCTGCCCAAGGTCGAAGGCAGCGGCGCGGGACCAGTTTATCTCGCACCGGAAACGGCCCGCCTGTTCGACCAGGCCGAGCAACTATCCCAGAAGGCCGGCGACAAATTCGTCGCGGTCGAATACATGCTGCTGGCGCTCGCGCCGGCAAGCGGACCGGCGGCGGAGATCCTCAAGCAGGCTGGGATCACGACGCAAAGCCTCAATAAGGCGATTAGCGACCTTCGCAAGGGCCGTACGGCCGATACGGCGTCCGCCGAGCAGGGCTACGAAGCGCTTAAGAAATACACGCGCGATTTCACCGAAGAGGCACGGCAGAACAAACTCGATCCTGTGATTGGTCGCGACGAGGAAATCCGGCGCACCATCCAGGTGCTCTCCCGCCGGACCAAGAACAATCCGGTCCTCATCGGGGAGCCCGGCGTCGGCAAGACTGCCATCGTTGAGGGGCTCGCGCAGCGCATCATCAAGGGCGACGTGCCGGAAACGCTCAGGAATCGGCGTCTACTCTCGCTCGATCTCGGCGCGTTGCTTGCCGGCGCGAAATATCGCGGCGAATTCGAAGAGCGACTCAAGGCCGTGCTGCAGGAACTTGCGAGCGCCGGAGACGTGCTCCTGTTCATCGACGAGTTGCATACGCTGGTCGGAGCCGGCAAGGCCGAAGGCGCGATGGACGCTTCGAACATGCTCAAGCCCGCTCTGGCGCGGGGCGAGTTGCACTGCATCGGCGCCACCACCCTCGATGAATACCGCAAGAACATCGAGAAGGACGCAGCGCTGGCCCGCCGCTTCCAGCCGGTCTTCGTCGGCGAGCCGTCGGTGGAGGAGACGATTTCGATCCTGCGCGGGCTCAAGGAGAAATACGAAGTTCACCACGGCGTGCGCATCACCGACGGCGCGATCGTCGCGGCGGCCACGCTTTCAAACCGCTACATCACCGACCGCTTTCTGCCTGACAAGGCGATCGACCTCGTGGACGAGGCGGCGAGCCGGCTGCGGATGGAAGCGGATTCCAAGCCCGAGGCGATCGACGAAATCGATCGGCGGATCATCCAGCTCAAGATCGAGCGCGAGGCGCTCAAGAAGGAGACCGACGAGGCATCCAAGGAGCGGCTCAAGAAGGTCGACCAGGATATCGCCGATCTCGAGAAGCGCTCCAGTGAGTTCACGACGCTCTGGCGTGCCGAGAAAGAAAAGCTCGCTTCTGTGCAGCGCATCAAGGAGCAGCTCGACCAGGCCCGCAATGAATTGGAGATGGTGCAGCGCCGCGGCGATCTCACCCGCGCCGGAGAACTGATGTACTCGATCATTCCCCAGCTCGAGAGGAAGCTCGCCGAGACGCCGGCCAAGGGCCAGATGTTCAAGCAGGAGGTCACCGCCGAGGAGATCGCGGAGGTCGTCTCGCGCTGGACCGGCATCCCGGTCGACCGGATGCTCGAAGGCGAGCGCGAAAAGCTCCTCCACATGGAGGACAAGCTGCGGCAGCGCGTGGTCGGGCAGGAGGCGGCGATCGCCGCGGTTGCGGATGCCGTGCGCCGGGCGCGGGCGGGGCTCCAGGATCCCCATCGTCCCATTGGCTCGTTCCTGTTTCTCGGTCCGACAGGCGTCGGCAAGACCGAGCTGTGCAAGGCGCTCGCCGAATTCCTGTTCGACAACGAGCAGGCCATGATCCGCATCGACATGTCCGAATACATGGAGAAGCACTCCGTGGCGCGGATGATCGGTGCTCCTCCGGGTTATGTCGGCTACGATGAAGGCGGCTCGCTGACCGAGGCCGTGCGCCGGCGGCCCTACCAAGTGATCCTTTTCGACGAAGTCGAGAAGGCGCACACCGACGTGTTTAACATCCTCCTGCAGGTCCTCGATGACGGCCGGCTGACCGACGGCCAGGGCCACACGGTCGACTTCCGCAACACCATCATCGTACTCACATCAAATCTCGGTTCTGAATTTCTCGCGGCCCTGATGGAAGGGCAGCCAGCGGACGCTGCACGGGATCAGGTGATGGAAGTCGTGCGCCGCTCGTTCCGGCCGGAGTTTCTCAACAGGCTCGACGAGATCATCCTGTTCAACCGCCTCGGCCGCAACGAGATGAAGCGGATCGTCGACATCCAGCTCAAGCATCTGCAAAAGCTATTGGCCGATCGCAATGTCGTGCTGGACATCGACGACAAAGCGAAGACCTGGCTTGGCAACACCGGCTATGACCCGGTCTACGGCGCACGCCCGCTCAAACGAGTGATTCAGCGGCAATTGCAAAATCCGCTGGCAACGATGCTCTTGTCCGGCGCGATCAAGGACGGGGACATGGTGACAGTCACAGTGCATGACGGCCAGCTTGCCATCAACGGCAGCAAGCTTGCCCAGGCCGCGTGAGGAGCAACGAGATGGCCATGCCGCATAGCATCGATGACGAGGCGGTCGCGACCGAAGCCGTCGATATGGGGACGCTCATAGCGGAGAATGCTTCGCTGCGCGACCGGCTGCTGCGCGCATTGGCCGAGGCGGAGAACACACGGCGGCGGGCCGAGCGGACGACCGAGGACGCGCGCAAGTTTGCCATCGCCGACTTCGCGCGCGAACTGCTGATTGTCGTCGATAATTTGCAGCGCACGATCGACACAGCCGATGGCGAGGCTCCGTTGGCAGCGGAGAACGCAGCGCTTGTCGAAGGTGTCCAGGCGACGCTGCGTGTCCTCATGCAGACGCTGGAGCGCTTCGGCGTTCGGCGGATCGAAGCACTCGGCCAGCGTTTCGATCCGAACCTGCACGAGGTGATGATGGATGTCGAAGATCCCTCGCATCCGCCCGGTACGATCATCCGTGTCGTGGAGGACGGCTACACAATCCATGACCGGCTCCTGCGTCCGGCCCGCGTGTTCGTTGCCAAACGGCACCTTCGTGCCGAGCCCGAAATCGATGACAGCGATTTGGGTACGGAATGGGCGTCTCATCGGTGAAACCGACGGTAACCATTCAGCTTGGGATGCGCGTTGAACGAGCGAAATGACAGGAGACAAGCTTGGCTGCCGATCCCTACACGGTCCTGGGCGTGAAGAAGGATGCTCCCCAAGAGGAGGTCCAGAAGGCCTATCGGCGGCTGGCGAAGAAACTGCACCCCGATCTCAACCCAGGCAACAAACAGGCCGAGGAGCAGTTCAAAGAGGTCTCGGCGGCCTACGATCTCCTGGGCGATGCAGACAAACGCGCCCGCTATGATCGCGGCGAAATCGACTCATCAGGAGCGGAGCGGCCGCAGCAGCGCTACTACCGGGACTTTGCCGACAGCGCCGGTTCACCTTACGCGAACGACGCCGGCTTTGCGGATTTCGCGGGCGCCGATGACATTCTCTCGCAGATATTCGGCCGCGAGGGGCGTGAGGGCCGCGCCAACATCCGTATGCGCGGTTCGGACGCGCACTATCGCCTCGAGCTCGATTTCCTCGACGCGATCAACGGCGGCAAACGGCAGATCACGCTACCCGACGGTTCGGTGCTCGATGTCACCATACCGGCCGGCACGAACGACGGACAGATTCTCCGACTGCGCGGCAAGGGCAGGCCCGGAATCGGCGGCGGCCCGCCGGGCGACGCCCTGGTCGAGATCCAAGTCCGCCCGCACCGCATCTTCACGCGCAAACGCGACGACATCCATGCCGACTTGCCGATCTCGCTCATCGAAGCCGTGCTCGGCGGCAAGGTAAAGGTGCCCACGCCAACCGGCTCGGTGACGATGACCGTGCCGAAATGGTCCAACACCGGCACCGTGCTGCGCCTGAAAGGAAAAGGGGTTCCCCGCGCAGACGGCACCAAGGGCGACGAATTTGTGACGCTCAAGGTGATGCTGCCTGAGAAGCCTGATCCGGAGTTGGAGAAATTCGTCGCTCAATGGCGCGGCGCCGATACCTCCCGCCAGGCCATGGAGGCGTGATCATGAAAGCGCACGAGTTTGCCCTGCAGGCACGGATCAATGGGAAAAAGTTAAATGCATGGCTCGAAGCGGGTTGGATCGCGCCGCAACGGAATGACGAGGGCACGCACTATTCGGAAATCGATGTCGCTCGGGCGCGTTTGATCGCAGACCTGAAGGATCTTGGCATCAATGATGAGGGCGTACCGGTCGTCCTCGACCTTGTCGATCAGCTCCACGGCCTGCGGCGCGTGCTGCGTGAGCTTCTTTCGACGATCAAGGCGCAACCGCAGGAGCCTGGGCGAACATGATCCCAATCCGCACCGCCGTCCCGTCTCGATATCCGCCGGTCATCACCTGGATGCTGATCGCGACAAACTGCGTGGTCTTTCTGTTCCAGACCGGCATGAGCACATGGGAGCTCAACCGCTTTCTTTTCCGCTTCGCATTGATTCCGGCGCGTTACTTTGAACTCGTCGCGTACGGGAACCTCGACCTCAAGCCCGACGATTTGCTTCCCTTCATCACGATGATGTTCCTGCATGCCGGCTGGCTGCACATGATCTTCAACATGTGGACCCTCTGGCTGTTCGGGCCGACGATCGAGGATCGGTTAGGCCACGGCCGCTTCCTCGTCTTTTACCTCATATGCGGAGTGGCCGCGGCCGTCGCGCATGCCGTTTTCAATCCGACCTCGACGGTTCCGGCGCTGGGCGCCTCCGGGGCGATCGCTGGCGTTCTCGGATGCTTCATCGGCCTCTTTCCCCTCGCGCGGGTTGTTGTCGTGGTTCCGATCGTGTTCATTCCGCTGTTTTTCGAGGTTCCGGCATTCGTGTTCATCGGGCTGTGGTTCTTGCTCCAGTTGTTCCAGGGCACCGTGGAACTGCTCCTGCCTTCCTCCAGCGGTGGCGTCGCGTGGTGGGCCCATGTCGGAGGCTTCGTCGCAGGACTTGTCCTTATCCCCTTCTTCCAGCGCGCGGCACGGAGTTACCGCGCGTACTACCCGGACGAAGGCGTCCTCGGATTCGATCCGTCCGGGCGCCCATGATCTGCCATATCCGATAGGAGGCTTCCATGTCTGTTGGCGATCTCTTCTGGTTGTTCTTCATGTTCACCGCGCTGCAGCCTGTCTTGCGCCAGCGCATGCTCGATGCGATGCGCACGCGCAAGATTGCGCAATTGGAAAGGCAACGAAACTCACGCGTGATCCTGCTCGTGCACCGGCAGGAAACGATGCGGCTCCTCGGCTTTCCGCTCGTGCGCTATATCGATATCAACGATTCCGAGGAGATTCTGCGCGCAATCCAGATGACGGACGAAGATATTCCGCTCGACATCGTGCTGCACACGCCGGGCGGGATCGTATTGGCGGCGTTGCAGATCGCCCGGGCGATCCACGAACACAAGGCGAAGGTCACGGTGTTCGTACCTCACTACGCCATGTCGGGCGGCACCCTCATCGCGGTCGCCGCCGACGAAATCATCATGTCCAAGCACGCCGTGCTCGGGCCGATCGATCCGCAAATCGGCCAGTCGCCAGCGGCCTCGCTGATCAAAGTCGTCGAGCAGAAGCCCATCGAAAGGGTCGATGACGAGACGCTCGTGATGGCCGATGTCGGCCGCAAGGCCATCGCCCAGCTCAAGCAGTCTGCCACCGACATCCTGAAAAAGCGGCTTCCGGCGGACAAGGCCGAAGCGCTCGCGGAAAAGCTTTCGACCGGAACCTGGACACACGACTATCCGCTGTTTGCCGCGACCGCGAAGGAACTCGGTTTGCCGGTCAGCACCAACATTCCCAACGACGTGCTCGATTTGATGAAACTCTATCCGCAGCCGACGCGAGCGCA
>Ga0209488_10000497_pt1 | contig 33265 bp, 27 predicted proteins | sample Rivendell_Oct201_8_FD_188349 | JGI IMG/M metagenome (GOLD analysis project Ga0209488, IMG submission 188349) | Vadose zone soil microbial communities from the Eel River Critical Zone Observatory, Northern California, USA -... | ecosystem: Environmental > Terrestrial > Soil > Vadose zone >...
AGCAGCACGCCGCCGAATAACTGTAATTGCGTTGGGGATCGGATCCCGCGTCGCCCATTGCCGTCTTTATCTTTTCACTGGCCCCACTACACAGGAGGAACATCGATGTTCAGCACGATGCGCTTGGCCGCCGTTCTTCTCGTCATACTCAGCTGGATCTCGGCGCTCCCGGTGACTGCGCACGCGCAGGGAGGCGTCGTTGTCGGTACGTTAAGCTGCAATGTCGCCAGCGGCTTCGGCTTTGTCTTCGGCTCGAGCCGGGCGCTCAATTGCACTTTCGGAGGGCCCGGCGGCCGTTATGAACATTACGTCGGGAACATCTCGAGATTCGGAGTCGATATCGGCTACATCCAAGGCGGAATTCTGGTCTGGACCGTGTTCGCACCGTCGAACGCCGTTGCGCCCGGCGCGCTCGCCGGAACCTATGCGGGGGCAACGGCCAGTGCCACGGTTGGCGTCGGCGTGGGCGCCAATGCATTAGTCGGCGGCTTCAATAGCTCATTCGCGCTGCAACCTCTCAGTGTCGAAGCCAATCGCGGACTTAACGTCGCCGCCGGGATTGGAGCAATGACCCTCACATCCGCTCCCTGATCTGAGCTTTGTCTCCGGTGTTCGCTGTCCGGTCCTCGCCGGGTCGGGCAGCAACATCGCTCAGCGCTTGTCTTGTTGGATGGTGACGCTCGTAACATCGGGACGCTATCGGGCCCCACCATCTACAAGGCTGTTCGGCATACCCGGCTGGTGTAGAGGAAGTCGAATAGCCGGATTGACCTAAATCAATGCTCCCTCACTTAGCCGGCTTTTGTATTCACCGGGCATTTTGAGGGTCGGAAATGAATTTTCTACAGGCATTCCCTATCGCCGTCATAGATGAGGACTATGATGGAAAGCATGCCGCCGGGCGCGGAATGCGCCAACTTGCTGCTGCAATTGAGAAGGAAGGGTTCCGGGTGGTGGCGAACCTCACTTACGAGGACGCCCGCCGCCTTGTGAATGTCTTCAATACAGAATCGTGCTGGCTCGTCTCGGTAGATGGCGCCGAAGCCGACAAAACACGATGGCAGATTCTCGAAGAAGTGCTGATGGCAAAACGGCATCGCAACGATCGAATCCCCATCTTCTTGTTCGGCGACCAACTCACGGCCGAGATGGTCCCTTCGAGCATTCTGAAGCACGCAAACGCCTTTATGAAGTTGTTCGAGGACTCGTTCGAGTTCATGGCCCGCGCCATAGCCCGGTCCGCGGAGCTGTATCTCGAACGGCTCCCGCCACCGATGTTCAAGGCGCTGATGGACTACACCCTGCACGCCAGTTATTCCTGGCATACCCCGGGCCATGGCGGCGGGGTCGCCTTCCGAAAGAGCCCGGTAGGTCAGCTTTTCTATCAATTTTTTGGCGAGAACACGTTGCGATCCGACATTTCCGTTTCGGTGGGACAGCTTGGATCGCTGCTCGATCACACCGGGCCGATTGGCGCCGGGGAACGTAACGCGGCACGCATCTTCGGCACGGACGAAACCCTGTTTGTCGTCGGCGGCACCTCGACGTCAAACAAGATCGTGTGGCACGGCATGGTCACTCGCGGCGATCTCGTGCTCTGTGATCGCAATTGTCACAAGTCCATCCTGCACTCGCTGATCATGACAGGGGCCACGCCGATCTACCTCGTCCCGTCGCGCAATGGTCTTGGAATCATTGGACCGATCTCGCGCGAGCAATTCACTCCGGAATCCATTCGCGCAAAGATCGCCGCGAACCCTCATGCGCCCCAGACAAACGGCAAGGTCCGCCTCCTGGTGATGACCAACTCGACCTATGATGGTCTCTGCTACAACGTCGACGCAATCAAACAGATCCTTGGCGACGCGGTGGACGTGCTTCACTTCGACGAGGCTTGGTACGCGTACGCGAATTTTCACGAGTTTTACGATGGCTACCACGCCATTTCCTCGACGCGTTCGGCGCGCGCAGCGCATGCTATCACGTTTGCGACGCAGTCCACCCACAAGCTGCTGGCGGCCTTATCACAATCGTCAATGATTCATGTTCAGCACAGTGACACCAAGCGCCTGGACATGGCGCGTTTCAACGACGCGTTCATGATGCACACTTCGACGTCACCGCAATACGGCATCATCGCATCTTGCGATGTCGCAGCGGCGATGATGGAGCAGCCGGCGGGGCGGGCGCTGGTGCAGGAAACCATCGACGAAGCGCTCGCCTTCCGGCGAGCGATGACCGCCGTCAAAAGCGAGCAGAACGACTCCTGGTGGTTCGATGTATGGCAACCGGATGAGGTAGCGGAGCATCCGGTTGCCATCACCTCACAGTGGGTGCTGAAGCCTGGCGACGAGTGGCATGGGTTTGAGGAGCTTGCCGAAAACCACGTTCTTGTCGACCCGATCAAGGTCACGATCCTGACGCCAGGCCTGTCCGCGAACGGTAGCATGGATGACCACGGCATTCCCGCCGCCGTCGTGACGAAATTCCTGTCAGCCCGCCGGATCGAGATCGAGAAGACCGGCCTCTACTCCTTCCTCGTCCTGTTCTCGATGGGTATCACCAGAGGGAAATGGAGCACTCTGGTCACCGAGCTCATCAATTTCAAAAATCTGTACGACACCAACACGCCGCTAACGCGCGTCTTGCCAGCGTTGATCGATGCGCATCCCGACGCTTACGCCACGATGGGCCTCAAGGAGCTTTGCCATCGGATGCACCGCGCCTACCGCGAGGATGACCTGCCAAGAGCGCAAAGCGATATGTACACCGCCCTGCCGGAAATGGCGATGCGGCCGGCGGATGCGTATGAATGTCTTGTCCGCGGCCAGGTGGAGAGCGTCGAGATCGACCATCTCTCAGGCCGCACTTTGGCCGTTATGGTGGTGCCCTACCCCCCAGGCATACCGCTGATCATGCCAGGAGAGCGCATCACGCCCGCCACCAAAGCGATACATGACTATCTTCTATACGCCCGTGACTTTGACCGACGATTTCCAGGATTTGAAACCGATATCCACGGACTCCGGTTCGAGCCGACCCCTGCCGGTAAACGCTATCTGGTCGACTGCGTCAAACAGGGGAGCGAAGGATGATCCCGCGCGACGTCAAAGCCCCGACAATTCCGATCCCGTTCCACAAGTTTCTCAAGGTCGTCGCGATCGTCGATGAGCAGGATTCGCAGACCAAGCAGCTGCTTGAGCATATCGTTGCACAGAACTTTGAAATCGAGGTCAGCGCGAGCTTCGACCGCGATGTGTCGGAGGATGCGGCTGTCGGCGCCTACATTGCGATGATCGATGGCGACAGGCTCGACAAGGCGCGGAACATCGCACGCGCGGTTCGGGCCAACGGGTTCCAGACACCGCTTTGGGGACTGGCTAATGCACACAGCATCTCCGACCTCGCCGTCCTTGGGCTTACCGGCGAGGTCGATGGATATATTTATCTTGGCCAGCAGACCCCCGCCTTCTACGCCAAGCAGGTCGTAGCAAGCATCGTGAAATACGGGAGGACGTTGCTACCGCCGTTCTTCGGCGGGATCATGGCCTATGACGGCGAGGCAAACGTCACGTTCGCCTGCCCGGGACATCAGGGCGGCCAGTTTTTCCGGAAATCACCCACCGGTCAGCTATTCTTCAAGCATTTCGGCGAAAACATCTTCCGAAACGATTTGTGCAATGCCGATATCGACCTCGGTGATCTACTCATTCACGAGGGCGCGGCTGCGGAGGCGCAGCGTTATGCCGCCGAAGTGTTCGGAGCCGACAGAACCTACTTCGTGCTGAACGGCACGAGCACATCCAACAAGGTGGTTGCGAACGCGGTTCTGCGGCGAGGAGACCTGGTCCTCTTCGACCGCAATAACCACAAATCGCTCCACCAAGGCGCGCTGATCCAGGCCGGCGCCATCCCGATCTTCCTTCCGACCTCGCGGAACCCGTTCGGGATGATCGGCGCGGTCGACTGGGACGCCTGGGACGAGAGCTACCTGCGGGAACGGATCAGGACGAATCCGCTGGTCGAGGACCCGGAGCGATTCACAGCCGCGCGTCCATTCCGGCTGGCTTGCATCCAACTCGCGACCTATGACGGCACCGTCTACAACGTTCGCAAGGTGCTAGAAAAAATCGGCCACCTCTGCGAGTACGTGCTCTGGGACGAAGCATGGATCGGCTACAACGCCTTCCATCCTCTGTTCGAGAGCCACAGCCCAATGCGCCTCCAGCAACTGGGCGCGGATATGCCGGGACTGTTCTCTACGCAGTCCGTCCACAAGCAAGGTGCCGGCTTCTCGCAAGCATCCCAGATACACAAGCGAGACGAACATATCCGCGACCAGAAGCGCTACATCGATCACAAGCGGTTCAACGAATCGTTCCTCATACACGCGTCAACGTCGCCGTTTTATCCGCTGTTCGCCTCATTGGATGTGAACGCCAAGGTGCATGAGGGCAAGGCCGGCGAGGTGCTGTGGGACCGGTGCATCGAGCTCGGCATCGAGACTCGCAAGAAGTTTCGCGAATTTTGCCACTACTACGCCCAGACCGGACGGTGCGAAGAAGAGAGATGGTTCTTCGATCCGTTCGTGCCCGATTTGGTGACAATTCGCGGCTCCAGTCTTACCGAGGACGTCGACGCTGCGCGCTGGGAGGATATTCCGACCGAGGTTATCAAGCGGGAGCAGCAATGTTGGAGCTTCCACCCTGAAAGCGCCTGGCATGGGTATGCGGGGTACACAAACGGCTATGCAATGGTCGACCCGAACAAGCTCACCTTGCTTACGCCGGGAATCAATCGCCGGACGGGTGAATACCTGAGCTTCGGCGTGCCCGCGACCGTGGTCGCCAACTACCTGCGCGAACAGCGGGTTGTTCCGGAAAAGTGCGACCTCAATAGCGTCCTCTTTCTGCTGACGCCCGCAGAAGACGAAAGCAAGCTAAATACGCTGATCGCAAAACTCGTGAAGTTCAAGAACCTGTGGGACTCCGACGCGGCGCTCACCGAGGTGCTACCGACTGTCTGCGATGCGCACCGCGAGCGCTACAAGGGTTATACGCTGCGCCAGATCTGCAAGGAGATGCACGACTTCTATCGCAAAGCAAACGTCAAGGAGCTGCAGCGGCTCTGTTTCCGAGCATCCAGCTTCCCGGAACTCGCGATGTCGCCGAAGGATGCCTATGAGGCGCTGGTCGCGAACAATGTCGATTATGTGCCGCTCGAGGGTATCAACGGTCGAATTTCGGCAACGCTCGCCCTGATCTATCCGCCCGGAATCGGCGTCGTCGTTCCGGGCGAGCGATGGGACGATAAGGCGCGGCCGATGCTGGATTATTTCCTGGCGTTCCAGGAGTCGTTCAATCAATTCCCGGGCTTCAATTACGAGGTCCAGGGAGTGTTCCAGGAACGGGTCGACGGCCGCATCAAGTTCTACACCTACGTGGTCCGCGAGTGAGCGAAGCAAGCGGAAAGCAAGGAGAACGCCCGATGCAGGAACAGCAAACGATAAAGCGAATGAACCTGGTCCAGCTGACGTTCATCGTCGCGGTAAATATGATGGGATCAGGGATCATCATGCTGCCGACCAACATGGCGCAGGTGGGCGCCATCTCTCTGCTGTCCTGGATCGTGACGGCGGTGGGCTCGATGGCGATCGCCTATGGCTTTGCCCAAGCTGGTCTGTTCAATCAGCGGCCGGGGGGTATGTCGGCATACGCTGAGGACGCTTACGGCAAGTCCGGCTACTTTCTGGTGTTCTTTCTGTATTTCTTGTCTCTGGCGATCGGCAATGTCGCGATAGCGATTTCCGCAGTCGGGTATCTGGCGTCGTTTGCTCCTTGGTTGTCATCGACGCCTATTGCTACTTGCATCGGGGTGGTCGGGCTGCTCTGGCTGACCACAGTAGCGAATTTTGGTGGCCCCGGCGTGACCGGTCGCATCGGTGCCGTGACAGTCTGGGGTGTAATCATCCCGGTCGGCCTGCTCTCGCTGATCGGTTGGTTCTGGTTTAAGCCTGAGATTTTCGCGGCCGCCTGGAATCCGAAAGGGCTCAGCTTGTTGGAAGGGATGGGATCCAGCATCTCGCTCACTCTGTGGGCCTTCCTCGGAATGGAATCGGCGGCACAGAATTCGGCAGCAGTAGAGAACCCCAAGCGGGACGTTCCGCTCGCCTGCATGTTTGGCACTCTGGGAGCGGCCGTTATCTACATCCTGTCGACGACGGTGATCCAGGGCATCGTACCGAACCCCGAGTTGGCGAAATCCACCGGCCCGTTCGGGACCGCCTACGCTCATATGTTCAGCCCGGCGGTCGGCTCGATTATCATGGGGCTTGCCGTCGTGGCCTGCCTTGGCTCGCTGCTAGGGTGGCAGTTCACAATTGCCGCGACCGGGAAGGCGGCAGCGGATGAGCGCATGTTTCCCGGCTTCTTCTCGAAAGTGAACCGGTTGGGGGCACCGATCACCGGGATGATCGTCCTGGCGGTCGTTCAATCCTTGATGGCGTTGTCGACAATCTCGCCAAGCCTCAGCGAGCAGTTTTCGGCGCTGGTGAGCTTGGCCGTCGTCACCAACGTCGTACCCTATGTCATCGCGCTCTCTGCATTGATGGTGATGATGCGGGCGCAGGGCGTTACCGAGAGGCAGTATCGCCGCAACGTTGCGGTAGCTCTGGTAGCAATGCTTTACAGCGTCTATGCGCTTTACGCCTCGGGGAAGGACGCGGTGATGGGTGGCATGTTGGTGACGGCGATCAGCTTCGTAATTTGGGGCTTCCTTGCACCCCGCTTCGCGGCCACTCAATCGGTTGTCCGCGATCAAGTCAAAGTGGCGTGATCACGATGGATCGTGCTCGCGAGAGGAGGCAGAATATGCCGCGCGTGGTTTGGAAAGACCGTTACGGGTGTAGACTATGGACCCCGGGCGTTGCTGTCGCGCTGCTGCTCGCGCTGACCGTGCTGCCGTTTGTGCAAGCTGGGTCAGCGTCGGGCGCGACATTGGATCGGGTACGACAGACATCTAGCCTCACGCTCGGCTATCGAACCGACGCGCAACCATTCTCATACCGCGAAGCATCAGGCACCCCCGCGGGATATTCAATTGCATTGTGCTTGAAGATCGTCGATGAAGTGAAGGCGGAGCTGAAGCTCTCATCGCTGGCCGTAGAATGGGTGCCGGTCACGCTTGCAGACCGCTTCAAGGATGTGCAGCAAGACAAGGTCGATCTGCTGTGCGGAGCGGATTCGGCAACATTAACGAGAATGCAGGAGATCGCGTTCTCGATCCCGATCTTCCCAAGCGGGATCGGAGCGATGCTGCGTGCAGACGCTCCTCGCCTGCTCCGGCAAGTCCTCGAAGGCCCGCCACCTTCGCATCCGATTTGGCGTGGGTCCCCGGCGCGAACCCTCTTGGAGAAGCGAATTTTTTCGGTTCTAGCCGGGACCACGAGCGAAGGCTGGCTGGCTGGACGACTCAATGAGTTTCAGCTTGATGCCACCGTTGCGCCGGTAGCGAACTATGAGGCCGGAATCCAGCGGGTTCTAAATCGCGGTTCGGATGTCTTTTTTGCCGACCGCCCGATTCTGTTGGACACCGCGCGGCGGAACGCGTCAGAGGATTTAATCGTTCTTGACCGCCTTTTCACCTACGAACCCATTGCTCTGGGCTTCAAGCGAGGGGACGAGGATTTTCGCCTCGTCGTGGACAGAGCCCTGAGCCGGCTCTTTAGGTCCGAGGGATTCCGCTATCTCTACGGAAAGTGGTTCGGGATGCCCGACGAAAGCGCGACGACCTTCTTCCGCCTCACTGCGCTTCCCGATTGAGCTGCTGTATCCGAACGAGATTGGATCGGCCGGCACCGAAGACTGGCCGTTCAGGACAGCTTCCAGCTTCAATCCGGTTGCATGCAGACCGTCAAGACGAAGCGACCTGACGGGGTCGCCTGGGGAGGCTCATGCGATATTCCGCACCATGCGCCATCGCAGCTCCGTCAGATCGCAGCGCCTACCGACGACGGCCCAGGGATGAGGATCGCCGAAAGTGGTGCTCCCTCTCGGCAAATTGATAGCTTTGAAGAGGGCAGGTGGGGGCCCAGCTTCCGAAATTTTAGAGATCGCCGATGGTGGCCAACGTCGAAGGTTGATCTGGATCAAGGAGCCTACACTGTATTCATCTTTACTGGTGTGACCTTCGATAAAGCTGGCTTGGCGTTCTCCGGGCCGCTGAACTGGCCAACACAGCGAGACCGACCAATGGAACGGACATTTGGCGTCCATTCGGAAGTGGGCAAACTCAGAACCGTGATGGTCTGCCGCCCTGGACTTGCGCATCAGCGACTAACTCCGGGTAATTGTCATGATTTGTTGTTTGACGATGTCGTCTGGGTACAAGAGGCGCAGAGGGACCACTACGATTTCGTGCTCAAAATGCAGCAGCGCGAGGTCGAGGTTTTGGAACTGCACCAGTTGCTAGCCGAGACGGTCAGCGATACCGAAGCACGTGCTTGGATTCTGGATCGGCGAATAACTCCAAACAGCGTCGGGCGCGTCGTCGCGCAGGCCATCCGTCCCTGGCTGGATACTATGCCGGCGGCAAAATTGGCCGACCACCTCATTGGCGGCATAGCGATGGAAGATCTGCCGAGTAGCGAAAGCTCCGCCCTGCTTCTAGAGATCCTAGGCGGTACGTCGTTTTTGGTACCGCCGATCCCGAACACTCTCTTTCAACGAGATCCCTCGTGCTGGATCTATGGTGGCGTCACCTGCAATCCGATGTTCTGGCCCGCCCGCAAGCCGGAAACCTTGTTGCAGCGGGCAATCTATAAATTCCACCCGAGCTTCAGCGGCGGCGATTTCAGAATCTGGTTCGGCGATAGCGACGAGGAGTTCACCGGCGCGAGCGTCGAGGGTGGCGACGTCATGCCGATCGGTAACGGCGTCGTGCTCATCGGTATGGGCGAACGAACCACGCATCAGGCGGTCGGTCAAATCGCCCACGAACTTTTCAAGCACGAGGCGGCGGCGCGGATCATCGCCTGCGTCATGCCCAAAAGCCGGGCGGCGATGCACCTCGACACCGTGTTCAGCTTCTGCGATCGCGACAAGTGTACGGTCTTTCGCGAAGTCGTCGATCAGATTGCTTGCTACAGCATCTATCCCACCACGGGCGGAGCGCCGTTCGATGTTCGGCCGGACAATCAGCCGTTGCTCGAGGTGGTGAAGGGCGCGTTGGGCCTCCAATCGCTAGCGGTGATAGAGACCGGCGGCAATGCGTGGCAAGCCGAGCGCGAGCAATGGGACGACGGCAACAATGTGGTCGCTCTGGAGCCGGGAGTGGTCGTTGCCTATGACCGCAACACCTACACCAATACCCTGCTACGCAAAGCGGGCATCGAGGTGATCACCGTACGAGGCTCGGAGCTCGGCCGCGGCCGTGGTGGCGGACATTGCATGACTTGCCCGATTTGGCGCGAGCCCGCCTACTAATCGACACTCGAGTTTCCCCAGGAGAACTCAAATGAGCTTCAATCTTCGCAACCGGTCGCTGCTGACGGTGCAAGACTTTACACAAAGGGAGTTTCGGTACCTCCTCGATCTCGCACGCGACCTGAAGCGTGCGAAATATGCGCGAACTGAGCAGGAACATTTGAAAGGCAAAGAAATCGTCTTGATCTTCGAGAAAAGCTCGACGCGTACGCGATGCGCCTTCGAGGTCGCGTGTCACGATCAAGGAGCGCATGTCACCTATCTCGATCCTGCAGGCTCGCAGATCGGGCACAAGGAATCGGTGAAGGACACTGCCCGAGTGCTAGGCCGCATGTACGACGCCATAGAATTTCGCGGATATTCGCAGACCGCGGTCGAAGATCTCGCGAAGTATGCTGGCGTGCCTGTCTTTAACGGCCTGACCGACGAATACCATCCGACACAGATGGTCGCCGATGTAATGACCATGCGTGAGTACAGCGACAAGCCGCTACACGAGATCAAATACGCCTATGTCGGCGACACCCGCTCTAACATGGGACACTCTCTGATGATCGTCGGGGGTCTGATGGGAATGGATGTTCGGATCGCCGGTCCAAAGTCACTTTGGCCGTCAGATGGCTATGTGGAAACCGCTCGCGAACTTGCCTCCCAATATGGCGGCACGTTGACAATCACTGATGATCCGGACGCGGCCGTCTCGGGCGTCGATTTCGTCCACACCGACGTCTGGGTGTCGATGGGCGAGGCGCATGAGGTGTGGGCGGAGCGCATCAAACTCTTGAAGCCCTACCAGGTCAACATGGATCTGATGAAGGCCGCCGGTAATCCTCGAGTCAAATTCATGCACTGTCTTCCGGCCTTCCACGATCTCGAGACGAAAGTCGGTCAGGAGATCCACGAGCAGTTCGGCATTACCGCCATGGAGGTTAGCGGCGAAGTGTTCGATTCCGAGCTGAATATCGCCTTCGAGCAAGCGGAGAACCGGATGCACACGATCAAGGCCATCCTGGTTGCAACTCTCGGGGATTGATGCAATGCGAATTTTGGTAGCTCTCGGCGGCAACGCGCTGTTGCGGCGCGGCGAGCCGATGACGGCGGACGCGCAGCGCGCCAATGTGCAAATAGCGGCCGCCTCGCTTGCTGCGATTTACGCCGGGAACGAACTGGTTATCACCCATGGCAACGGGCCACAGGTCGGCTTACTGGCGTTGCAAGGCGCGGCCTACAAACCCGATGAGGTCTACCCCCTTGACGTACTCGGCGCGCAGACGGAAGGCATGATTGGTTACATGATCGAACAGGAGCTCGGCAATCTGCTGCCGTTCGAGGTGCCGTTCGCGACGATATTAACCATGGTCGAGGTCGATCGCGACGACCCCGGCTTCTCGAATCCTACTAAATTCATCGGTCCAGTTTACTCCGAAAGCGACGCGGAGCGGCTAAAGACCGAGAAGGGCTGGGCGATGAAGCAGGATGGCGACAAGTGGCGCAAAGTCGTGCCATCGCCACAGCCCAAGCAGATCTTCGAAGTGCGGCCGATTCGCTGGCTCCTGGAAAGGGGGACGATTGTCATCGCGGCGGGTGGCGGCGGCATCCCGACGGTGTACGAGCCGGGCCGCAAACTGCGGGGTATCGAGGCAGTCATCGACAAGGATCTGTGCTCCGAATTGCTCGCCCGGCAGCTCGATGTGGATTTCTTTGTGATGGCGACCGACGCCGACGCCGTCTTCCTCGATTGGGGCAAACCGACGGCCAAGGCGTTTCGGCGGGCGAGCCCCGCTGCGATGCGCGACTACAGCTTTCCGGCAGGCTCGATGGGGCCAAAAGTGGAGGCCGCCTGCCATTTCGCCGAAGCGACCGGCAAGCGAGCCGCCATCGGTGCGCTGAAGGATCTCCCCGCGATTCTGAGGGGCGAGGCTGGAACCACCATCACCATGGAGGGGCGCGCAATCGAATGGGCCGTTGCGTGATCTAAGGACGAGTTCGACCAGATGCGGTGAGGCCTGCGCCTCTCTGGCGGACCCGGGCTGCGTTTAGCCGAGGAGGGAGAGATAATGAGGTTGGGGCGACGTCAATTTCGCGGCTCAATTGCAGCGGCCGCGCTGAGTGCGGGATTGGCATGTTGGTTGACGGCGCAGCCAGCCACAGCGCAAACCCCGGACGTCCAATCTGGAGTCGCGATAGCTCAAACAGCGGAAGTGCCCACCCTGCCCAATTCGTCCGTGGTCGACGTCGAAAAGAATGCGGGTTCGACAAAGACGCGTCCCGCCTTTCGGCTGCTGCCGCAATTCGTCCCCGGCTCCGAGGACTGGTCGAGACCATACGCCGATTGGCTCGACAGCGGCTACAATCAGTGGCTCGCAGCCAAAAAGGATGTCAGCGAGCGGTTCAAGCTTGATTTCGGAATCGATTATTCATTCTACCCGCAATGGGGCACCAAGGGACAGCCGGTTTATGCCAGTGTGTATTATCCCTACGTCACATGGAAGCCCTTCAAAGATACGCAGTTCGGCTCCGGCGAGATCAATATGGTCACCTCGCAGCAGGCCTATCACGGCAACCAGAACACCAGCAGCCAAGCCGCTCGCTTGGGAATAATCACATTCGCAAACGACTGGACGAGCGACAACGTTACCTGGTCCACCCTCGCCTATACTCATACGTTTCCAGGTCAGGCCAGCTGGCTCTCGTTGGCAGTGGGTCAATACAATCTTTTCTCGTTCGACCCCAATGAATATGCCGCTAACGCCCAGACCAGCTTCATCAGCTATTCCTTCGCACAAACTGCAACGCAGACATTCCCGAATGCCGGATTCGGCGGCTATGGCAGGATCAAAACGCCGGATGGGCAATTCAACTTCGCTGGCGGCGTGCAAGGCGGGACGGATCTGACCGGCGGGCGGCTCACAACGGGGGGTATTGATCGCGGAAAACTCGTCAGTTGGGGCAATGCGCAATGGACACCGAAGCTTCCGAGTCTCGGAGACGGAATCTACAGCCTGTTGATCTATGAGCAACCATCAGTGCCGAATGTCTCCGGCCGGTCGACCGGGATTTCGCTCAGCATATCGCAGGACCTGACCGAGAGATACGGGGGCTTCCTGCGCATTAACAATGCCACGGGTTCGGACATACCTATCAGGACGTCCTATGCGGCGGGCGCGGTCTGGAACAATCCGATCCGTCGCAATCGTTCTGACCAACTCGGACTGGCCGTGGGTTGGAACAAGACAAATCACAGCTTTACGGGAACGAGCGGGGTACGGGACGGCGAATGGGTCACCGAGCTCTTCTATAAAGCGACAATTTTCAAGGGAATGCACATCACCCCGGATGTACAGGTGTTTTGGAACCCCGCTTTCGCGCCTAACGCCGGCCCTGAGGCGGTGTTCACCGTACGCACGACTGTCAGCTTCTAGGGTGCCGCACGGGTCTCAATCGAAATAGACATGAACGGAAAGACCACGCGTCGCGCGCGTGCGCCCGTTCCTGACTGGCAGTAGCGCTATCGATCTCAACATCGCCGTCGCCACAATTGGAACGCAAAGTGTCACAACCCAGTTCGAACGACGTTTCGATACCGGTCGCGAGTGGCGGCATTCGCCGCCCTTCGCTTATCGACTCCCTTGCTCCCGTCGCTGTGCTCATTCTGTTTTTGGCGACTTCCTATTGGCTCTATGGCGACAAGGCCGCGCAAGGACCGAACCAAGTAGCTCTCGGGTTTTGTGCCCTGATCGCCTCAGGGATTGCCTGGAAAAACGGTGTGCCGTGGTCGGGGTTGCGCCAGGCTACGATTGATGGCGTCGCCGTTGGTTTATCGGCAATCTTCATTTTGCTGGCGGTAGGCGCACTCATCGGGACTTGGGCCTTGAGTGGCACGATCGTCACCATGGTGTATTACGGTTTGCAGATTCTCAGCCCACACTACTTTTATGCGTCAACCGCGCTGATCTGCGCAGGCGTCGCGGTGGGAATCGGGAGCTCGTGGACGGTTGCAGGGACGATCGGCATTGGGTTGATCGGTGTCGCGACTAACATGGGATTATCGCCGGCGATAACGGCGGGCGCGGTCATTTCGGGAGCATATTTCGGCGACAAGACATCGCCACTGTCCGACACCGTAAATCTGGCGACAGCAGCGGCCGGTTCCGATTTATTCGAGCATATCCGGGAGACCCTGTGGACATCTGTGCCCGCATTAGGTCTTTCGGTTGTTGGCTTTGCCCTTTTGGGCCGGCCCGGCGATTTCGACGCCTCAGCAATGCTGTCTGGCCTCAGCCAACATTTTGTAATTACGCCATGGGCATTGTCGCCGCTCATCCTTGTCTTCGGTCTTGCCGTATTGCGCGTTCCCCCCTTTGTCACGATCTTCGCTGGCGCATTGTTTGGGGGCGTCTTGGCCATCGTTTTCAACGCGCATCAGGTAACTGCTTTCGCGCAGGATGCGTCGTTACCGGCACCGCTGGCGATGCTCAAGGGGGTCTGGTCGGCAATGGCGAACGGCTATGTTACCAACACGGGTCAACCCGATCTCGACCGCCTCTTGTCACGCGGCGGGATGGTATCGATGCTCAACACGGTCTGGTTGATCCTGACCGCGCTTGCCTTTGGCGCCGTGCTTGAGCATGCAGGGATGCTGAACCGGTTGATCGAACCGGTGGTCGGCGGAGTACGCTCGACGGTCGGCCTCATTGTTGCCGTGGTGGCGACCTGCACCGGCGTCAATGTGATTGCGTCTGACCAGTATATCGCCATCGTGCTGCCGGCTCGGATGTTCCGCGTCGAGTTCGACCGTCGCGGCCTTCGGCCGGTCGCCTTGTCGCGTGCCGTCGGTGATTCAGGCAGCGTGACTTCACCGCTGATCCCGTGGAACAGCTGTGGTGCCTACATGGCAGCCGCTCTTGGCGTGTCTACGCTGAGCTACGCGGGATTTGCTTTTTTCTGTCTCCTCAACCCGCTTGCGACTGTCGCGATTGCTCTATTCGGATTTCGTTTGCGCCGTACCGAGCAGGCCATTCCGGTCGGTCCTGGGCAGACTGACGACAAAACTCCGGCAGACTAGAACACACAGCTTTCGGTAGATTGCTACCTAAAAGCACCAAGCAGATTAGCCTCATCATGTCTCGCGGCGGAAGAGGCAGAGAAGGTCGGGCTCAGTCCATGGGCTTGCTGCCGCTGACCGTGCGCTCCCTGGTGTGCGACGCGGGCTCACGGATTTCTGGTGTGAACCGGGTGATCAGTGCCTGAAAACCGGCTGCTTCGATCAGCGATCACTCGGATCCCCGCAAGCGAGTGGCTCCGTTCGTACGAGGCCGGCAGCTTCAAGAACGATTTGGTTGCGGGGCTCTCGTTAGCCGCATTCGTTATTCCGGAATCGCTCGCCTACGCGTCCCTAGCCCAACTGCCGCCGGTCACCGGGCTGTACTGCTACCTTGCCGCTGGGATCGCCTACGCGTTATTTGGCACTCAGCCGACAGCTCGCCGTCGGCCCCACCTCCGCTCTGGCAATTGTTGTGGCTACCGGGCTGATGACCCTGAGCGGGGGCGATCCCTCCCGATCTGTCGCGCTGGCGTCCGCGCTCGCGCTCATGGTCGGGCTCATCAGCATTGGCGGGCGTTATATCGGTCTCGCCAACGCGGCTTACTTCATCTCGGACCCGGTCCTCCTCGGCTTCAAGACCGGCGCCGCCCTCTATATTGCGTCGACGCAACTACCCAAACTGTTTGGAGTCGAGGGCGCTACGGGCAATTTCTTCGAGCGTATTGGCCACGTTATCGGTTCCTTGCCAGAAGCGCATCTTCCGTCGCTTCTTTTCGGTCTTGGAGCCATCGCCTTGTTTATCGTGTTCCAGCGATCTTTTCCCGGCCGCCCGACAACCCTGGTCGTTGTGGTTGCGGGTGGTGGCACTGATGAGTGTGTTTCACCTAGCCGCGACGGGCATAAAGGTGGTCGGCGAGCTCCCCCTCGGCCTGCCTGAGATCGGCTTTCCCGAATCCACTTTGCAGACATCTCGGAGCTGGTGCCGGTGGCGCTCGCTTGCTTCCTGCTCGCCTACGGCGACGCAATCTCTGTCGCCCGAAGCTTTGCGCAAAAACACGGCTACGACATCAACCCCCAGCAGGAGCTCACCGCGCTCGGTGCCGCCAACATTGCGACCGGCATGACGCACGGGTTTCCGGTCGCGGGCGGAATGTCGCAGACAGCTGTCAATGACATGGGTGGGGCATCATCGCCAGCCGCCCTGATAGTTACCTCGGTTGCCATAGCGCTGACGCTGATTTTCTTCGCGCAATTCTTCCACAACCTGCCTGAGCCGGTTCTCGGCGCGATTGTGTTGATGGCAGCGTCACATCTGATACGCATCGAAGATCTGCGTCAGTTGCGCAATACCTCGCGCACCGAGTTTATAATTACCCTGCTTGGAATGATCGGGGTTCTATTTCTGGGACTTCTGCAGGGGCTGCTCCTTGCAGTAGCCGGTGCATTGGTCATGCTGGTCGCCCACGCATCGAGACCGCCTGTGGTCTTCCTCGGACGTGATCCGAGCACGGGGCGTTTTGTAAGCCAAGCTCGATACCCGGAGACCGACGATACGCCTGGTGCCCTTGTCATCCGCAGCGCAGGTGCGTGGGTTTACTTCAATGCCGAGCACACAAGGCGCCGGATCATCGACATGATCGAGGAGGCGCCGACAGAGACCAGGACCGTGGTTTTGGATTTTTTCGATCGTGCCGAGGATCGACATCACTGCCGCCACAATACTGATCGGGTTGGCGCGTTCATTGAGCCAACGCGGCGTCGCGCCGAAGATTGCCGAGCTCCGTGACGATGTGGCCGAACTGCTCAGGGCCAGCGGCGTCGAGCAGGATTTAGGCAGAATTGTCGCTCACCGCTCGATCGAGGATTGCCTCGCCGAATCTATAATCTCGTTTAATTTCGATAGAAGATCGTGATACCCAGCAAGGCGGTATCATATGAAAAAGAGGTGTCTACCTGATTGTTAAAGCGCATTGATGTCGGGGGCCGGTCTTAATCGAACGCGAGTCCGGGCAAAATGCTTCACATGGCGGGGTGCGCCAGTCGGCGCATCGCTTCGGCCGCTCGCTCGTATTGGCCCAAGCTTTTCTCAAGGACCTCTCGGAGCCGATCCGTTGGTTGCTCCGTCGTGCTGAGGGAGATCAGATTTGCCGCCTCAAGGTAATTGCCGAGCGCGGTGAGCGCATCGACGAGGTCCCACAAAAGCACGACAGTATCATCGCCTGGGCTTGGCAGCGTGGCAGTGCCGGCGCCCGTGACACGATCCGTGGCCATGATGGAGGTTCCGAACATGCCAAAATCCGCAGGGGGCCCGCACTCGGTAACGCTTGCGTAACTTAGGTTAAGGTACTTTAACCCATGTTTAAAGGCAATTTTGTTGCAGCCATGGTTTGCGCGGAGCAAATTTGATCGGGATCAAGGTCGGCGTCGATTTCTGGAGGATCGTTACGTCTCGATCTTGGTTTCTGCGCCGTGCCCGCGAGCGGGCGGACTCGGAGAGATAGCAAGAGCAACTGATGCCCGGCAAACGTTCGGGAACTATGCTGGAGGCTACGAGCCGATGGTTCCGAATCCTCGCGAATCTCGGCGCGATCGTCCAAATCATCAACCGTATCGAGCTCGAGGCCGCGGGATCGATAGCGCAACTGCATCACAAGCAAATGGCACGGCCGCGACTTACTGGCGCAATGCAAAAGCAGGCAACGAGACGGGCCTGCTGGCGGGTAGTTTCGTACGCTGGGACAATGCCCCGGGTCACGCAGCCCCGAACCGGAAACATAGCAGCGTGCACGTCAAGCTGTCGGCGCTTAATCGCTGCTCGGTCGCGCCGCTAGGCCGCCGCTATAGCCGAGCTAAGAGGGTGTTCTCTGCAGCAGCAGCGTGTCCACAACCGCCCTTGCTGCAGCGAGTACAATGCGTGGTCTCTACCGGACTTGGAGGTATTCCCCGTGAGGCTCGCCACTCTGCGCGATCGTTCATTCAGGGATGTCGCATTGACGACTATGCTTGTCGTGCAGTGCTTTGCGCTGTTTGTCGCTGCTCCCCTTGGCGCCCTGGGCTATCGGACGCTGGGTTCCATCGCGGACCTCCTCCTCCTGGCCTATGTACTCCTGATCGTTTTGGTCTCGCCCAGTCGAACAATCGCGATCATCGCCTTGAGCATCAGCAGCTGTGGCCTGGCGGACGGGATTCTACGCGTGCTATTTCCGTCCCCGTCGACAATTCTGTTGGCCCATGCGATCAGTATCGTCGCCTTCATTGTGCTAGGCTATGTCGTGGCCCGGGTGGTGTTTGAAGCCGGACCAGTCAACACACATCGGGTCTTGGGCGCGATTGTCCTCTACCTAAACGTAGCGTTGCTTTTCAGCACGGCTTATCGGTTCGTTGGGGACATTGCACCCGAGGCCTTTGGTGGATTGCCGGATGGGGCCGAGGAAGCGCGGGGTTTTGCCGCCATAGTCTATTTCAGCTTTGTCACGCTGACCTCAACGGGCTATGGCGATATCCTGCCGATCAATCCGTTTGCGCGAAGCTTGGCGAATCTGGAATCCATCATTGGTCAGCTCTACCCAGCAACATTGCTTGCGCGGCTGGTGGCGCAGCACCTTCAAGAGCAGCGCCGGTAACCGGGCGCGGCGTGAATCACCGGAGCTTGCGTGTAGCAAACTCTTACGAGGCTGCTCTGGTTTCCTTGAAGTGTTGTGACCCGGGGAGCGGTGCTCCATGCAGAATGGCCGCCTTTACCAAGACGTAGAGCAGTGTAGCATTCAGCAGGTGCCACAAGAAGTGCGTGCCGATCGGCAAAACCGGGCAGACCTTCGCATCGAGGGTCCGTGCAGTGAACGACAGCAGGAACACGACGGTGGCGACAAGTATCGTACCGGCCGTGGGCGATCGGCGCCAGTAAAGTGCCGTAACGATCGCACCCATGAGCAGAAGTGTCGGCAGATAGAGCGCGCCACCCCACAATACTGTGCCGGAAACCGCGACCTCCAGATAAAACGTTGCCGCGAAATACATTACCAAAACTGAGACTTTAAGCCACGCGGGCAGGCCGAAAAACACGGTCAGGACCAGCCAGAGGTAAAGTAGCATGAACAGCATAATCGGCAGGACGTCGCCCCATTCAGCCCAGCGCGTTGCAACGGTGTGGAACAAAAAGCTGCCGAGGCCGACGGTCACGATGATCGAGATCAGGATACGGATAAGGACGCGCGCAGATGCGGCGGGGTGCCGGAGGTACAGAAGCCACGCGCCCCATGCGGCGATCAGGAAGCCCGCATTCGTCAGCGCATTGATCGGCTCGGCATCAAGAGCCGAGTTGGTTCGCTCGCAGTAGTGATCGACGGCTGCGCACAAATTCGGATAATGGCTGCCTATAAGGGACGGGCAGGCGATCGACATGTGATGAGCCTCTCGAGCGGTCTGCTGAATGGGCTAGGGTCGGCATGCCCGCGGGACGCGGTATTCGGTTGTCATCGGACGAGATCCCCGGCGCCTGACTCGACCTGACCCAGACAGGTGCAGCGTTAGGTTTCGGGCAAGCCTGCAGCTCTGACGCCATGTACGATAGATTTTCCCCGAAGCGCATGAGCCCTAGGCTCGATCACCTGGCTGATCGCCTTACAGCGCGCAATGCTCTCTAGGTCGCCGTGCGACCGAGTGCTGGATCATTCAGGCTGTTCGCGTGCCCAATTCACATTGATCTGTATCAAATGGGTGTCCCGGCTCGTCGTTTTAGGCGCACAGATTCTTCAGATCCACCAATGCTAGGCAGAGCACGTTGGACCGGTCTCGCGTTTTGCGGAAGAGAGGTCTTTCGATGACTGTCCCCTCCTTCATTTTCGACCGGGACCGACGGCTCGCCCTTGATCGCCCGCGCGTCGAAATCCCGAACGGCATTTGCGGGTTTCCCGGGCGTACGGCCCGCGAACTGACCTGGCGCGCAGGCGGAGCGCGGCTAGTCATCCGCCCGCTTTGCGAAGCGCTCTACAGTTTCGGCGCGGCGTTACTCGGGTGAAATCCCGATAGTCTAGACCGAGCCGCATGTTAGAAGCTTCGATCCGTGTTTCTTGCCGGTTAGAACCTTGGGTATTATGCCTGACAGTCTCCAAGAGTCGCCCATCCTGTTGTCGGCGCTCCGGTCTCAGCCGGGCCATCGCCGCACTGCGCTCGTTGTCTCGTTCCTCCTGCTTGCCGCGTTTCTTGGCACTCTGCCCTTCGCACAGATTGCCTGGGCCCCCTTTCCAGCTCTCGTCCTGATCCAGCAGACCCTGCTGTTGGTCAATGATCTGGTCACGGCAGCGCTTCTGTTCGGACAATACTCGATCGGGCGCACACCTGCGCTGAACATCCTCGCAGGCGGCTATTTGTTCACGGCGCTGATCGTCATTCCTCACGCGCTAAGCTTCCCAGGTGCGTTCTCCGAAACAGGCCTGCTCGGTGCCGGGCCGCAAAGTGCCGCATGGTTGTATATCGGGTGGCACGCCGTACTCCCGCTGACGATCATCCTGTTTGCGCTGCGCCCGGGGGACGAGAGCGCCGCGAACGAAAGCGTCAATGCTCGCGGAGTCGCGATATTGAGCGCCGGGCTGGTCGCGGTTGCAGTGGTCGTTGCGATGACCTGGTTGGTAATTGCGGGCCATGAATGGCTTCCGCCACTCCTCGAGAACGGTTACTTCACGACGGCGGCCCGGGTTGCGGTCGGGACGCTCCTCGCGCTGCCTCTCGCCGGGCTGTTGATACTCGCTAGGAGACAGCACCACGCAGTGCTCGACCTTTGGCTGATGGTGGTCATGTTCGCTTGGCTATGCACCATCTGCCTTGGTGCTTTTGTTAGCAGCGGCCGTTTCGATGCGGGATGGTACGCCGGTCGGATTTTTGACTGGCTGACGTCGCTCTTCGTCCTGCTCATGCTGCTCTCCGAGACGATTGGCCTATATGCGCGCAACGTTCGGATGAGCGCGATCGAGCGTCGCGAGCGCGAGCGGCGGCTGAAGGAAATGGAAGCCGTTCTTGTCCATCTCTCACGGGTCAGCGAGTTAGGCCAGAATGTCTCCGCTCTCATTCACGAGGTGAATCAACCGCTCACTGCGATCTCCAATTATCTGGAGGCGAGCATCCACCTCGCTAAGACCGGAAACACAGAGCGGCTGAGGCCGATCTTGGAGCGCTCGGCAGAGCAGGCGGTGCGTGCGACGGAGATTATCCGCCATTTGAGAGACTTTATTGCGCGCCGCGAACCTGAAAGGCGTATCGAGGACATCCCGGAAATACTCCAGAATGCACTCAGGTTGGCTCTAGCAGGGATGAGCGGACAGGCTCCGACTATCGAGATGCGGTGTGTCCCTGCTGCCGCATCGGCGTTTTTCGACCGTGTACAGATCGAGCAGGTCGCATTCAACCTAATACGCAATGCCATCGAGTCCATGGAGCGAACCGCACGACGCACGCTGACTCTCGCCACGGATTTGAACGCCGACGCCATGGTCGAGGTGAGCGTTGCCGATACCGGGCCTGGATTGTCGCCTGAAATCCGGTCGAAGTTGTTCATGCCCTTCGTCACCAGTAAGCCGAGCGGCCTTGGAATCGGCCTGTCCATCTGCCGTGTGATCGTCGAGGCGCATGGCGGTCAGCTACGGGCCGAAAATAATCCCGGTGGCGGTACAGTTTTTCGCTTCACGCTCCCGCTCTCGCCGATCCCTAGTGGAGCAGGGAGACTCGTCACGCCGCCACGCTGCCCTTGAGCACCTCTACATCCCGACAGCGCCTCTTTCCAGCGTCCAAGAAACGGTGTGCCGTATCACATCAGCAAGGCTTTCGTTGAATGCGGCTGCGACGGTCTCAATGGTATTCGCAGGTATGGGTGTTGCTTTCTCGAATCGAGCGGTACCAATCGGATTGCGTCTTGGTAAGCGCAACAGCGTAACCTCGAGCGCCACTACAGCTTGCGAACTACCATTCGGAGCAGTCTCAACCTGGAACTTCGTCAGGTTCGAGATCAGCATGAGATCGGCGGAGGCGCTCAGCCGCGTTGAACCGACGACCGGTAAGCGACCTGTATTGCGAAACGATTGGACGAGCAGCTGACGTACCATCGCGGGCGCGGCATCGGCCCATTCGGCGTCGGAATAATACTCGATCCGAAAGGGTCCACTCATCACCCCAATCTGCGAGGTGTCGATTTGCCGTCCGGCACTCGGCTCGTCGACGGCCAACGACCAGGTGACCTGCCTTGGGTTTGCGGGAAAATCGGACACTGGAGTAAGGGTGAGCTTACGAGGAGGCGGCCCATTGCCAAAACCGCAGGCAGCCATGCCGGAAGAAAGGCAAGCGCCCAATATGACGGCGATGAAGAGCGGTCGTGCCGTGCGCCACCGCTTCCAGCGTGCCATCACTTGAGCTGAACCCCGTGATCCGTCTTATTGCCAAGCAAAAACCGCGATGGGTTGCGATCCAATTCGTCAAGAACATTTGACATCTTGTTGACCGCATTGCGTGTATCGATGATAAGGACTGCCAAATCTGCCAGTGAACGTTCTGTGAAGTGCCGCAGCGGGACACCGCTGGCGCTGACCACTTGTTTCGCCTGATCAAGAAGTCGGCCGGCATCGAGCACTGTGGATTGCAGATATCGTACAAGCTGTCGTAGGCCTGGGCGATTCTCGTCGATGACGCCGTTTACGTTGACTGCGACATCGCTGACTCCGCCCAGCAATCGGTCGGCCGCAGCAATTGTTTTCTCCAATGCCTCGGCATCTCGTCCCAACACCGCGGTCAGCGACACGGTGTGGCCGAGCATTTGCGAAATGGCCTGCTGGTTCTCCGGTGACAGGAGCGTCTGCACGCGCTCGATTGCCTCGGTCGCCGTCTTTATCAGACCCGGCAGGTCCTTGGCGGCCGTCTCGGCGGAGGACATCAGCTCCCGCACTTGCGATGGGACGGCTGGGATTTCGCGAAACCTGATGTCGGTTTGGTGCAAGATAATCGGGGTGTCCGGGAAAAAGTCGAGCTGGACGGCCTTTTGTCCGGTCACAAAACTCGTGCTTTCGAGACGGGCTCGCAGACCCTTTTCCAGCAGCCCTTGCATTTTCGTGGTGGCGAACGCCCGCTCTGGCGTCCACCGCTCGATCACACCCGGATTGATGTCGACGATGACCGGTATCGTCAGATCGTTTTTATCGGGATTATAGCGGATGGTGATCTCGTGGACCTGCCCGATCGGGACGCCGCGGAACAACACTGGCGACCCGACCGCCAATCCCTCGACCGTACCCTCGAAGAACACGACGAAGCGGCGCGTGACCTGAAAGAAGGTAAAGCTGCCAAAGACCAGCGCCGCCGCGACCGCAAGTGCAATTGCGCCGATGATGAAGCCGCCGATCAGCGTCGGATTGGCGCGCCGGCTCATCCCCCGCCGTTCCTCATGGTGCCGATCCCAGTTCCTTGGCGGCCTCGCCGCGCCGCAGAAACCGCTGGACTTTGGGATCCGAAGATTCGGAAAGCAGATGCCGCGGGTCGCCAACCGCTATCTGACTCTTGCTCTCCGCATCGAGGAAAATCCCGTTGTCGCCTACGGCAAAGATGCTCGCCAGTTCGTGGGTCACCATCACGACCGTAGCACCGAGGCTGTCGCGCAATTCGAGGATCAGGTCGTCGAGCAGCCGGGAGCTGATCGGGTCAAGGCCGGCCGACGGCTCGTCGAATAACAGGACCTCTGGCGAGAGGGCCATCGCGCGCGCCAGGCCGGCGCGCTTCTGCATGCCGCCGCTGATCTGCGACGGGTAATAATCCTCAAACCCAGCGAGACCGACCAGCGAGAGATTAAGTGCCGCCAGATCCGCCACCTCGGCGGACCCAAGACTGGTGTACTGCTCGAGCGGCAGCGCGACGTTCTCGGCCAGGGTCATCGAGCTCCAGAGGCCGCCGCCCTGATAGGTGACGCCTGTCTTACGCAAGATAGCCTCCCGGCGGTCCTGCTCGGCATCCCACAGGCTCTCGCCCGAATAGAGCACGCGGCCAGCCGCCGGTGCCTGCAGGCCGACAAGGTGCCTCAGCAGTGTGCTTTTCCCGCAGCCGCTACCACCCATTATTATGAAGATGTCGCCCTTGTTGATCGTGAAGTTCAGGTCGTGCTGGATCACGAACGCGCCGAACGCCATTGTCAGATTTTCGACCACGATGTGAGGATCGCGTTCCGGCGCCGCAGGCATGAATCAAATATCCAACGTCGTGCAGAGCACGGTGGCGATAGCGTCGACTGTGATGATCAGCACGATGCACAAGACGACCGCGGAAGTCGCTGCATCGCCAACTGCGGCGGCGCTGCGGGCGCACCGCATACCGCGCCAGCAGCCGACGATGGCAACGATCGCGCCAAATATGGTGGCCTTAACCAGCCCAACCGACCAATCGACGAGCGAAAGCGCGCCGCTCGTCTGATGAAAATACGCTATCGGCGAAATGTCGAGCATTGCTGCCGAGATCACGAGCCCGCCCAGCATTCCGACGATGTTGGAGAAGACGGCAAGCAGGGGCAGCATCAGAGACAACGCAACGATCCGCGGCAGCACCAGAAATTCCATCGGTGAAATTCCGAGCGTCTGCAGGGCTGAAATTTCATCACTGACCTGCATCGTCCCGATATTGGCCGCAAATGCCGCGCCGGTGCGCCCGGACATCAGGATAGCGGTCATCATCGCGCCCATCTCGCGTACCATTGCGATCCCGACAAGGTTTGCGACATAGATTGCGGCGCCGAACTGCTTCAGCTGAATCGCCCCAACAAAGGACAAAATCAGCCCGACCAGAAACGCGATCAGCGCCACAATCGGCAAGGCGTTGGGACCGCAATCCTCGATAGCGAGCATCAGATCCGAGCGGCGTAGCCGCGCCCGACCAGCAATCAACCGCCCAATTGCAATGCACGCTTCGCCGAAGAAGGTCACGAGATCGGCTGCGGCCGTGAAAAATCCGATCGCCGTCGTGCCCAATCGCTCCACCCGACCGACCTGCCGCTGCTCCCGCCGGGCGCCCTGGCGTTCCGGGACGGCGCGCGTAAGCGCGATCAGACGAGCCGCCCCTGCCGGAAGCCCCGCGCGGTCGACCGCGATGCTCCTGCTATCGGCCAGCCTTTCAAGCTTGTACAGAAAATCGATAAGCACGCTGTCCCACGCTGACAGTCCGTCTACGTCGAACGAAATTTTCGTGGTATCCGGGCCGATATGGCGATCGATCCTTGCGACCGAGTGGGAGCCCGTCGCCACAACCCAGCTTCCGAACAACCTGATGCGAACTTCACCTGGCGCGCAGGGAACTGCCTCCCAGCCGGTAATGTCTGGCTGGGCTGTTCTTCGCATCATCGTTCCATGATAGTGGCGGTTGCGCCGGGCTTGCATTGATCTGCGTCAACAATCACATGCAGCCCCCTGCTCAACGCGGGAGCAAGCCCGCGCGACCGTTCTCGCATGCCTCGACTCGCCGCACGGGGCTACAAGTTCTCCAGGTCAGCAAGGGCACGGACACTATCGCACGTCTGCCGAGGTTCGTTTGCCGGACGCGTAAACGGCCGGCGATCATTTAACTTCGCGCGAAAGGGTTGGCCTATCGGCGGATCGCGCTTTGACTTAGCTCAATGCGCCCGCGACAAACGCTGTCGAAAATTCATCGGCCGAGCGCGACAAAATGCACGGTCCGGTCGCCTCCCCCACTGGGCCGCTCTCCCCGAACCCAACCCAAGCTGACGGGGCGCGCTCGGTCACAACTCATGGCTACCCGATGCTGATCGGCTAGCGTGATGCCTGTTTTGCGCGGGCTCGGCCGAGATGCTGAACTGACTGGTCTATGAGCGCGGGGTCGAGCCGCACATTCCGGTCCTCGACAATCCAAGCGCACGGACAATACCTTCTCGCCCTAAGACTTCGACCGCTTGCGTTCTGAGTGACATCTTCGCTGTCCAGGCGGGAAGATCCTGCACTGCGATCTCAGGCGACAGGTTGGACTCGCGCCGATGGGCGTGGTGAACCACAATTCACCACGCTCCCGTACCAGCACCATGACTGCGAGATATACCTGCCCAAATGGCACTGCTGCGTGACGATCTCAGGCCAGAAGGTCCCCCCCTTCATCTACGAAGGTGCTGGCGACCCTGACCCGACGATTGGCATCGTCGAAGCTCACAAGAGCTCGGCGCCCGCGTAAAAGGGCTCGAGATTTTGTTGGCGTCCTGCTGAGCCGCGCGACGTGCGGCGGCTCAAGAGCGCCGCCGCGGCGACGGCGCTCAGAGTCCGCAGTTCGGGTAATCTGGGTATGGGCAATATGCCGGGGCCGGCGCGTAATACGGGGCCGGCGCGTAATAGGGCGCGCTGGAGACCGCGGCGCCGACGACGGCACCCGCCGCGACGCCGGCGGCGACGCCGCCCCAACCTGCCCCGTAGCCGCCGCCGTAACCACCGTAGCCACCGCCGCCGCTGATGTTGACGTTCCGGTTGCCAGTGTTGATATTGCCGCGGTTGCCGCCGCTAATGTTGGCGCGGTTGCCGCCGCTGACGGCGGCGCGGTTGCCGCCGCTGACGGCGGCACGGTTGCCGCCGCTGACGGCGGCGCGGTTGCCGCCGCTGAAGTTGCCGCCGCCGGCGCCGGCCCATGAACCGCCGCCGCCGCCTCGACCGCCGCCGCCGCCGCGGCTGAAACCGCCTCCACCACCGCCGCCGCGGCTAAAACCGCCGCCGCCGCCTCGACCGCCGCCGCCTCGACCGCCGCCGCCGCCGCCTCGACCGCCTCGGGCCAAGACCAGCGGCGCGCCTGTCTCCTCCGGCGCAGTAGCGGCGATATTACGACCCATGCTGCCGCTCCAGGTAACTGGGGCGGCGGGCGCCTCGGTAGCCGCCAAACCGATCAACGCGATCGGCGCCAAGTAAAGCAGATACTTCTTCATCGTCGCGGCCTCGCTCGGTGTATTTGGCCCGAATTTGCTTCCAGCTTGGGACTGCTTGGGGGCCAGTGACGGCCCCTCGTCGAACGCATGGCTGAGGCCATACCGACAAAACCCGCAGACCTGAAGTTCGAGTGAATTGTTGAGCGTGAACCGCTTTACGCCATTGATCTATATCAATTAGGGCGGCGGAATTCTGGTATCTCTTATCCAAACAGTTGAAACGACTCCGATGCCACAGCCGCGATAATGCGTGCGGAGATAGACCTTCCTTACACGGGAGCAACGCGATGAACGGGAAAACCGCCTCTCTATTGGTATCCGGTATGTTGTCGGGCGTGCTGTTCGCCTGCGCGCAACCGCCAGCCGCCACCGCCCCCGCTGCACCGCCACCCCCGGTAGTGGCGCCTGCGCCTGCCCCACCCCCGGTAGCCCAGCCGACGCCCGGCAACCGCAGGGTCAGCATCCAGGGAGCGAGATGCCAGAGGCTGCTGGAGCTGCCACCGGACGATCGCGCCGCTGCATCGCTGTTCTATATCGGCTATCAGGCAGCCCGCCTCCGAGCGAGAACCATCAATGTGGGCTCGATCCCCGACGCCGAGGCGTGGGCGTACGACTACTGCGCGGCGAATCCCAACCGATCGGCCGCCGATGCATTCAGGCTGGCTTATCTACGAACCCTGAGACGATAGAGCGCGACGAAAGTTGGTTCGATCACTGGCCGTTGTGGTTGTACCGAGGAGTCCGTCATACGCCTGTATTGTCACTTTCGTGACTCGTCTCACCTTTGGTTATGGCGATCTGACGCCAGCGCTATTTTGCGTCGCGGTTTTTGGGGGGATGCCTCGCTCTGCCGGTATCGTCATGACGGGCAATCGTCACGGGCGGCGGTGGCGCGAAGGCGATCGGCGCGATCGCCCAGGGTACTATTGAATAAATCCGCGACGTTTGGCCGCTCAAATCGAGCTCATGGATCTTCTGTTTAGAGAACTTCGCAGCAATCCGGTGCTCTGGCTATTGGCCTCCGTGCCGGTGGTGTTTGTCGCTCAACGCCTCGAGCCCGAAGCGCACACGCTGCTTTTTGTGCTCTCCGTATTGGCGATCGTACCGCTGGCCGCGCTGCTGAGCCGCGCTACAGAGTCCGTGGCGACCAAGACAGGAGATACCGTCGGCGGCCTGCTCAACGCGACGCTGGGAAATTTGACCGAATTGGTCATCGCGCTGACGGCATTGCGTGCCGGGCAATATACGCTGGTAAAGGCATCCGTCGCCGGAGCGATTGTCGCTAACACATTGTTTCTGTTGGGAGGATCATTTCTGCTGGGCGGCCTCAAATACCACGTGCAGGAATACAATCGGATCAACGCCCGCCTCCAAACGAGCCTGCTCTTTTTGGCCACGATCGCGATGCTGATTCCATCGGCGATTCTGGAGGCCGACCTGACCGCGGCGTCGGCGTTTACACGGGAATTGAGCGTGTGTCTGGCGGTACTGCTCGTCCTGGTCTACGGAATGGGTCTCGTGTTCTCTCTCTGGACACACCGGGAGATGTTCGGTGCAGCCGGCAGCGCCGAGATCGGTGAAGCGCCGTGGCCGCTGAATTTGTCCATCGCGACGCTGGCCGGCGTCACAGTGCTGGTCGCGCTGATAAGCGAGGTATTCGTCGAATCCGTCCAGCAGGCGGCGGCAGCATTCGGAATGACCGCTGCATTCGTCGGGTTTATCGTCGTGGCGCTAGTGGGCGGCGCAGCCGAGATGGCATCGGCGCTTTCCGCCGCGCGCCGAAATCGGATGGACTTGAGTGTGAGCATAGCATTGGGGAGCGCGTCGCAGATTGCGCTCTTCGTCGCCCCAATGCTGGTACTCCTTAGTTACGTCATCGGCCCCGCACCGATGGACCTGCAGTTCTGGCCAGGTGCAGTGGTTATGGTCCTCATATCGACGATAACAGCGTTCCTGGTGACCAGCAGTGGTCGCTCGGCATGGTTTGTCGGAGTGCTTGTACTAATGGTGTATCTGATATTCGCTATGACGCTGTATCTATTGCCGCCTCGATTTCAATAAACGCGCGCGGACGATCGCGCATCCAAACCGCTCAGGCCGTTCGGTTTGGTGACTAGGGCGAGCCTCGGCTGTTAGGCCTTGACCGATTTCCTCAGCGGAAGCGAATGGCCGAGGTAGGGTGAGCGTCCCCCCATTAGCCGGTGGCGCCACGGAGCCGCCATCTGCGCGTTCAGTGGCTATGCGGAGCCGCCTGAGACGCCGCGATTTTTGGAACCTTTTCGCTGGCCCGATGAGTTACTTGGCCATCAGCAATGGCGCGGCTGGGCCGCTGAGCCGTCTCTCCCGAGTTTCTGCTGAGGCTGCGTGAAACCGGCTTCCCGTGCGGCGGCTTCGCACGCCGGCCAGTAAAGCCAGCAAGTTAACGTCGACGCCACAGCAAATGGTGACGACGCAGGGCGGCACGATCATTATCGCCGCGGGCAATCCCTAAGTAGTCTACTTACCGGCATACGATCCCGCGGTCGTCTATGGATCCTAGCCGTATCGTACGACCCCTACGCATTCCCCCGCCGGTCGGCTACGGTGCGGCTCGAGTCTGAGCTATGACCTAAGGAGATTTACCTGATGGTTGAAAGACAGGTATTATATTTATAGCCTACGATTTGTAACACGGTGACGCGCCTGGTCGATCGAAGCGCGACGACACGCGGTTTGCCGGCACCCGTGCAGTGGACTTGCTCTCGGATCTGTATGATTCGGCGGGGCAGGTGGGAGCGGTGCAATGCCCGCCAGCAGCATCAGTAGTTTCAGCGACCCGGGCACGTTCCAGGAGGCTCTTGGCTCTGCGCAGGTCGAGGTGATGATCATTGCGCAAAGAGGTTTTCGTTCCTTCAGCACAGATTTTGAAGGGCAGGTGCTGGTGCCTTTCCTGCCGCCAAACGCGACTGCCTTTCGCCGCACGCTTTGCCAAATCGGCATAGTGCGCGAGGCGCTGGGCGTCCAAGCTCAGGATTATCCTAAACGCGGATGAGAGACTTCCTCAGCGATATCAAGGTGATTGGCCGCCTCGGCGGAGGTGCGCGATGAGCTTCAGTACGATCTGGGAACCGACGACTTTGGTGCGGATACGGCCGCTATGGCCGGCGCTGGGGCCGCTTGCTGCCGCGATCGCCTATTACCTCGGCGCCGAGGCAGCCTTTGCGATCGGCACGCTGACCCAGCAATTCGCGCCGTTCTGGCCGCCCAACGTCGTTCTCCTCTGTGCCTTGCTGGTGGCGCCGAGACGGCACTGGCCACTCTACATCGCAGCCGCTTTCCCGGCGCATGTGCTGGCGGAGTGGGGCGTGGCGATGCCGCTGCCGCAGCTTCTCGCCGCTTTTGGCTGCAATGTCTCGTTGGCGCTGTTGAATGCGACAGCCATGCGCCAGTTGCTGCGTGGCCCCGCTTGGCTCCGCGGCCTGCGGAATGCGTCGCTGTATCTGTTGTTCGCCGTCGTCCTGAACCCCGCTGTCGTGGCGCTTGGCGCCGGGTTCGAGCCGGTTTTGGGCGATGGCGACCCGCAGCAATACGGGCAGTTCTGGTGGCGCTGGTATCTCAGCAATGCTCTCGCCAATTTGACCCTGACACCCGTGTTCCTGACCTGGTTCCATGGTGGTTCGCGCGCGTCTTGGCAACTGCCTACCCGTGGTCGGCTAATCGAGGCCTCTCTCCTGATATTGGGTCTGGTCATCAGTTGCACCGTCGCGTTCGATATTCCGATAACCCGGACGACGGAAAGCTACTTCCCGGCCTTGCTCTATCTCCCCATCCCGCTGCTTCTTGCCGCGACTGTCCGATTTGGCGGAAGGGGAGCTAGCGGGGCAATCCTGGTCATCACCGTCATGGTGCTGTTCCGCTCGATGCACGGCGCCGAGCCATTCGTCGGCGGTCCACCGGGTAACAGCGTCCCTTCCGTGCAGCTGTTTCTGGCGGTCTTCGCGATCCCGGCAATCCTGCTGGCGGCTCTGGTCGAGGAGTTGCGGCGCACGAACGATCGGTTGAGCGCGGTGCTCGACGGCATCAGCGACGGCTACTATACGCTGGACCGGGAGGGGCGCATCACCGCCGTGAACGCCAAAGGCGCGGCCTGGTGCGGCTCTGCTGCCCCAGAGGAATTGATCGGGCAAAATTATTGGGAGGTCGCTCGCGGCCACGCGGCCGATCGATCCTGGGTGCGCCGCGCGATGGAGACAGAGGCTGCCTCTCGGGGCGAGATCTCCTTCGCCGACGGTCGCTGGTTCGATATTCATGCGTATCCGTCGCCGAGCGGTTTGAGCATTTTCTGTCATGACATCACCGAGCAAAGAGCCGCCGAGCGAGCCGCGCGGAGCACGCGGGAGTTGTTGCAATCATCGCTCGATGCAATGATCGCCCAAGTCGCGATAGTTGACGGTACCGGCAAGATCGTCGCGGTGAATGCCGCCTGGCAGAGGGTTGCGGAACTGTTGGCCGAGGTCGGCGAGCACTACTTCGTTGGCGCGAACTACGTGGAGCAATGCGAGCGTGGACGGCCGCATCAGCGGGAGATCGCCTCTGGACTTCGCCGATTGATCCGCGGCGAACTCAACGAATTTCGCTATGCTTTTGCCAGCGACGTCGCCAAGGGTACATGGCTCCAGCTACGTGGTGCGCGCTTTTGCGTCGGTGCCGAGCTGCGGCTTGTCGTTGCCTGTGAAGATATCACCGAGGTCAAGGCGGCAGAGGGCAGTTTGCGCCGGCTGACTGGCAGGCTTCTCAGGTCGCAGGACGAGACTGGGCGGCGCATCGCTCGTGAATTGCACGACGCAACCGCCCAGAACCTGCTCGGAGCCACCCTCGGCATCGGCCAGGTACTGCGATCGCTCCCTCGGCTGAAAGAGACAGCCAGGGTGACGCTGGAAGAGAGCCGATCGTTGATCGAACAGAGCCAGCGCGAAATCCGCACGGTATCCTACCTCCTGCACCCGCCGATGCTCGACGAAGCCGGCCTGCCGCCGGCGCTGCGCTGGCTCTGCGAGGGGTTTGCCAAGCGGACAGAAATTACCGTCGATCTTGATATTGCGCCCGACATCGGCCGCATGCCTCTCGACATCGAGGCCGCACTGTTTCGCATCGCGCAGGAAGGTCTGAGCAATGTTCACCGCCATTCGGCGGGAACCAGGGTTCGTGTCAGCCTGGGTCCGGATGCGCCTTCCGGAGCGGACCCGAAAATCGTTTTGATGATCGAGGACAATGGCAGGGGAATACCCATCGAGACCCTTGCGAGTTGGGAGACAGGCCGAGAATCGCCCCAGGTCCAGAATATCGGCATCGGGCTGGCGGGAATGCGCGAACGCCTTCATCAGCTCAGTGGGCATCTGGAAATTCGCTCATCCCCGAACGGCACCATCGTGAGTGTCACTGTACCGCTGCGGGTTATTGGCGACAGCTCGCTAGACACACTCCCGCGCGCCGGTTCGACTTTGGCCGCGACTGCCGGGCAAAGGCCACGCCGTCCGTTCATGCCTCGGTCAGGTGATTACGGACCGCGTAACGGACCAGTTCGACAATCGACTTGACCCCGATTTTGCGCATCAACGCGTTGCGGTGAGTTTCGACGGTCTTGATGCTGATTCTGAGAATTTGCGCGATCTCCTTGTTGCGGTGTCCCTCTGCCAACAGCTGAATGACCTCGCGTTCGCGAGGTGTCAGCCGCGGCACCGCCGCTCTGTCACTCGTCTGTCTACCCGAGCGCAGAAATCCTTCGAGAACGGTCTCCGAGATCTGGGCGCTGAAAAAGGGCTGACGGCGGAGCAATGCCTCCACCGCAGTGACAATGTGCCGTTCGGCATCCGTCTTCATCAAATAGCCGCGCGCGCCGGCCTCGAGCACGTCATGGATGATGCCTTCATTGTGATGCATCGTGAAGATCAGAACTTGGGTACCCTCCGACGCCTTGCGGATCTGTCGCGTCGTCTCAAGCCCATTCAGGTCGGGCATCATCAGATCGATGATGGCGATATCAGGTTGCAGTTCGCGAGCGAGGTCGACAGCCTCCCGGCCGCTGGTTGCCTCGCCGCAAATTTCCCAGCCGCCATGCTCCTGGAGCAGGGCCTTGAGGCCGCGCCGGACGACATCGTGATCATCGGCCAACAAAATGCGGACCATGGCGGGCTCCCCGGAATAGGGAATGGTGGCCGTCATCCACGGTATTTTACACTCTTTGGTTCCGATGGGCATACAGTGCATACCGCATGCGGGCGTCGAAACCCATGTAGGTGGCAAGGCGGGCGGGGGCTCGCCCCCTCGAAAGCTGCAGTAGTTATCACGTATTGATCTATATCAATGCAGCGAAACGGGAAATGAATGGTCGATCGGCTGATTGATGATTTTCCGAGGAGGTTTTGATGAAGTTGAGGTGTTCGGCGCCCTCGGTATCGCTTCGGTCATTGCGTTTCGAAACGCCTTGGCTATTTGGACGAGGCGAGATCCTCCGGCTGACGTTCACCGCCCGGCCCTCGAACCCGCAATTGACCCAGCGACAACGCATACGGGAATTGCTGAGGCTTAGCCGTATTGCCGACGAACACCGCGCGGTCGAGTTTCGAGGACCCAACCAGCCCGCATATCCGCCTCATGGAATCCTCGGTGCATGACGGCTTCTGGTCGCTAACAGTCGATTCGTCCACCGGAAGCTAATGCCGAGGCAGGGGTGGAATTTGGTCATTCACCCACGGCTCTGCGGGTCGAGCATTCCCGTCGAGTGTTGAGCCACCACCGGCCAAGCGCGGTGTGATTGCCCACCGGTGA
>Ga0209488_10000498_pt1 | contig 33261 bp, 44 predicted proteins | sample Rivendell_Oct201_8_FD_188349 | JGI IMG/M metagenome (GOLD analysis project Ga0209488, IMG submission 188349) | Vadose zone soil microbial communities from the Eel River Critical Zone Observatory, Northern California, USA -... | ecosystem: Environmental > Terrestrial > Soil > Vadose zone >...
AGGATCGGAACTTGGGCTCTGTTCCGCCAGGCATTGGTAAGCACCGCGAGTTAGCGTAGACGCGCCCTTGTCGATCAACTGCTCTGAGCCCCGTTTTGGGCGGGCTTCTCTTTGCGCCGGCGGCCCGCCTGATTTATGGGAGCGCGCGACATCGTGGCCGTGCCTCGCTGCGCGCCGGTCAGGACTGTGTAAGCTTGGTCTGGCACGATTGCTCGCCTGAGTCTCCATCGCACACGCTCGGCAGATCGCGGGATGAGCATGCTGGAGGTGAAGCAAGGCCAAGTCTGGGAAATCTATTCGCCTTTAGCGACGAATTGGAGCCGCGCTAAAGTCGTCGAAGTCGTGAACGGGCGAGTCCGGCTGCGATACCAGCTCGTTCCGGACCAGGTTACTTGCGATGCCAGCGAGATGACCCGGCATCCGGAAAAGTACCGCCTCGTATCGGATGCGTGACGGCAATCATTGGCGTGAGAGGGGCCGCGGCGTGCCTCCAGCCTTTCAATGGTCGGAGCGCTTCATGCCGGCATACCGCTTCGACTTCATCGGCGCGACCGGCCACATCGAGAGGGTGCGGCGACAACAACTCCGCGGCGATCAGCAGGCCGAAGTTTACGCGGAAGGGCTCCTCCAGGCGGCCGAGCCTTTTATTACCGTAGTCGAGGCTTGGGAGCATACCCGCCTTGTGTGCCGAGTTCGACGGGATCGAAATTCAGACTGACCCTACGTCCTGGCGCGCCGGGGCCGTTGGCGGTACCCTCGGCACATGCCCGTCTCCGACCTCGACATCAGCCGTTCAGCGCATCACTAAGGCGCGCCTTGCATGGTAAAGACGATCTATCTCCTACGGCACGCGAAATCGAGCTGGGGCAACGCCGAACTCGAAGATCATGACCGGCCACTGAGCAAGCGCGGTCGTCGCTCGGCCGGCGCAGTCGCAGCTTATCTTAAGCGATTGCAGATTGCGCCGTATCTTGTGGTCTGCTCTTCGGCCGAGCGCGCGCGGCAAACGCTTGACCTTGTCTCTCCCGCGATAAAGCCATCCAAGGTCATCTTAGACAGAAATGTCTACGAAGCCGGACCGCGCAAGCTCATGAAATATTTATGCCAGCTCCCAGAGACCGCCGAGACTGTTTTCTTGATCGGCCACAACCCGGCCCTGCATGAGTTGGCCCTAAGCCTGGCAGATCCCACGTCGGCCAAACGACTGCCGCCAGTCGAGGGCAAATTCCCCACCGCCGCGCTCGCGACGTTCGAGTTCGATGGTCAATGGAGCGACTTGGCACCTCATCGCGCGCGCGTCACCTCGTTCGTCATTCCCGCGGATCTCCAGGGATGACGCGTGAAGGCGCCGACACCTGGCTTCGGATCATCGTCGCCCTTGGTGGTCTCGGCACCCCACCCTCGCAGGCCCGGCATTAAATGAATCCACGGGCCACTTTTTTGGCCCAGATCAACCATTTGATAACAAACTTTCATTAAAATGCGGGTGTCGACGGTAAGAGGGACGTAAACCATGTCAACGTCCGAGTACCTAAGGGCACGGGCTGCATCTTTCCGAACGCGGGCCAACGCCGCGAAAAGCCCGGTTCAGCGCGATCAGATCCTCTCCTTCGCCGATTTTTGCGAGCGCATGGCAGCCGAGTTCGACACTGACAGCGCGACGCCGTCGGCACGATCCGCGGCCTGAGACTCCCCTGCGCACCCTGCTCCCAGGAGGCAAGATGATCATGCGGATATATCTGGGCGGCCTCGCCCTTCTGCTTTGCCCCGTGCCTTGTGACGCAAGCCCCGCCACGATGCTGGAGATTGCGGTGATAATCGCAGTCGCGACCATCGGCGCGGGAGCCTGGGCTAGCAGGACTCCTCGCGCCCCAGCCATGGCAACTGCCGGCTGACTTTTCTCAACTTTTGAGAGCCGCCCCGGTCCGCGCCGGCCTTGGAGAGACGGCGCCGACGTGTGGCTACGCATCATCGTGGCGATCGGCACGCTGGGCGAGCCGCCGACGGAGGCTCGGCATTAGCCGAGAGCTGATTGAGTGCGACCGCGCTCGGTCGAGACGTGCGGTTGCCGTCGGGACCAAGCTCAGGCCCGTTGCCATGCTCAGGGCGGCGGCTTGATGGCCGACGCGAGCCAACCTTTCAGACGCTCCGGATCGACAGGCTTCGCGAGCATCTCGAAGTCGTGGCGTGCGGTGGCACCTGCCGAAGACATGCCGAAGTCGCCGGAAAGGATCATCGTCGGAATGGCGCCGCCCGCCCGTTTGGCCAGCTCCAGAGCGGCATCGACGCCCGTCTTGCCCTCACCGAGATAGAAATCGGCGACGATCGCTGCGATCTCGGCCGTCGTGCCGTCCAGCGCGGCTTTGGCCGCCTCGAGCGAGGACTCCGCAACAGCGCTGTAGCCCCAATCCTTGAGCAGCAGAGCCAGCCCGAAGCGCGCCAGCGGATCATCCTCTATCAGAACGACGAGCGATCCCACGGCGTGTCGCTCCTCTCTTGCATAGCCCTACGACATAGCACCCGCATTCTCCGGTGTCGATCGCCGCGTCGACGCGGATCGCGATGGTACGCAGCCCGTCGCGGCATCTCGCCCCACTGCCGCGGCGACTACCGTTTCGCGTTGCCGATCGGCTGCTCAATGACATTTCCATGCCGCGGGATTAGTCCGCGCTGCGAGAGCGGGAACTTGCTCGCCCTCGATTTCGACGGTGAGTATGTTGATGAGGAGCTGCCGCTCTTCGTCGGTGAGGTCGTCAGCCACAGGGACAACGCCTCACTTATCCGCTCCCCCGTCGATCACGGTGAACCGGTCGCGCTTCGTGAACCGCGAATGCAAGGTCGGCTGGCCGGCGCTCGGTGTCGCGCTAGCCGCAGCGCGGTCCGTTTCCAGGACGGCCAAGCCCACTACAAAGAAGAGCCCCGCCGACTGGAAGGGCTGGCGGGGCTCTGTCTCGGCTGTTACCGCAATGCCTAGTCGCGGCTTCCCAATCCAAGCAGCAATTTCCTAACCGTTGCCTAATGGCGATCCGTTGGTGATATAAGCCTGAGTCCGCACAGACGACGGAGCGGGCAATGTCGTTCTTCATTGTGCGCATAAGCGAGACGGTTGATGGGGTGACAAGGAAGAGGTTGCCCGGTGACTACGGCGATGGACACGCGGCCCGGCAGGCCATGGAAACGGTGCTGACGGGGTACACGAGCCATGGCCGAAATGACGAGCAAGACTATTGGTGGGCGCGCGACCATGACGGAAAGGAGTTCAAGTTTGTCATCTCCGGCGGCTAGGTGAGTTTGCTACCTAATGCCGCAAAAGAGGCGGGCGCGGCCGGCGCTCCGGCGGATCGCTCATGCGATAGAGACTGGCGCAGTCCCGGCACCAGCCCCAAAGATTTTTCCTCGATGAGGAACGCTAACCGCGGCTGCTTACGATACCACTAACGACCGGGATGCTCCGGGCGGTCAGGACGCGCCGGACGGTCGGGCCTCAGCATGTTGTCGCGATCCGCCGTCTCGCGCGCCTCTTGACGCGCCTGATTGCGCTCGATCCGCTGCTTAGCGGTCAGCAGACCGCGATTGTCCGGGTCCTTTTGGAGGTTCTTGTTGATGCTCGTGAGCGCCTGATCGCCCGGTTCCTTGGTATCCGTATCGGCCGCCTTGGCGACGCCGACCATGCCCAGGAGCAGGGCTGCGCTCGCTGTTGCCAGAAGCTTGGCTTTGATGTTCATGATCTCCCTCCATGACGAAGGTCACATTCCGAGTAATGCCATTATCGATGATAAGGACTTGTCTGGTCAATACTCGACTCAGGAAATAGCCTAGCTTTTGTCTTAATTTTGACACGCAACTCTTGTTGCGCTGGGCGCTTTCTCTGCGATCTGCACTATGTCTTGTTTTGCCGGCGTTATCATGGTCTCTGAGACGATGCGCAGTTCTTCGGCGTGCTCGCGATACAGCGCCGATCGGGGAGTCATCGTCTAATCTCCCTTGCGCGGATGCCCGACTGCGCCCATCGCTTCCGTGGGCTTACCAACACTGCGGGCGATCAGCACCGGCGCTAGTCAACCGCCGACCTTGCGGCGTAGTTCATCAGTCAGTGCGGACAGGCCGCCGGCGCGGTTTCTGCTCATGATCGACGAAAATTCTTCGCGATAGGTGAGCGCCTGACTGACGCCCTCGATGCTCACGTCGATGATTTTGTACGTGTCGCCCTGCGCCGTGATGGTCCAATCGACCTTGACCGGCCCCTGACCGGCCGGTCGGATGATCTGCGTGGTAATGCGAACGCCGCTGGCACCAAGGTCCCGCTGAGCCAGCACGGTTATGCTCTCAGCATGGTATTGGCTGAAGTATGACCAATAGACCCCCACCATGTATTCCTCGAACGCATTGACGAATTGCTGGCGTTCCACTTCGCTCGCGGTGGCCCAATAGCGCCCGAGGATGAACCGAGCTATCTTTGGAATATCAAAGGCGTCGTCGGCGATCTGACGGAACTGCCGCTCGCGTTCGCGGTCGGCACGGCGTGTATCCTTAAACAGTTCCAGAACCTGGTTGCCGACGTTGGTGATGTAGCTGGCAGGGTCCGGCGCGGCCGCTGCCTCTGCCTTTTGCATTGAGGAAAGCGAGATCAGCAGGATGAGGCTCAAACCCGTCAACAAGCGGCGTGTTCCCATTGGCCCACCCACGACAGTAGAGTGAAGCTGAGAGCTGGGCCGATTAGGCGACTATTTCGTGAAGCTTTTCCTAACGATGCATCATGCGGGACCAGTTAACGACAGCGCAGAACGGCGAAATGCACCACATGCTTCTGGCGCCGGGGCAGGCCGCGAGATCGCGCTGCAAATCGGCGCTGACCGCACCGGGCCTTGGTCCAATCGGTTTGCGATGTCGTGCATCCGGATGCAGCCACGAGCCGGACACACCGCGGCGCAAAACTCAATGCGGAGCCGGCATAACGCTCTGCGCCTCGACCTCTTTGTAGAACGTGTATCGGCCGACGTTTCAGTGAGTTAGAGATGCAGTCTCCCATCATGTCGCGCTTATTTCATGGTTTGAAGAGTCGCGGGTCGAGAGTGAACGGCACAACGTCCACGATCCCGATACGAGCGGCGCCGGCATGCCGGTGATTGATCAGCACATTCCGATCGGCTGCGCTCGCGATCGGGACGATGACGGAAGGGACGATCAGGAGTAGCGCCGCGACACCATCGAGCCAGATGTCGCCCCGCTGCTGCGTGTCGATCTCTCGGGCGATCCAATCCGGAGGCAAATCGCCGATTTCGATGCGGCGTTGCGGCAGATCATCGGGGGCATCGTATTGCACCATCACCTGCGGCGGAAGCAGGCCGGGATCCGTCACGTGCACGCGCTTCTCCAGCGCGCAAAGGGACGGGACCGTCGAGCAATAAGTCACCGGTCGAGCTCTGCTATTCCAACGGCCGTTGTTCGCAAGGCCATATCCGCCGTCGAATGTGCGCGCGTGTCTTATGCTCGACAGCCGCCAGAGCCGCATCTAAGCGGCGGCGCCCCAATCAATCTTGGCGAGGATCTGCTCGATGACACGCGCGCCGGGTTCGGTCTGCGCGACCTCGAGGGGCGTCTTCCCGTCGAGGATCCCAAGTCTCTCCCGGAGCCACCGGTTTGCCTTTTCGGGGTCCCCGAATACGTCTTCGGCGAGTGCCTGGACTCGCGTCAGCCGAACCAGCCGGTCCGATTCGTCGATATTGAGAGGCTCCCTTCTCCTCTGACGGTGCCGGCGCGTCCGCGCAGGGATGATGAAGTCACTGATTTCGGTTTCGGAAAACCCGCTATTGCGAAATCCGACAAGGGCTTTGAGCGGGATGCGTCGGGAAACAACCCGGGCGAGATCGGCCTCGGAGGCTACGTCCGCTCCGAGGACTCGGCGTCCGCCCAGCTTTTCATAGATTGCTTCAATAATCGGCATGCAGGTGTCCCGGCAACTTGCCTCTCATTTTGAGGGCATATTGCCACAATTCAAGCGCCGAGTCACCTTTCTCGCAAGGGAGTGGGGTTCAAGTCCCTCCAGGGGGCACCAGCCATACAGTCCAGTTTGGATCGCGTGCCGAGCGCGATCCACCAACGAAATTTTTTCTCGGCGCGGCGGGAGGCGCGGGGGCGCTGGCCGTCGTGGCCTGACACGAGCGCCCGACGCCGCGGGCGTGCTCGACCCGTCAATTTGCAACGATGTCTATCGCGACGAGCTGCGCGGTCAAGAGCCGAACCGTCTGCACCAATTCGGCGCCGCCGACCGGCTTTCGCAACACCGCTTTGGCACCGAGCTGACGAGCAATTTCGAGACGGACATCGGCCCCCGAAATCGCCACGATCGGCGCGCCGGGCTGAAACGCGAGCAACTCGCGGATGAGTCGCAGGCCATCCATGGATGGCATCATGATGTCTGTCACCACCGCGGCAATCTCGCGCTCCTGAAAGCTCTTGAGTGCTTGGCGTCCATTGGCTGCCATTACCACTTTGAAGCCGGCATGCTCAAGCATGAGCCGCAGCAGGTGCCGCGTCGTCTTATCGTCGTCGACGACCAGGATCGCCAGAGGGGCGATTGTGGAAGCCGGGGATGGCTGCCAATCAGGTGCCGGAAGCGCTGGGGTCACGAAAGCACTAGGAGGAAATGAAGACGGAGGGTGCAGCATGGTAAATGCGCTAAGGTTATTTATACCTTAATGAGACGAGGGCGCTTTGCGGCACGCCCAGGCACAACTGCCCTATGCCGTCGTCGCCGTCCTTATGCTTCTTTTCCGCCCAGGCTCGCCGAGGCGTGCGAAGCCCCTGTCCCTGCGATCATCCGCCGACCCCGCGCGGCTCGAAACACCTTGATTGGCGGAGCCGCTCCAGGAGCACCAGGCGCCCACCGGCCATGCCGTTGCTCGGCTTCGGCGCCGCCGCTAGACTCCTTGCATCATGGCGGCGAAGACGTTACTGCAGCGCGACGCGATCGCGGTGATCGATTACCGGTGCAGCGCCGCGCCGGGCGACGCGCCCTTCGTCGAGGTGCATCCGGCGTTCTCCGTCTCCTATGTACGCAAGGGCAGCTTCGGCTGCCGCAGCCGCGGCCGATCGTTCGAGCTGGTGGCGGGGTCGATCCTGGTCGGCCATCCCGGCGACGAGTACATGTGCACGCATGACCATGTCTGCGGCGACGAGTGCTTGTCCTTCCGGCTTGCGCCGGAGCTGGTCGAGGCGATGGGCGACCGGCCGGACAGCTGGCGCGCCGGCGCCATACCGCCGCTGCCGGAGCTGATGGTGCTGGGCGAACTCGCGCAGGCGGCCGCGGAAGGCAGGAGCGATGTCGGCCTCGACGAAATCGGGCTCCTGCTCGCCGCCCGCTTCCTCGAAGTCGCGTCGGGGCGCAAGCGGCCGGCGCCGGCGGCCCGGGCGCGCGACCGCCGCCGCGCGGTGGAATCGGCGCTGTGGATCGACGCGCGCTCGCACGAGCCGATCGACCTCGAGGGCGCCGCCGGCGAGGCCGGGCTCAGCCCGTTCCACTTCCTGCGGCTCTTCACCCGAATCCTCGGCGTCACCCCGCACCAGTACCTCGTGCGCTCGCGGCTGCGGCGGGCGGCACGGCTGCTGGCCGAGGACGAGCGGTCGATCACCGATGTCGCCTACGATGTCGGCTTCGGCGACCTCTCCAACTTCGTGCGCACCTTCCATCGCGCCGCGCGCGTGTCGCCGCGCGAGTTTCGTCGCTGGGCCACAGGGAATCGCAAGATTCTCCAAGATCGAGGCGCCGCGCTCTCCCTAGGATGATCTCCACTCAACAGGAGGTCACCATGTACGACCATATCGGCTTGAAGGTGAAGGATCTCGATGCGAGCGTGCGCTTCTACGAGGGCGCGCTCGCGGCGCTGGGCCATGTCCTGTGCTCGCGCGACGCGTCGGGCGCGGGCTTCGGTCCGGCGGGCGAGCCGGCGCTGTGGCTTTATGCTTCGGGCAAGGGCGCGGCGGGTCCCGGCGCGCATGTCGCCTTCCGCGCGCCCGACCGCGCCGCGGTCGACCGCTTCCATCGCGACGGGATCGAGGCCGGCGGGCGCGACCACGGCCGTCCCGGGCTGCGCGCCGATTACAGCCCGACCTATTACGCCGCCTTCCTGATCGATCCCGACGGCAACAACATCGAGGCCGTCTGCCTGCGCTAGAGGGCGCGGCAAGGCTTTTCATGCACAGAGGAGACATACGAATGGCTACCATCCGCAAGGAGATAGCGATCGCGGCGCGCGCCGAGGATGTCTGGGCGGCGCTGCGCGATGTCGGCGCGGTGCATCGGCGGCTCGCGCCGGGCTTCGTCCTCGACACCCGCCTCGACGGCGAGGCCCGCATCGTGACCTTCGCCAACGGCATGGTCGCGCGCGAGCTGCTGGTCGCCGTCGACGACGCGACCCGCCGCGTCGCCTACGCGGCGGTCGGCGGGCGCAGCACGCACCACAACGCCTCGATGCAGGTCTTCGCCGAGGGCGAGGCGCGCTGCCGGCTGGTGTGGATCACCGACCTGCTGCCGCACGACCTGGCCGGGCCGATCGGCGCCATGGTCGAGCAAGGCGCCGCCGTCATGAAGCAGACGCTGGAGCGCCCGCGATGAGCGCGCCTTTCCTCGATGCCCTCCACGCTGAGGGCCCGGCGCCCGATCGCTCCGGCAACATGGACCTCTACGGCTGGCTCGTCGGCTCGTGGGAGCTCGACGTCACCGGGTACCGCGACGATGGCGGGACGCGGCGGCGCCCGGGCGAGTGGCATTTCGGCTGGGTGCTGGAAGGGCGCGCCATCCAGGATGTGTGGATCGTCCCGCCGCGCGGGGCGCGGCCGGGCGACGCCGCCGCCAACGCCAATTTCTACGGCACGACGTTGCGGGTCTACGATCCGCGCATCGACGCCTGGCACATCCAATGGACCGATCCGGTGTCGCAGACCTATCTGACGATGATCGGGCGCAAGCAGGGCGGCGATATCGTGCAGCTCGGCAAAGGCGCCGGCGATACGCTGATCCGCTGGAGCTTCTCCGAGATCACGCCGGACACGTTCCGCTGGCGCGGCGAAGTGTCGGCCGATGACGGCGCCTCGTGGCGGCGCAACGTCGAATTCCTTGCGCGCCGCGCGCCACCGTCGCCCGGGATGGCGCAGTCATAGGTCGTGGCGCCGCGCCCTGTGGTCCACGGCGTGATGGTCGAATGGTCCGCATCCGGGGGCGGCATGGTCCACTCGCGCGCGGCATTGTAGGTTTCACGTGATACGGGCCCGCCGCCGCAGCGGCGCGCCGGCCGCGGTTTTCCGCGGCATCGTGCCGCAAGCGGCGCGGCGCCAGCCCGCTCATCGCGGCGCCCGCGCCCCGCCCGGGCTGTGCCTTGTTGTAGCTCTTACTGCAGCGGCGAGAAGGCGGCGGGGACGGCGAGCACATTCTCCTGCTTCAGCAGCAGGTCGCCGCCGCCGGGCGGCGGCCAGATGCCGCGCTTGACGGCCTCGGCGCGGATGCGCTCGCGCTCGCCGGCATCCTTGTAGGCCCAGATGTGGACCCATTGGTTGAGCGTGCCGAGCTCGGTGTACCAGGCTCCCACCAAGGGCGACAGCTTGACGCGCTCGGCGATGGCGCCGCTCCAGCGGTCGATCACCTTGGGGATCGAGCCGGGCTTGTAGACATATGTCCGGATCTCGTAGAGGCCGCCGAGCTTGCGCGGCTCGAGCGGCGGCGAGAACGGCGCCGGAATCAGGATCTTCGACTCCATGCCGTCGATGAACTCGCCGATCGGCGGCGGCCAGACGCCCGCCTTCACCGCCTCGGCGCGGATGCGCTGGCGCTCGTTCAAATCGGCATAGGGCCAGATGTGGATGATCTGGTTGAGCGCGCCTACTTCCGTGTGCCAGAAGCCCGCCAGCGGCGAGAATTTGAGCCGCGCCGGCAGCGCCTCGCCGAAGCGCTTTTCCGCCTCGGGCACGCTGCGCGGCTTGAGCCGATAGCTGCGCATTTCCACGATCATGCCATCCTCCCTTGGGTGCTTTCCGGCGACTGTAGCCCATCTTTGCCGGGCAGGGGATCGAAAGATCGGCGACCGGGTGCGCGGGCCGTTTGACCTGCTCCCGGCTTGACGGACCGGGTCCTCTTCGTGTCGATATGGGCGGCGCGGCCCGCCGACGGGACCGCCGCATCGACGGAGATGACGACTTCCATGCTCGAACGGCTGCGCCAAGCGCTTGGTGACCGCAACGCGGACATCCGCGGCAGGATCGTCGCCATCCTCGGCTTCCTGATCGCCGCCAATCTCGGCGCCTGGGGCTGGGCGCTCGTCGCCTTTCGCGACTACCCGGTGCTGCTCGGCACCGCGCTGCTCGCCTACAGCTTCGGCGCGCGCCACGCCGTCGATGCCGATCACATCGCCGCCATCGACAACGTCACCCGCAAATTCATGCAGCAGGGCCGCCGACCGGTGGCGGTGGGCTTCTACTTCTCGCTCGGCCATTCGACCGTGGTGGTGCTCGCCTCCGCCGCCATCGCCGCGGCGGCCGCCGCGCTCGAGGCGCGTTTTGCCGCCGTCAAGGCGGTGGGAACCCTGGTCGGCACCAGCGTCTCGGCCCTGTTTCTCTTCGCCATCGCGCTCGCCAACCTCGTCGTGCTGCGCGCGGTCTATCGCAGCTTTGCGCGGGTGAAGCGCGGCGGCCGCTATGCCGAGGCGGACCTCGACGGGCTCCTGGCGCAGCGTGGCCTGCTCGGGCGGCTGTTCCGGCCCCTTTTCGGCCTGATCGGCGCGAGCTGGCACATGTACCCGCTGGGCTTCCTGTTCGGGCTCGGCTTCGACACGGCGACCGAGATCGGCGTCCTCGGCATCGCTGCCGCCGAGGGCTCCAGGGGGTTGCCGATCTGGTCGATCCTGGTCTTTCCGGCGCTGTTCACCGCGGGCATGTCGCTGGTCGACACCGCCGACGGTATTCTCATGCTGGGCGCCTATGGCTGGGCCTTCATGAAGCCGTTGCGCAAGCTCTATTACAACTTGACCATCACCTTCGTGTCGGTCCTGGCCGCCGCCGCGATCGGCAGCGTCGAGGCGCTCGGCCTCCTCGCCGAAAGGTTCAGCCTCGACGGGCCGTTCTGGCACGCCGTGGCCGCGCTCAACGGGCATTTCGGCGCGCTCGGCGGCGCCGTCATCGGCTTCTTCGCCGCGAGCTGGGCGGTTTCCTTTGTCGTCTATCGGCTCAAGCGCTACGACGAGATCGAGGCCGGTTCGAGCTAGAAGCGATAGAGCACGTTGATCCCGGCGGTGAACTGGCTCCTGTCCTCGACGATCGGGCTGCTCGCCGCATCGCCCAGCATGTATTCCCACGCGCCCTCGGCCTCGAGCCACCAGCGCTCGCTGTATTTGTAGACGGCGGTGACACCCCATCCGGCGCGATCGAGGCCACCATGCGCGGTGAACGCGTGGAACTGCGAGCGTGCGGCTTGCGCCGCGCTGATGCCGAAATAGGCCTGCATGTACTCGCCATCGGCGAAGGTGACGGAGGGGCCGGTGAAGACGTACAAATCCTTGGCGGCCGGCAACGGCACGTACAGGCCGAGATCGCCGATGACGCCGTCATGCCCGCCGACGCCTTTGCGGACATCGAAAGTGTAAACGAAGGGCAGCAGGAAATACTCGGCGAACAGCTTCGCCTCGGGCGCCGGGTCGACATTGCCCAAGCCCGTCAAGCGGTGCTGCGCGTGGTGATCGCGGCCAAGGTCGTAGCCGACGGCGACGCCGGCGCGATAGGTCGGGCCGCGGATGAGGTTGACGCCGATACCCTCGCCGTCCGAGAGGAAGGCGATGTTCTTGTAGCGGACGTCGAGGACGATCGACGGCAGCGCGCTATATCGCTTCGATCCCTCGTAAATCGGCTGGACCTCGGCGCCGCCGCCCAGCGTGATGCGCCAGTCCGGCAGCGGACCGCCCAGCGGCGCCAGCACCTCGCCCACCGAGTATTGCCAATTGGCGAGCGGCGACGGCGTCTGCGCCGCGAGCGGCACCGAAGCCAGGGTCGCCGCCGCCAGCAGCCCGGCGCCAAGAAGCAACCGTCGCGATGACCGCATGCGATCCCGCGCTCAGCTGATGCTATTGACCACGCCGCCATCGACGCGAAGGGCGGAGCCGGTCGTGGCGGAAGCACGCGGGCTGCTGACATAGACGGCGAGGTTGGCGACCTCTTCCGGCGTGGCGAAGCGACGCGTCAGCGAGGAAGGCCGCGCCGTGCGGAAGAAATTGGCCTCGACCTCCGAGACGGGCTTGCCCGATTTCTGCGCCGCCTGCTCCAGCATGGTCCTGACCCCGCGGCTCATCGTCGGGCCGGGCAGGATGGCGTTGACGGTGACGCCGGTCCCCGCGAGCTCGATGGCGAGCCCGCGCGAGATCGCGAGCTGCGCCGTCTTGGTCATGCCGTAATGGACCATCTCGCGGGGAATGTTGAGCCCGCTCTCGCTGGAGACGAAGAGGATGCGACCCCAGCCGCGCTCGCGCATGGCCGGCGCATAGTGCCGCGACAGGCGCACGCCGCTCAGCACATTGGTCTCGAAGAAGCGCAGCCAATCCGCATCGGGAATCTCGAAGAACGGCGTCGCCTCGAAGATGCCGAGATTGTTGACGAGGATGTCGACCGTCGGCACACGCCCGATGATGGCGTTCGCGCCGGCGGCCGTCGCCGCGTCGGCGGCGACGCCCTCGGCCTTGGCGTCCGGCACGGCGGCGCGCAGCCGCGCCAGCGCTTGCTCGACGCCCTCCACGCCGCGCCCGTTGAGCACCACCGCGGCGCCCTCGGCGGCAAGGCCTTTGGCGATGGCAAAGCCGATCCCATCCGTCGAGCCGGTGACCAGCGCCCGGCGATTGCGCAACTGGAGATCCATCTTGTCCTCACATGCCGATCAGATCGGCTTTCCTGAGCGTGTTGTTGAGGATGCGGATCGACGCGGCGTCGACCATCATGCCCTCGACATTGACGGCGCCGAGGCCCTCGGCCTCGGCCTTCGCGTAAGCGGCGGCGAGCTTGCGGGCGCGGTCCACCTCCCCCTGCTTCGGCGTAAACATCTCCAGCGCGATATCGATCTGCGCCGGGTGGATCGCCCATTTGCCGACGCAGCCGAGGATCGCCGCGCGGCGGCACTCCTCGCGGAACACATCGGGGTCGCGGAAATTGGCGTAAGGGCCGTCCACCGGGTCGATGCCGGCGGCGCGCGCCGCCATGGTCATGCGAAAGCGCGGGTAATGCCAGATGTCGCCGGGATAAGGGCTCTCGCCGCCGACCGAGCGGATGTCGATGCCCTGGCTCGCCGAATAGTCGCCCATCCCGAAGATGACGCATTCGAGGCGCGGATGGGCGTTGCAGATCGCCTCGACGTTCTGCAGCGCCTGCACCTCCTCGATCAACACCTCGATGCCGATGCTCCGCCTGAGCGCGATCTTCTGCTCGATCTGGTGCAGCAGGGTCGCCGCGAAATGCACATCCGACGCGGAGAGCACCTTCGGCACCATGATCGTGTCGAGATGGTCGCCGGCCTGTTCGACCACGGTGATGATGTCCTCATAGGCGAAGCGCGTGGTGAGGTCGTTGATGCGCACGCAGCGCGTCTTGCGGCCCCAGTCGAGCGTCCTGAGCGCGGTCACGATCTTGCCCCTGGCCTCGACCTTGGCCGAGGGCGCGACCGCGTCCTCGAGATCGAGGAACACGTGATCGGCGGCGCTCGCCGCCGCCTTGGCCATCATCTTCTCGCTCGAGCCGGGCACCGAGAGCTGCACCCGCCGAAGCCGCCGCGGCCTTTCCTGCATCATCGCCTCCCCTGCCCCTGCTATCGCACCGCTTTGTCGGCGCGCAGCCGCGCGATCGCCGCCGGCGACAGTCCGAGCGCCGTCAGCACCTTGTCGGTATCCTCGCCCAGCAGGGGCGCGCGGCGGCGCACGCCGCCCGGCGTCTCCGACAAGCGGATCGGCACGCCGGCGACGGCGCGCTTGCCGCTCGTCCCGGGATGGTCCAGAGGGACCACCATGTCGCGCGCGCGGAAATGCGGATCGGCGGCAATGTCGCTGACGTCGAACACCGGACCGAACGGCACCTGCTCGCCGAGGATCTCCATGAGTTCGCGCCGCGTGTGGCGCTCGGTGAACGCAGTCACCTCCGCGTAGACCGCGTCCTGGTGCGCGTGGCGGGCCTCGCGGGTGGCGAAGCGCGGATCGGCTTCCATGTCGGCGCGGCCCATCAGCCGGCACAGCTTCACCCAGAACTCGTCGCCATGGCAGGCGAGCGCGACGACACCGTCCTTCGCCGACACGAGGCCGAAGGGAGCGAGGAAGGGATGCCGATTGCCCTCGGGCCCCGGCACCTTCCCCTCATAGCTGTATTGATGCAAGGTCCGCTCGCACACGGACAGGACAGCGTCGACCATGGCGACGTCGACATATTGGCCCTCGCCGCTGCGCTCGGCGCGCCACACCGCCGCCATGATGCCATAGGCCGCCATGATCGCCGGCACCACGTCGCCGACGCCGGGTCCGACCTTGGTCGGCGTCGCGGCGTCGGGGCCGGTGATCGCCATGATGCCGCCCATCGCCTGCGCCACCACGTCGTAGGCGGGCCAATCGACATAAGGGCTCTTTCCCGTGCGCGGATCGCCGAACCCGCGGATCGAGGCGTAGACGAGCCGGCGGTTGCGCGCGCGCAGCGTCTCGTAGGCCAAGCCCAGCCGGTCCATCACGCCGGCGCGATAGTTCTCGACCACCACCTGGGCGCCGTCGACGAGTTTCAGCAACAGCTCGCGCGCCTCCGGCCTCTTGAGGTCGAGCGCGATGGAGAGCTTGTTGCGGTTGACGCTCTGGAAATACCCGCCGAAGGCGCGCAACTCATCGTCGGGGGCGAAGGGACCCATCTGGCGCGTGCCGTCGCCCTCGAGCGGCTCGACCTTGATGACCTCGGCGCCCTGATCGGCGAGCATCATGGTGCAGAAGGGCCCCGCCAGCATTTGCGTGAGGTCGATGACGCGCAAGCCTTCGAGCGCGCCCGCCGGAGCATCCTTGCTCATCGCTCAGCCCAGTGGCTGCGGCGCTTGACGAGGACGCGGCGCTCGCCCTCGAACACGATCTTGTCGTCCTGGTTTAGGCCCCAGTGACGGAAGGTGACGACGCCGGCGTCGGCGCGATCGCCGGGTGCCAGGGCGAGCACCTCCGTGAAGGCGTAGAGCGTGTCGCCGTGAAACACCGGCGCGCTGAAGCGGATCTTGTCGAGACCGAGCTCGGCCAGCGCGTTCTCGGCGGTGTCTTGCGATGCGAGGCCGATGATGAGCGACGCCGTCACGCCGCCGAAGGTGATGCGCTGGCCAAAGCGATTGCCCTTCATGGCATGCTCGTTGAAGTGGCCCTGCGCCGTGTTCATCACGAGGTTGGTGATCAGCACGTTCTCGAGCGCCTCGACGGTCTTGCCGCGGGCGTGGCGCATCACCGTGCCCGGCACGAAGTCCTCGAAGTAATTATCCGTGCCGGTGAGATCGGCGGTCTTCATGCGTCGGGCTTGCCGAGGAGATGGTCGGAGATGATGCGCAGCTGAATCTCCGAGGTGCCCTCGAATATCTTGGTCAGGCGCGCATCGCGCCAATAGCGCTCGACGGCATGGAGCTTGGTGTAGCCGGCGCCGCCGTGGATTTGCAGCGCCTCGCTGGTCACGCGCTCGGCCATTTCGCTGGCGAACAGCTTCACCATCGACGCCTCCTTGTCGCAGCGCTTCTCCTGGTCGATCTGGTCGCACACGTAGTACATGAGCTGGCGCGCCGCCTCGATCTCAGTCGCCATCTGCGCCAGCTTGAAGCGGATCGCCTGGAACTCGCCGATGGGCTGGCCGAACTGCACGCGCTCCTGCGCATAGGCGATCGCGTCCTCGAGGCCGCCGCGCGCCAGGCCGATGGCGCGCGCCGCGGTATGCGCCCGCGCCTTCTCCAGCCCCTGCGCCACGGTATAGAAGGCGCGCCCCTCCTCGCCGACCAGGCTCTCCGCGCCGACGCGGCAATTGTCGAAGGCCAGCTCCCAGGTCTTCCAGCCGAAATAGCCGATCTTCGGGATGGGATTGCCGCTGCAGCCCTTGGGCAACTGGCCGCGCGGCTTCTCGATGAGGAAGCAGCTCAGGCCCCTATGCCGGTGCTTCGGGTCGGGCGGCTCCGATGTCCGCGCGATCAGCATGATGTAATCGGCGCCGTCGGCGAAGGTGCACCAATACTTGTTGCCGGTGATGACCCAGCTGTCGCCGTCCCTGCGGGCACGGCAGGTGATGTTGGCGACGTCCGACCCGGCACCCGGCTCGGACATCGAGAAGGCGCCGAGGAACTCGCCCTTGGCCATGCGCGTCAGATAGCGGCGCCTCTGCTCCTCGCTCATCGCGCGCGCGCCGATGAGCTCGTTGCCGCGCGCCACGATCGAGGCGACGCTCATCCAGGCGCGCGCCAGCTCCTCGGTGATGAGGCAGTACTCGAAGACGCCAAGCCCCTGCCCGCCGTATTCCTCGGGGATGAGGATGCCGAAATAGCCCATCTCCGCCAGCTTGTCGCGGAGCGCCATCGGGATGTCGCCCTGCACCGGGTCGAGCTGGTTGGCGACGGGGAGCACCTCGCTCATGGCGAAGGCGCGGGCGCTCTCCTGGATCATGCGCCGCTCTTCGGTCATGTAGCTCATCCGCCGGCGCTCCGCTTGTTGATCAGGTTGGTGCGCTTGAAGTCGATGACGCGCGCCCCCCTTTGGTTGAAGCCTTCGGTGTGCCAGGTGACGACGCCCATGCCTTTGTTGCCGGAGGAGTCGCGGCGATCGACGACGGCCGACTGCGCGGTCAGCGTGTCGCCGGGATATACGGGCGCATGGAAGGTCAATGCCTCGATGCCGAGGAAGGCGCCGCCGCCCTCGCTCAGATCCTCGACCGAAAGGCCGAAGACCGTGGTGAAGACCAGCATCGGATTGACGACAACGTCGGGATGACCATGCGCCCGCGCGTATTCGAGGTTGGTGTAGAGGGGGTTGTAATGCAGCGTCAGCGTGGTGAAGAGCGAGTTGTCGCCGCTGTTGATGGTGCGGCCCCAATGATGCGCGAAGCGGCGGCCGACGGCGAAGTCCTCGTAGCGGTTGCCTTTCGGCTTCAGGACCGCGCGGGCGACGAAGTCCTCGGCCATGATCGTCAGGCCGGGACGCAAAGCCGCGTCAGCTCATCGAGCGAGCCGAGCTCATCGAGCGAGGCGACGCAGGCGACAAGCTGCTCCGCCCGCGATCGCCTGATGACGGGCTCGGCGAGGCTCATGAACTTCGCCTCGAGGCGCCGCTGCTGCGCCACGAGGTCGGCGGCGGGAATGCCGGAATCATGGCGCGCCTCGATAACGCGGCCGTCGGCGAGCGTCACCTTCATCTCGGCCAAGGTGTGCGGCCAGCCGCGCTCGAACTCCACCTTCACCTTGTCGCGCAAGGCGACGAGCGTGGGATCGGCGGCATTCTGCTCGCTGTAGGTGTCGAGGCTCGCCGTGTCGATCCCGGCAAGCGCGAAGGCGCTGGTGAGGCGCAGCGAGAACTTGGCCTCGAGCCCGGTCCGCGGCGCCGGGATGTGGCACACCTTGCTGGCGCCGGCATCGACGCGCACCACCACCTCGCGAACGGCGCTCGGATCGAGGGCATGATCGCGGCGGATCTCGCGCCCGCATTCGATGGGCGCGTGCGTCAGATAGCAGGCGGCGTGGTACTTGAAGAGATTGTTGCGCAGATGCCAACCGCGCGGCGGCTCGGCGAGCGCCGCCTCGAAGTGAAAATCCGGGCTTTGCGTCTGCGCGAAACCCTGCTCGCATTCGAGCACGTCGGCGCGGCTCGAAAAGCCGCGTGCCGCGAGCGTTGCCGCGACCAGCCCGTTCTGCGCCGCCTTCCCGGCATGGAGCGGCTTGCACATGGTGCCGAACATCGATTTGAGACCGGCCGCCTGGGTGCCGGCGATGCCGAGCGCGGTGGCGGTCTGCGCGGCGTCGAGGCCGAGGAGATGCGCGCAGGCCGCCGCCGCGCCGAAGCTGCCCACCGTGGCGGTGGCGTGAAATCCGCGCGCATAATGGCCGGGCGCGACCAGCGCGCCGATCCGGCATAGGGTCTCGTAACCCGCGACGAACGCGCCGATCAGCGCTGCGCCGTCCGCGCCATGCGCCTCGGCGAGCGCCAGCACCGCCGGCAGCACCGCAACCGTCGGGTGACCGCCCATGGTCATGTTGACGTCGTCATAATCGAGCGCGTGCGAGGCGGCGCCGTTCACCAGCGCGGCCTGCTGTGTCGGCACGATCGCGTGCCGGCCGATCAGGCGCGCCATCGGCTTGCCGCCTTGCTCCTCGGCCTCGGCCGCGAGAATGCCTGACAGCTCCTCGCGTGCCCCGGCCAGCGTCACGGCGAGCCAGTCGAGCACGCACTGGCGCGCCAGTTGACGCACCTCCGCCGGCAGGTCGCCGTAGCGCAACGCGGCGGCGCGCCGGGCAAGCTCGGCCGTGATCGGCGCATCACCGGCACCGGGCGATCGCGCGGGCGCTGTCGCTCTCATGATGTTTCCTCCGGTACTTTTGCGGGCAGGCTTGCACGGCCCGCACCGTCCGTCCAGCCCCTTAAGCTTCGCATTGCCAGGGTGCCGAAAAAGACCGACGATGCTGCCAAGCGGGGCCGGCAATGACCCCGCGCGATAAAAGCCCAAGACCTTCAAGCAGACGCGCAAGTTCGGCGAGGTGATCGGCGAATGACCGGCCAGACGCTCTTTGACAAAGTCTGGGACCAGCACGTCGTCGCCGATCTCGGCGACGGCTACGCCCTGCTCCATGTCGACCGCCATCTGCTGCATGATCTGGGCGGCGGGCGGGCGGTCCTGGATATCGCGGAGAAAGGCTATCGGCTGCGCAATCCGGGCCTCACCTTCGCGACGCCGGACCACGCCATCTCCAGCACGCCGGGCCGGGCCGATACCAGCGCCGTGGGGCGACGGCTGCTCGACGATCTGCGCAACCTCAGCAAACAGCATGGCGTGCGGCTCTTCGATGTCGGCGAGCCGGGCCAGGGCATCGTCCATGTCATCGGGCCGGAGCTGGGCTTGAGCCTTCCCGGCGCGCTCATCGTCTGCGGCGACAGCCACACCTGCACCCATGGCGGCGTGGGCGCGCTCGCCTTCGGCATCGGCACCAGCGAGGTCACGCATGTCCTGGCGACGCAGTGCCTGGTGCAGCGCCGGCCCAAGCGCCTGCGCGTCCGCTTCGAGGGCGCCCGGGGCCCGGGCGTCACGCCCAAGGACATGATCCTCTATCTCATCGGCAAGATCGGCGCAGCCGGCGGCACCGGCTGCGCGGTCGAGTATGCCGGCGCCGCCGTGCGCGCGCTCGAGATCGAGGGCCGGCTCACCCTGTGCAATCTCTCGATCGAGCTCGGCGCCAAGATCGGCATGGTGGCGCCCGACGACAAGACCTACGGCTTCCTCGCCGACCGTCCCTTCGCGCCCAAAGGCGCGCTGTGGGATCAGGCGTTGGCGCATTGGCGGACGCTGCGCAGCGACGATGATGCCACCTTCGATCGCGAAGAGCAGGTCGATGTCGGCAAGATCGCACCGCAGATCACCTGGGGCACCAGCCCGGAGATGGTGATCGCGGTCGATCAACGCATTCCCGACCCTGCTTCCGTCGCCGACGCCGGGAAGCGGCGCGCCATGGAAGCGGCGCTCGACTATATGGGGCTGGCACCGGGCGCGCCGATCGCCGGCACCAAGATCGACTGGGTGTTCATCGGCTCCTGCACCAATAGCCGGATCTCCGACCTGCGCGCCGCCGCCGAAGTGGCCAAGCGCGGCCGGGTCGCCGCGCATGTCCGCGCCTGGGTCGTGCCCGGCTCGGAGAATGTCAAGCGCCAGGCCGAAGCGGAAGGGCTCGACCGCGTCTTCACCGCCGCCGGCTTCGAGTGGCGCGATCCCGGCTGCTCGATGTGCCTCGCCGCCAATGGCGAGACGGTGCCGCGCGGCCAGCGCTCGGTGTCGACCTCGAACCGCAATTTCGTCGGCCGGCAAGGACCGGGCGCGCGCACGCATCTTGCGAGCCCGGGCATGGCAGCCGCCGCCGCGCTCGCGGGCGCGATCACCGACGTGCGCAGACCGGGGAGCTGAGCGATGGAGAAATTCACCGTGCTCCGCGCCATCGCCGCGCCGCTGCTGCGCGAGAACGTCGACACCGACATCATCATCCGCATCGAGCGGCTGGTCGGCGGCTCGCGCCGCAGCGAGCTCGGCCGGCACGCGTTCGAATCCTGGCGCTACCTCCCGGATGGCCGTGAGAATCCGGATTTCATCCTCAATCGCGAACCCTATCGCCGCGCCCGCATCCTGCTCGCCGGCCGCAATTTCGGCTGCGGCAGCTCGCGCGAGGGCGCGGTCTGGGCATTGGCGCAGATGGGCTTCCGCGCCGTGCTGGCGCCGAGCTTCGGCGACATCTTCTGCAACAACTGCTTCCAGAACGGCCTCCTGCCGGTGGCGCTGGCGCAGCCGGCGATCGAGGCGATCGCCCGGCAGGTCGAGGCCGCGCCGGAGCGCAGCGAGGTCACCGTCGATCTCACCCGATGCGTCGTGGTCGCGCCGGACGGCAGCGAGACGCCGTTCGCCATCGACAATCTCCGGCGCGAGGCGCTGCTCGAGGGGCTCGACGAAATCGCGCTGACCATGAAGCGCGAAGGGGATATCGGCCGGTTTCAGGCCGACGACCGTGCGAAGCGGCCATGGATCTATGCCGTGGAGGCGCGGCGATGAGCAACGCGAAACAGGTCGTCGTCATCGGCGGCGAGGGGATCGGCCCGGAAGTGATGGGCGAGACCCGGCGCGTGCTCGACTGGTTCGTCGCGCGCCGGCAGCTCGGCATCGACACGCGCGAGGCGCTCTACGGCGTCGAAGCCTACCGGCGCACGGGCAAGATCGTGCCCGACGAGACTATGACGGCGCTCAAGACCGCCGATGCCATCCTGTTCGGCGCCACCGGCGGACCCGCTTACGACGCGCTCCCGGCCGAGGCGCGGCGCCAGGGCAATCTGCTGCGCATCCGCCGCAGCCTCGACCTCTATGCCAATCTGCGGCCGATCGTCGCCATTCCGGCGGTGCACGAGGCCTCGTCGCTCAAGAGCCGCGTGCTCGAGGGCGTCGATTTCGTGATCCTGCGCGAGCTGAGCAGCGGGCTCTATTTCGGCGAGCCGCGCGGCATCGAGACTCTTCCCAATGGCGAACGGCGCGGCGTCAACACGCATGTCTACACCTCCTCGGAGATCCGCCGCGTCGCCCGGTTCGGCTTCGAGCTGGCGCGCACCCGTCGCCGCCGGGTGTGTTCGGTCGACAAGGCGAACGTGATGGAGGCCGGCGCGCTGTGGCGGCAGGAGGTCCAGGCACTGCACGACGCCGAATTCGCGGATGTCGAGCTTAGCCACATGCTGGTCGACAATTGCGCCATGCAGCTGGTGCGCGCGCCGGCGCAATTCGACGTCCTCCTCACCGATAACATGTTCGGCGACATCCTCTCCGACGCGGCGGCGATGGCGACGGGCTCGCTCGGCATGCTGCCCTCCGCCTCGCTTGGCCCGGTGGGAGCTGACGGCAGGCGGCCCGCCCTCTATGAACCGGTCCATGGCAGCGCGCCCGATATCGCCGGCAAGGGCATCGCCAACCCACTCGGCGCGATCCTCAGCCTTGCCCTGGCGTTCCGCCTGTCGCTGGGCCAGCCGGACGCGGCGGATCTGCTCGAGCAGGCCGTGCGCGCCGCGCTCGATGGCGGCGCCCGCACCCGCGACATCATGCATCCCGGCGGGCGCCCGGTCGGCACACGCGAGATGGGAACAGCCGTGCTCGCGGCGCTCGATCGCCTTGCCGACTGATCCCGCTGCGAGGTGAATCCGCCCGACCGGTCGGGCGAACGCTTGGCGCTGGGCGGAGCCCGCGCGGGGCGCTATATAAGATGCATGGAATACGCATTCCCCATTCTGGTCGTGCTCGCGATGCTGGGGGCGCTGGGCATGCTGGCGCTCGGTGTCGTCAACATGGCGCGCGGCAATAACCCGCGACGCTCGCAAAAGCTCATGCAGTCGCGCGTCTTGCTGCAGGGGCTGGCCCTTCTCTTGTTCGCCCTCTTCATGCTGCTGTTCCGCCGATAGGCACGCGGCGATGGTCCGGCTGACGCGCATCTACACCCGAGGTGGCGACAAGGGCGAGACTTCGCTCGGCGATGGCAGCCGCACCCCCAAGCAGGCACTGCGCGTCGCCGCCTTCGGCACGGTCGATGAGGCAAACGCCGCGATCGGCCTTGCCCGGCTCCACGCGCAGGGCGAAGTCGATGCTGCCTTGGCGCGCATCCAGAACGACCTGTTCGACCTCGGCGCCGATTTGTGCACGCCGGAAGGCGGCGCGCGCGGCGCCAAGGCCCTGCGCATCCAGCCGGCGCAGGTCGAGCGGCTGGAGCGTGAGATCGACGCGTGGAACGCCGATCTGGCGCCCCTCGACTCTTTCGTGCTGCCGGGCGGTACCGCCTGCGCCGCGCATCTCCATCTGGCGCGGACGGTGGTGCGGCGCGCGGAACGCCTGGTGGCCGAGCTTGCCGTCGGCGAGACGGTCAATGCCGAGGCGCTCAAATATCTGAACCGCCTGTCCGATCACCTGTTTGTATTGAGTCGCCACGTCAATGAGCGTGGCGCCCGTGACGTGCTGTGGCGCCCCGGAGCCAATCGCTGAGCCGCAGCGCGGTTATGAGCTCACTTGCACGAAATACTTGCCTTCGCTTTGTGCACGTGCACAATTCCTCGCCGCGCTGCACCAAAGCGGCTCTGATCAAGGCGCGCCATGAAAGTCCTCGTCGCCGTCAAGCGAGTGATCGATTTCAACGTCAAGATCCGTGTCAAGGCCGACAAGACCGGGGTCGAGACGGCCAACGTCAAGATGTCGATGAACCCGTTCGACGAGATCGGGGTCGAGGAGGCAGTGCGGCTCAGGGAGAGCGGCGCCGCCACCGAGATCGTCGCCATCTCGATGGGTCCCCAGCAGTGCCAGGAGACGATCCGCACTGCCCTCGCCATGGGCGCCGACCGCGGGATCCATGTTCTGAGCGACGCCGAGCTCCAGCCGCTGGCGGTGGCGAAACTGCTGAAGGCCATCGTCGCCAAGGAGCAGCCGCAGCTTGTCATCCTCGGCAAGCAGGCGATCGACGATGATTCGAACCAGACCGGGCAGATGCTGGCGGCGCTGCTGGGCTGGTCGCAAGGCACCTTCGCCTCGAAGCTCAAGATCGAGGGCGGCAAGGCGCTGGTGACCCGCGAGATCGATGGTGGCCTCGAGACGATCGAGCTGAAACTGCCGGCGGTGGTGACCACCGACCTGCGGCTCAATGAGCCGCGCTATGCCTCGCTACCGAACATCATGAAGGCGAAGAAAAAGCCGATCGAGCCGATGACGCCCGAGGCGCTCCAGGTCGATGTCGCGCCGCGGCTGGTCACGCTCAAGGTCGAGGAGCCGGCGAAGCGCCAGGGCGGCAAGAAGGTCGCCTCGGCGCAGGAACTCGTCGACAAGCTCAAGAATGAAGCCCGGGTGATCTGATGGCCCTCCTTGTCCTCGCCGAACACGACAACAAGACGCTCAAGGGAGCGACGCTCAACGCCGTCGCCGCCGCCGCCGCGATCGGCGGCGAGCTCCATGTGCTGGTGGCAGGAGCGGACGCGCGGCCCGCTGCCGACGCCGCGGCCAAGGTTGCCGGCGTGGCGAAGGTGCTGCTCGCCGAGGACAAGGTCTATGCGCACCCGCTCGCCGAAGATGTGGCGAACCTGATGGTCAAGCTCGCGCCCAACTACAGCCACGTGCTGGCTCCAGCCACCTCCTTCGGCAAGAACGTGATGCCGCGCGTCGCCGCGCTGCTCGACGTGGCGCAAATCTCGGATATCTCGGGCGTCGTATCGCCCGACACCTTCGTGCGGCCGATCTATGCCGGCAACGCGCTGGTGACCGTGCGATCCAAAGACAAGATCAAGGTCATCACCGTGCGCGGCACGGCCTTCCCTGCTGCCGCGAGCGAGGGCGGCAAGGCATCGGTCGAGACGGCGCCCGGCGCCGGCTCGGCTGGGCTGTCGCGCTTCGTCGGCGCCGAGCTCTCCAAATCGGAGCGCCCGGAACTCACCAGCGCGCGCGTCATCGTCTCGGGCGGCCGCGGCATGCAGTCGGGCGACAATTTCAAGCTGCTCGAGAGCCTCGCCGACAAGCTCGGCGCCGCCGTCGGCGCGTCGCGCGCCGCGGTCGATGCCGGCTTCGTGCCCAACGACTACCAGGTCGGCCAGACCGGCAAAATCGTCGCGCCCGACCTTTACATCGCCGTCGGTATATCCGGCGCCATCCAGCACCTCGCGGGGATGAAGGATTCGAAAGTGATCGTCGCCATCAACAAGGACGAGGAGGCGCCCATCTTCCAGGTCGCCGATTACGGCCTCGTCGGCGATCTGTTCAAGATCGTGCCGGAGCTCGATGCCGAGCTCGCCAAGCGCCGGGGCTGACGGGGCGCGAAAGTCAATGCGGAGCGGGGCATGACGTCCGATCAAAGCACGAACATCAAGAGCATCGGCGTCATCGGCGCCGGACAGATGGGCAGCGGCATTTCCCATGTCTGCGCGCTCGCCGGCTACCAAGTGCGACTGACGGATATCGAGGCCAAGGCGCTCGACAACGCGCTCCAGGTCATCGACCGCAACCTCGCGCGGCAAGTGGCGCGTGGTCGGGTCAGCGAGGCCGACAAGAATGCGGCGATAACGCGCATCAAGACCGGCACGAGCTACGAGACGTTCGCCGATTGCGACCTCGTGATCGAGACCGCGACCGAGAAGGAAGACATCAAGCGGGAAATCTTCAAGAAGCTGGTGCCGCATCTGAAGAGCTCGGCCATCGTCGCCTCGAACACCTCGTCGATCTCGATCACCCGGCTCGCCGCGGCGACGGACCGTCCCGACCGCTTCATTGGCATGCATTTCATGAACCCGGTGCCGGTGATGCCGCTGGTCGAGGTCATCCGCGGCATCGCCACGGACGAGGCGACATTCCAAACGATCCGCGATCTGTCGGTGAAGCTCGGCAAGACTCCGGTCGCGGCGGAGGACTTCCCCGCCTTCATCGTCAACCGCATCCTGCTGCCGATGATCAACGAGGCCGTCTATACGCTCTATGAGGGCGTGGGCTCGGTCGAGGCCATCGATACGGCGATGCGGCTCGGCGCCCACCATCCGATGGGGCCGCTCGAGCTCGCCGATTTCATCGGGCTCGATACCTGCCTCGCGGTGATGCAGGTGCTCTACGAGGGTCTCGCCGATTCGAAGTATCGGCCCTGCCCGCTGCTCGTCAAATACGTCGAGGCCGGCTGGCTCGGGCGCAAGGTGGGGCGCGGCTTCTACGATTACCGCGGCGAGAAGCCGGTGCCGACCCGTTGACGGATGGCTAACTCTTGCGCCATACGATGTATTCGTTGCATTTTCTGGCGTTGCCGCGCCACCCGTGGCAGGATGCGCGGCGCCAGGAGGTCCTTGTCGCCATGAGGTCGTTGGTTGTCCTTAGGGCTAGATAACTGTCCGGCGCTGGTGCTCAACGCGGATTTCCGTCCGTTGAGCTACTTCCCCTTGTCGTTGTGGTCGTGGCAAGAGACGGTCAAGGCGGTATGCCTCGACCGGGTCAACATCGTCTCGCTTTACGACCGCATCGTGCGCAGCCCCTCCTTCCAAATGCGGCTGCCCAGCGTCATCTCGCTCAAGGAATACATTCCGACGGCGCGGCGTCCGGCCTTCACGCGATTCAACGTGTTCCTGCGCGACCGCTTCGTCTGCCAGTATTGCGGCGACGACTTCTCGTCCCACGATCTGACGTTCGATCACGTCGTGCCGCGCTCGCGCGGCGGGCGCACCACCTGGCAAAACGTCGTCACGGCCTGCTCGAGCTGCAATTTGCTCAAGGGCAATCGCATACCCAGGGAAAGCGGCATGTATCCCCGTCACGCGCCGATGCAGCCTTCGACTCATCTGCTGCAGGAGAACGGCCGCGGCTTCCCGCCCAATTTCCTGCACCACAGCTGGCGCGACTTCCTCTACTGGGATACCGAACTCGAGGCGAGCTAGTGTCCCGAATCTGAAGTCGCACGATCGGGTCCGGGAACATCAGCCGCGACCCGCGCCGAACGCGCGGACGAGCCAGTCGATGAACACGCGGACACGCAATGAAAGCTGCCGGTTCGGGGGATAGAGCAGCGAGACTGGTGTCGGCGAGGGCGGAAAGTCGGGAAGGACGGGAACGAGCGTTCCTTGCTCCAAATCGCTTTCGACGTGATAGCGCGGCACCTGGATCAAACCCAGACCAAGCCTAGCGGCGGCGACAAGGCTTTCCGCTCCGTTCACCGCCACCGTCGCCGGCAGACGCACGTTGCGCACGACGCCGTCGATCATGAATTCGAGCGGCAGCAGCGCCCGTGTTGCCGAAGAGTGGAAGCCGACCATGCGATGGCCGTCGAGCGCACTGACGTTCGCAGGCATGCCGAAGCGCGCGATATAGGCGGGTGCGGCGCAGGTTATCTCCGCCAGCATTGTCACGCGACGGGCGACCATGTCGCTGTCCTGGAGGTCGCCGACGCGCAGCACGCAGTCGATCCCTTCGCGGACGAGATCGACCAACCGATCGCCCTCGCTCATGTAGAATTCGATCTCGGGATATTCCGCAAGGAAATCCGGCAGGCGCGGCAGCACGAAATGACGTGCGAGCGTGCCGTGGACATCGACCCGCAGCAGCCCCTTGGGCTTGGCGCCGCCGAACGCCGCCTCGGCGTCCTCCAGGTCGGCGATGAGCGCGAGGCAGCGCCGGTGATAGGCCTCGCCGTCGAGCGTCGGACTGACATGACGCGTCGTGCGCTGCAAGAGCCGCACGCCGAGCCGCGCTTCGAGCTGCTTCACGGCGTCCGTCACCGTCGAGCGCGGCAGGGCGAGATCCTCGGCCGCGAGCGTGAAGCTGCGCCGCTCCACCACCCGCGTGAAGACCCGCATCGCGTCAAACCGGTCCATTCCTATTGTTCGCGTATTTCGGATTATGTTGCCGGATTGTGCCTGATTATGCGGGTGATGAGAAGGTCCATGTCCCAGTCCATTCCCGACGATGAGGTCGGGGCTAGACAGGAGATCCACCATGACCGAGCAAACCAACAAGGTCGCCATCGTCACGGGTGCTGCGCGCGGCATTGGCGCCGCCGTCGCTGAACGGCTGGCGCGCGACGGTTTCACCGTCGTCGTGAACTACGCCGGCAGCGAGGCGGCCGCCGAAGCGCTGGTGCGCAAGATCGAAGCGGCCGGCGGGCGCGCGCGCTCTGCCCGCGCCGATGTCGCCGATGCCGCAGCCGTCGCCCGTCTCTTCGCTGGCGCCGAAACGGCGTTCGGCGGTGTCGATGTGCTGGTGAACAATGCCGGCATCATGAAGCTCGCGCCGCTCGCCGACAGCGATGATGCGCTGTTCGACAGCCAGATCGCGGTGAACCTGAAAGGCACCTTCAACGCATTGCGCGAAGCGTCGCGGCGCCTGCGCAATGGCGGACGCATCGTCAATTTCTCCACCAGCGTCGTCGGCCTGCGGCTTGAGACCTACGGCGTCTACGTGGCCACCAAGGCCGCGGTCGAAGCGATGACGCCCGTCCTCGCCAAGGAGCTGCGTGGTCGTTCCATCACCGTCAACGCGGTCGCTCCCGGGCCAACGGCAACGGACCTCTTCCTGAACGGGAAATCGCCGGAGCTCATCGACCGCATGTCCAAGATGAACCCGCTGGAGCGGCTCGGCACGCCCGAGGACATCGCTGCCGCCGTCGCTTTCCTCGTCGGCCCGGACGGCTCCTGGATCAACGGCCAGGTCCTGCGCGCCAACGGCGGAATGGTCTGAACGAAATCCCGCATCCGACGCGAGCCGCTTGCTTGACCCATCACATCGAAGGATCACCGTCATGAAACAGGTTATCGTCATCACCGGCGCGTCCAGCGGCTTCGGCGCGCTCGCTGCCCGTGCTCTCGCCCATGCCGGGCACACCGTCTACGCCACCATGCGCGAGACGACCGGCCGCAATGCCCCCGAGGCGGCCGAGATCGCGCGCTATGCGACCGAGAACGGCGTCGATCTGAGGACCGTCGAGCTGGATGTCGCGTCCAGCGAATCCGTGGCGGCCGGCATCGCCAGGATCATCGCCGACAATGGCCGGCTCGACGTCGTGGTTCACAATGCCGGCCACATGTCGTTCGGCCCTGCCGAAGCCTTCACGCCCGAGCAATTTGCCCAACTCTACGACATCAACGTGCTCAGCACCCAGCGGGTCAACCGGGCGGCGCTGCCTCAGATGCGCAAGCAAGGCCGCGCCCTCGTCGTCTGGGTTTCGTCAAGCAGCGCGCGCGGTGGCACGCCGCCTTACCTCTCACCCTATTTCGCGGCCAAGGCGGCGATGGACTCGGTCGCGGTGAGCTATGCCGGGGAACTCGCGCGCTGGGGCATCGAGACCGCGATCATCGTCCCGGGCGCATTCACCAAGGGCACCAACCACTTCGCCCACTCCGGCGCGCCCGCCGACAAGGCGCGGGCAGCGGAATATAATGAAGGTCCCTATGCCGGCGTGCCCGAGCAGGCCTTGAAGGGTCTCGCTTCGCTCGAACCCGCCGACGCCGATGTGCGCGCTGTCGCCGAGGCGATCGTCAAGGTCGTCGACCTGCCCTTTGGCAAGCGCCCATTCCGGACCCATATCGACCCGTCGCAGGACGGCTGCGAGATCGTCAACGGCGTCGCGGACCGGGTCCGTGCGGAAATGTTCCGGCGCATCGGACTGGAGGACCTGCTCTCGCCGCGGATCATAGGCTGACTGGCTCTCAGCCGGCGCGATCACAATGTGCCGGCTCGAGCTAACCCATCCGATGTCCGCTTTCACCGAAGCGGACATCGGCGGCGCCATTTGACGATGTGGCAAAACCGCCCATGCAGCGTCGATGGTGCAATGTGGGTAGATGTCGGTGGTCCCCGGCAAGGGACAAGGCGCTAATGGGCCTTCTTCGAGACACGAGCGATCAACTCGTCCACCCTCGAAAGGAATAGCTTTAGGATCGGAGACGTATTCGCCTTGTTGTAGCCCAAAACCAGGTCGATCGTTGGCGCATCTCCCTGGATCGGACGGCTGATCACAGACCAAGGAAGAAAATTCTTCGCGTATGCAGGTAACAACGCTATGCCGCGGGTTGACGCCACCAAGGACATTGCCATCGCGAGATTGTCGACTTCGTGATCCGGACTGATGTCGATGCCGGATCGCTTGAGGTAGTCATCGATGACAATGCGCAGGACGGGGGCTGTGTTCGACACGCTTATAAATGTCTCGCCAGCGATCTCGTGCGGACTGATCGCATCATGCGAAGCGAGGCGGTGATCGCTCGGCAACACGACGACGAGCGGTTCTTTGGTTACGAGCTTGAATACCAGATCGGCTCGCTGTGCTTCCGGCCGCAGGAAAGCCAGGTCGAGCTTGCCCCTCATGAGAGCGTCCGCGAGCTCCGGAGAATATTGGCTCGAGAGGGTGACTTCGATGTTGGGCAACTCGTCGCGAAGGATGCTCATGGCGTCAGGCAGCCAATCCATCTCCTGTCCGGTTAGGAAGCCGAGCGCGAACGACGGTTTGGCGGGTCGAGCGGCTCGCCGCGCCGCTTCGCGAGCTGCCTCGACCTGAGCCAACGCCAGCCGCGCATGGTCGAGAAATACCCGGCCCGCGGCCGTCAGCGCGATGCCGCGAGCGCTGCGGGTCATCAGTTGGGCGCCGACCTCGAACTCCAGATCCCGAATCTGACGGCTTAGGGAAGGCTGCGCGGTGTGGAGCCTTCGCTCCGCTGCGACCGTCAGACTCCCTTCCTCGGCGACGGCGACGAAATACCGAAGATGGCGCAGCTCCATAGCGGTCCCATGCCTCTGAGGTATGACCACCAACTTACAAAGTCTTTTTCAGAGGCGCTAGGACAATCTAAATTCTCACAGACAGCGACCATCTGAGAGGTCATCAACATCCCAGCGAGCTGTCCCGCTTCGCCAGCCATGCCCGGCTGATAGGTCGAGCCCAACCGTGAGGACTAGAAACCATGAGCACTCCCGCTGTCTTGATCACTGGCGCCCTGACCGGCATCGGTCGCGCCACCGCCGTCGCCTTCGCCAAGGAGGGCGCGCGCATCGTCGTCGCCGGCCGCCGGGACGCGGAAGGCAAAGCCCTCGAAGCCGAACTTCGCGGCCTCGGCGCCGAAGCCTCCTTCATCAAGGCCGACGTTCGTCATGACGACGAAGTCCGCGATCTGGTCGACCAGACCGTCGCGCGCTTCGGCCGTCTGGACGCGGCCGTCAACACCGCCGGCACCGAAGGCAAGCCCGGTCCGGTGACGGAGCAGACTGCCGAGAGCTACGCCGCCACCTTCGATACCAATGTGCTCGGCACGTTGCTGAGCATGAAGCACGAGCTGCGCGCGATGCAGGCCCAGGGTAGCGGCAGCATCGTCAACATCTCTTCGACCTACGGCCACGAGGGCGCCCGCGGCGCGTCGATCTACGCGGCCAGCAAGCACGCCGTGGAAGGCATGACGAAGTCGGCGGCGCTCGAAGCCGCCGCCTTCGGCGTGCGCGTCAACGCCGTGGCGCCCGGCCCGACCGAGACCGGAATGCTCAACCGTTTCACCGGAACCGCGGAAAGGAAGGCGGCTCTGGCGTCGAGCGTGCCGCTCGGGCGCGTCGGCGCACCGGAGGAGATCGCCCGCGCCGTCGTCTTCCTCGCTTCCGACAAGGCGTCCTTCGTGACCGGCCAGATCCTCACCGCCGACGGCGGCAAGACCGCAGGCTGACCCAAGCTTGATCAGTACCCTGAACTATTCGTCCGGCACGTCTCGATGTTTCTTGTCCGCGGAAGCGCGCGCGAACGCCGACAATTCCCAGCCCTCCAGATTGGCGGCGTGAGCGCCGAGGCCGACAGCTCAAACTCGAAGAGGTGACATTATGGATAAGCATGTTTCGACAGTTACGAAGCCGATCCAGGTTCCGGGACCGGATCATCCAATCACGATCGACCTCAATCCCAATCGGGTCGTGATCTCGGTCGCGGGCCGCGTCATCGCGGACACGCACGAGGCGTTGACGCTCCGCGAGGCAAGCTATCCGGCGGTCCAGTACATCCCTCGCAAGGACGTCGACCTGGAACTCCTCCAGCGGACCGATCACGCGACATACTGTCCCTACAAGGGGGACTGCGCCTACTTCAGCATTCCGCTCGGCGGGGAGCGCTCGATGAACGCCGTGTGGACCTATGAGCATCCTTACACGGCGGTCATGTCGATCAAAGACCATCTCGCCTTTTATCCCGATCGCGTCGACTCGATCGAAGAGCGACGGGGGACCTGAGCAACCTTCCGCCTAGGCCGCCGGGAGGCTGCTGCTCCGCCTGTAAATCCCGGATCTCATCAATGGGCCGCCGGCGCATTCGCATCGGCGAACGGCTGGCGGCGCGCCGGTGCCTGCCTCAACACTGACGAAGGAAATCCGACCATGGCCAATCTATCGGGAAAAACCGCTGTCGTCACTGGCGCCTCCCGCGGCATCGGCCGCGCCAGCGCGCTCGCCCTTGCCAAAGCCGGGGCTCAGGTTCTCGTTCATTACAGCCGCGGCGCGAAAGAAGCCGAGGCAGTCGTCGCGGAAATCCGCAAGGCCGGCGGCCGCGCCGATGCCGTCGCGGCCGACCTCGCCGCCGCAGACGGTGCACACAAGCTCGCCAAGCAAGTCCGCAGCATTGTCGGCGATCGCCTCGACATCCTGGTTGCCAATGCAGGGGTGTCGAGGGCCGCGACGATCGAGGACACTACGGTCGAAGATTTCGATAACCTCTTCGCCGTCAATGTTCGCGCGCCCTATTTTCTCGTGCAGCAGTTGCTGCCGATTATGTGCAGTGGCAGCAGCATCGTGCTCGTGTCGTCGCTCGCGGCGCACGCGACCGTCGGCACGCTCTCGGCTTATGCGGCGACCAAGGGCGCGGTCGACACGCTGGTAAAGCATTTTGCCTCGGCGCTCGGCCCGCGCGGCGTTCGCGTCAACGCCGTCGCGCCCGGCGTCGTCGAAACCGACATGTCGAACTTCACCAAGACGGACGCGGGGCGGGACTATACGCTCGGCATGCAAGCCCTGAAGCGCCTCGCACAACCGGACGATATCGGTGGTGTCGTCGCCTTCCTCGCCTCCGATGACGCCCGCTGGATCACCGGCGACACCGTTCGGGTCGACGGCGGCTCGAAACTCTGAAGCCTTCGCCTCGCTACAGCGCTTATGAGTGCACGCCACAGCGCTTTCGCGCGCGTCTAGTGCCGGCCCTCGAGTTGCCAGGGCAGCGCGTCGTAGGGCTCATCGCGAGCCCTGTCCCCGTGCGTGATCACGCTCGGGCTGGTCTGATGCGTCGCATCGATATCGCTCGATATGCCGCGCGAGGGCGGGGTGTCGACATTGCGCGAACCAGGCCCGCACCCGGCCGCGGCCATCGCGGCCAAGGCGAGCAGCACGGCCTTCCATTGCATCCTGGATTCCTCCTGACCAAGCCACGACCGCACCGCGCGGGCGATCCAAGGAATTGGCCGGATCGAGTATACAGCCCTCGCGCATCTTGCCCCAAGTCCTGCTGCGGCCGGAGCCCTTGGCCGGCTTCTCGGCTCTATTGACGGTGACGCCGGCGGCGATTAGCGTCGGACCCATGCGCGACAGGCGCCTTGATACCGGGCTCGTCCGGCGAATTAGCATCCCGATCCTCATTGCCGAGGATCGGGCCCGTGCCGTTTGCCCGTCGACCCAGATCGAGGATGACCTCCATGCCGCCTTCCGTCGCCACCGCTCGTCCGCCTGAGACCCAACCAACCGCCTGCTTCTCCGTCCACGCCGAGGCCGAACCCGGGGTGATGCCGCGTGTGCTGGAGCTCTTCGCCAAGCGCGGAATGGTGCCGACGAGCTGGCACAGCCGCGTCACCGCCGGCGAGCTGACGATCGACTTGCAGATGCGCGGCCTCGACGGCGCGACGGCGTCCTATATCGCCGCCTGCCTGCGACAGGTCGTCTCGGTGACGGCGGTGTTGATCTACGAGAACCGAGCCGCTCGGATGAGCTGATGAGCCTGCTGCGCCATATCCGCCGCTGCAACGAGTATCGCCCGGA
>Ga0209488_10000500_pt1 | contig 33250 bp, 29 predicted proteins | sample Rivendell_Oct201_8_FD_188349 | JGI IMG/M metagenome (GOLD analysis project Ga0209488, IMG submission 188349) | Vadose zone soil microbial communities from the Eel River Critical Zone Observatory, Northern California, USA -... | ecosystem: Environmental > Terrestrial > Soil > Vadose zone >...
GTGGCGAGCAGCATTGGCCCTGCCGCGTAACCACCGACGCCAAACGCCGCGACCGGCTGGTGCTTGCGCAGAATTGTGAACGCGTCGAGCATGCCGGGCGCGAGCGTGGCGAAATTTTTCGCGAGCGTCAGCCCGCCTTTGCCTTTGAGGCCTGCGGCGCGCAATGTTTCGAGAGGCAGCCCGGCCTGCGGCACCAGCTTCATTTCAATCCCGCGTTGTGTTCCTACCAGCACTACTTCCCTTTCTTTGCCGCGCGACAGCCACTCCCGTGCAATAGCAATGGCCGGAAATACGTGGCCACCTGTGCCACCGCCCGCGATGAGCAGTTTCATCGCACCGATCCGGGCGTCGATCGAGGAATGTTGCGCGCCATCATTTCGCCGTCGCTTGCTGCGAAATATTCAGCAGCACTCCCGTGGCCAGCAACATCACCAGTAAACTCGATCCGCCATAACTGATGAACGGCAAGGGAATGCCTTTCGTCGGCACCATTCCAAGCACCACGGCAAAATTAATCAGCGCCTGAAAAATAACCATTGCAGTGATTCCCAGCGCCAGCAAACGGCCAAAATTGTCCGGCGCGGAAAATGCCGCGCGCATACCACGCCACCCATAAATCGCAAAGAGCGCGATTACTATCATTGCTCCGATAAACCCCAGTTCCTCGCAAATCACAGCGTAAATGAAATCCGTGTGCGCTTCCGGCAAATAGAACAATTTCTGTTTGCTCTCCATCAAACCAACGCCCGTGAAGCCACCGGAACCGATGGCGATCAGCGATTGCAGTAGTTGAAAACCCGCTCCTTGCGGATCAACGTCCGGGTTGAGGAACGCCATGAAACGAGCCTGGCGATAAGCCACGTGTGATATCAAGAGATAGAGCGCCGGAATCGAAGCCGCAACCCCCGCGGCAACCCATTTCCAGGAAAGGCCAGCGACATAGAGAACGGCGGCGGCGATGAGCACAATGTCCACGGAAGTGCCAAGGTCAGGCTGCGCAAGAATCAGCGCGATGCAGACCAATATCGGGCCAATCGCCGGCAGAATGTTATGCAAAAAATCATCCTTGCAAAATTCCATGCTTGCCGCGGTGCGCCGCTTCGAATCCAAAAACCACGCTAGATAAAGGATCACCGCCAGCTTGGCAATCTCCGATGGCTGAATTCCAATCGGCCCCAAACGTATCCAGCGGTGGGTGGCATGAGATTTATCCAGAAAAAATGCGCCGACGAGCATCAAGCCAACCACGCACAAGACCGAATAGACGACTACCGGCTCACGCAGCTTGCGGTAGTCGGTGCGCATCAGCAAAAACATCCCCACCAGGCCGATAAACAGCCACGCCGCTTGCCGCAACAGAAAGTAGTACGAATGGTGATATTGGTTTTCCGCGGTGACCGCCGACGCGCTGAAAATCATGACCGCGCCGAGCAGGCACAGCCCCAGCGTCACCCGAAACAGCCACTTGTCATTTTCCAAACGTCTCGGCATTGCGTTTCTCCGTGTTGGCTGCGTTCTTCGAATTGTGGTGTGGCCGAGTTTCCTCGTTGCGTTGCAACTGGCGAACGAGCTCTTTGAAAACGCGGCCACGATGCTCGTAATTTTGAAACTGGTCGAAACTTGCGCAAGCTGGCGCTAGCAGAACCACGTCGCCAGGCTGAGCAGTACACGTCGCGATTTGGACAGCGCGCTCCAAAGTTCCCGCGCGTTCGATAGCCACGCTACCCGCGATTTGACGTTCGATCTTCTCGGCTACCGATCCAATCAGCAAAGCAAGAATTGTCCTTTCCCGCAGAAGTTCGCGCAAAGGCGAGTAGTCGCTGGCTTTGTCCTTCCCACCAAGAATCACGATGATCCGCCCCGGAAATGCTTCTAGTGCTTTTAGCGTTGCGTCAACATTGGTCGCCTTAGAATCGTTGTAGTAGCGCGCACCATGAATTTCCGCGACGAATTCGATACGATGCTCGACGCCAGCAAAGGCGTGAACTGCTTCCGCGATTTGCGCTGACTGCACCCCGGCAAGTCGAGCCACTATCGAGGCCGCAAGAACGTTTTCCAGATTGTGCGCGCCGGGCAGCGAAATTTCGTCGCAATTGAGAATTTCTTCTTCTTTATTGTTTCGGCGAAAAATAAGTTTTCCATTCGATACAAAAGCGCCTTGCTCAACGTTGGTCTTCCGGCTGAACCAAAAAACCTGAGGGCGCGAAGGAACGATTTCGCGGCTTGCCGCATCATCCAAATTGAGGATCGCCGCGTCCTCCTCGATCTGGTTCTCGAAAATCCTAGCCTTGGCAGCAGCGTAAGCACTAAACGTCTTGTGGCGGTCCAGATGGTCTGCCGTAAGGTTCAGCAAAACGGCGATGCTCGGACGAAATGTTTCGATCAGTTCCAGTTGAAAGCTGCTGAGCTCCGCAACGCTAACCGTGCCTTCCGCCGTCTTGTTCACCTGCGCGATCAAAGGAGTGCCAATGTTTCCCGCGAGTACCGTCGCGAAACCCGCGTGACGCAGAATGTGATCGACGAGCGTAGTCGTCGTAGTCTTACCATTCGACCCGGTGATACCAATCAGACGGCCATGTAAGAACCACGACGCCAGTTCAATTTCACTCCACACCGTAATTTTCTGGTCACGCGCTTGGGTGAGGAGCGGCGCGTCTGCTGGAACGCCGGGACTCGGCACCACGAGTTCTTGCCCGTGCAAAATCGCATCGGAGTATCCGCCCAGCTGCAGTTGAACTCCTGCATGGCGCAACTTCGACACGCAGTCACCGAGTTCGTCCGCCGATCGCGTGTCGGTGGCAGCTACGCGAGCTCCGCGTTCCGCGCAGAAAAGCGCAGTAGCAACGCCGGTACGCGCCAGCCCGACGACTAGCAGGCGTTTGCCTTTTAACTCCAACTTTCCCGCCATTTGTGCACCAATTCGCGGTTCTTCTCTACCGCAACTTCAAGGTGGTGAGCGCAAACAACGCGAACACCAGTGCCAGGATCCAGAATCTCACGATTACTTTCGATTCGCTCCATCCCAGTAGTTCGAAATGATGGTGAATCGGCGCCATGCGGAAGATCCGTTTCCCGCGCAGCTTGAACGAGCCTACTTGCAAAATCACAGAAAGCGCTTCAATCACAAAAACGCCGCCGATAAAAAACAAAAGAATTTCCTGCTTGATGATCACGGCGATTACACCAAGCGTTCCGCCGAGCGATAATGAGCCGACATCGCCCATAAAAACTTCGGCGGGATGCGCGTTGTACCAGAGAAAGCCCAGCGATGCGCCTACCAGGGCACCGCAAAACACCGTTAGCTCGCCGACCCGCGGAATGTATTGAATATCGAGATAGGTAGACCAACGCGCGTTGCTGCTGACGTAAGTGAGCACTGTCAGCGCGCCGGCCGCAATCACCGTGCAGCCAATTGCCAATCCATCCAGACCATCTGTCAAATTCACGGCGTTCGACGAGCCGGTGATCACGATGGTCACGAACAGCAGAAAGGGCAGAAACGCCAGCGACCACAGATGACCGCTCGACAGCAGTGAGTGAATCACCAGATCGGGGTGAAATTTTTTCAAGAACGGAACGATCAGCTGCGTCGAGTATGCGCTGTGCGTTGAAAGCTCCAGCAACCCGACTCCCACCATCATGCTGACCAGCACCTGTAAAAGAAATTTGCGCTTGCTGGTAAGTCCGAGGTTCTGCTTTTTTGCGACCTTTGCATAGTCGTCTATGAATCCGATGACCGAAAAACCAATTAGGGCAAACAACGCCATCAGCACGAATGCATTGGTCAGATCCGCCCACAGCAACACCGGCACGGCAGTGGACAGCACAATCAGCACGCCGCCCATCGTTGGTGTACCAGCTTTTTTCTTGTGTTCCTGCGGGCCTTCTTCGCGGATGTATTGTCCAATTTGCAGTTCACGCAAACGACGAATGAGCCACGGCCCAAACACCAGCGCCAGAAACATTGCCGTCAGGCTGGCATAAACCGTTCGCACCGTAATGTAGCGAAAAACATTCAGTGGGCTGAAATATTTTTGCAGCGTGTGATAGAGGAGGTAGTACAGCATCTAGTGGCTGACCTCCGCTGCCGTTCCTGGCGCGCCGTGCTGCTCCAGCAACGCTTCCACGATGCGCTCCATCTTCACGCCGCGCGATCCTTTTACCAGCAGCAAGTCTCCCGCGCGCAATTCTGTCTGCAGAAATTGCGCCGCATCTTTCGAGGAAGAAAAGAATTTCAAGCGGTCGCGGGGAATTCCGGCGCTCGCAGCGCCTTCAATCAACTCAGAAGCTTGCCCTTCAACCCCGATGATCCAATCAACTGCGCCAGTTTTTCCGGCGTAAATTCCCGCCTCGCGATGAAGCTGGGCGGAAGCTTCGCCAAGCTCGCGCATTTCACCGGCCGCGAGAATGCGTCTGCGAAATCCCGGAGTCGTCGCCAGCAACGCAGTCATTGCCTGCAATGCAGCAGGACTTGAGTTGTAGCTGTCGTTGATGAGCGCTGCTCCATTCGAAAAACGCAAAAGTTCTCCACGCATCGACGGTGGCCGCAATCTCGGCAAAATCACCCGCGCTTCCTCGATACCAAGTCCCCAAACGCTGGCAGCAGTCAGTGAAGCCAGAGCATCGGCGATGACATGGCGTCCCGGCAATGCCAGATCAAGCCGCACGCGCCCTTCAGGGCTGACATAATCAAAAGTAGTGCCAAGCGCTCCGCGATCCTCAATATTTTCGGCTGTGAAAAAAGCCGGCTGCTCGATTCCATAAGTTAAAACCCGCCCCGGCGCGAAAGTTCCAAACGTCGCGACGCGCGCGTCATCTGCATTCAACACCGCAGTAGAATCTTTTCCATTCAATCCTTCAATCAGTTCGCGTTTCGCCAAAGCAATCTCGTCCACCGACGAAAAAAACTCTAGGTGCGCCGGAGAAACACGCGTAACCACGCCAACATCTGGCCGCGCAATCTCCGCAAGCCGCGCCAACTCGCCGCGCCGCGACATCCCCATCTCCAGCACTGCCGCCTCGTGCGATTCGTCCAACTTAAATAGCGTCAGCGGCAGCCCATACTCGTTATTAAAATTTCCCTCCGACTTCAGAACGCGGAACCGCGCGCCAAGCAGTGCCGCCAGGATCTCTTTGGTCGTGGTTTTTCCCACCGAGCCGGTAACGCCCGCGATTTTCCCGCCCCAGGTTTCGCGTACCGCACGGGCAAACTGCTTGAGCGCGACGAACGTGTCATCGACAACGATGCACTTCGTGCGAATCGCGTCCGGAAGCTGGCCCACTTTTGCCGCGGCCACCACGGCTGCGAGAGCGCCACGTTCGAATGCGCCGGCCACATGATCGTGTCCATCGTGACTCGGTCCGTGGATGGCAACAAACAGTTCACCGCCTCGAATGGTGCGAGAATCAATCGAGACGCCGGCCAGCCGGGCCACGGGGTCGAGCCCCGCTCCCGCCCGCGCCACCAGAACACCAGCCACTTGTGCAATCGTCCACCGCATAAATACCTCAGGGGGTTCGCCTTACGAGCGCAACCCAGATCTTGTTTCGTGCTCACCGGTTCGCTGGCTCCTCCTTCCATCGTCTTGCAGGGGGCGCGTTTCAGTCAGCTCTATGTTCGACTGAAATCCCGCGCGCGAACCGTGCTGACTACGAAGCGCGCTAGGTGCCAAACCCCGTGCCGGGCTTTTGCTCACTCGAACCCGCCGAATCGAATCCGCGCTTACGCAATTCCTGCTCCGCCACGGCGCGATCATCCCAAGGCAGCGTTTTGTCCGCGAGAACCTGATAATCTTCGTGGCCTTTTCCAGCCAGCAGCACGATGTCGCCTGCACGCGCTTCATCGAATGCCAAGCCGATAGCTTTCTCGCGGTCCGGCTCGATCAGATATTTTCCGCTGCTTTTCTGCAAACCGACAACAATGTCGCTGATGATTTTCAGTGGATCTTCCTGGCGCGGATTATCGTTGGTCAGAATCGTCAAATCGGAGAGCCGGCCGCTGGCTTCGCCCATGATTGGACGCTTAGTGCGGTCTTTGCCGCCGCCGCAGCCGAATAGCGTAATTATGCGGCTCTTGGGATTCAGTTCGCGCGCGGTCTTGATCAGATTTTCCAGCGCATCATCCGTATGGGCAAAATCCACAATCGCCAGAAATGGCTGGCCCATATCTACGGGCTGGAATCTTCCGACGACATTTTCCAGCGCGCGGATTCCCCTTTCAATGATCACATTCGAAATGCCAGCGGCTTGCGCCGCGCCAATTGCAGCAAGAATATTGTATACATTGATCCGGCCGACGAGCGACGACGTGATCTGCAGTTTTCCTTGTGGGCTGTGCGCGGTGAACTGAAGTCCGCTGAATGAAAGCTGAACTTTTTTAGCAGTGATGTCCGACGTGTTCTCCATGCCATACGTCAGCGTCTGCCTGGCCAGGCCGCCGAGGCGTTTGCTGTACGGATCGTCAGCGTTGAGCATCGCCGTGTCAGGTGCGCCCGCGCCGGTACCTTCAAACAATCTTCGCTTGGCGGCGAAATAATCCTCAAAATTCTTGTGAAAATCCAAGTGGTCGCGGGTCAGGTTCGTGAACACCGCCGACTGAAAATGGCAGCCCCACAGGCGATCCATCACCAGTGCGTGCGAACTTGCCTCCATCACCGCGTACTTTCCGCCGGCTTCGCGAATCTCCGCCAAGAACTCCTGCAGATCCAGCGATTCCGGCGTAGTATTCGGCGCTGGATACTTGCCCAGCGGCGTATGGTACGCAATCGTTCCGAACATTCCAGTCTTCGCGCCGGATATGCGCAGTACCGAATCGATCAAGGACGTCGTGGTAGTTTTTCCGTTCGTGCCGGTTACCGCGATCAACTGTAGTGATTTTGTCGGATGTCCAAAAAAATTGGCTGCCGCAAGCGCGAGACTCTTGCGACTCTCAGGTATGCGGACCCACGCTACATGCGCGTGCAAATCTGTTGGCGGGGCGGATTCGCTGGCGATCGCAATCGCACCTCGCTCAATTGCCGCTCGAACGTACCTATTGCCATCTTCTTTAGCCCCGCGCAGCGCAAAGAACATACTCCCCGGTGCAGCTTTACGCGAATCGCAGACAATGCTCCGAATCTGCAATGCATTCTCCGCCGCCGTGATGCTTGCGCCGGTCTTTGAAAACACTTCGCCTAGGCTTAACGAGCGATTTCCAGTTTGCCGGGTGTCCGCGTCGCGCCTTTCCATCACTCTTCCACTCTCTGCCGCGTTTTTTGGCTCCCGCAATTCCGTGGTCATCGATGCCTGCTTTTTCCCAACGCCTTGATAGCCTTCGCCGCTTCTTCAGGCGTTCCGAAGCGCACCGTGATTTTTGCGCCGCGGCGAACCTTTGCAGCGTCAACCGGTGATTCATCCACAGCAAGTCCGCTGCCAACCAAGACTGGCTCCAGTCCCAAACTCAAACACATTTCCGTCACGTCACGCATGGTCTTGCCGTGAAAATCTGGCACCGCGATGTCACCGCCTTCGTCTAGCGCTACGGTCACTGACGGCTTCGCAGCTTCGGCATGTTTGCTTTTTTCCTGCACTGGCATTTCGTCCGGCTGCGCCGCAAAATCCACTGGCGTAAAATCTTCGAGCGATGCGTTTTCTTCCGCTTCCGAACTTCTATACGAGGCTTGCAGCAGCTTCGGGCTTAGCGGCACATCGCGTGGCACGTTCAGATATGCCAGCACTTGTTCCGCGATGCGTTTGAAGACTGGCGCCGCGACCTGGCCTCCTTCGTGCTGGCCAACGGGAGAATCCAGCGAAACCAAAATCGTCACCGCCGGATCGTTGATCGGCGTAAATCCGGTGAACGATGCGATTAATTGAGTTCGCGAATAGCGGCCCGTTGCCGGATCAATCTTTTGCGCTGAACCGGTTTTGCCGGCTGCGGTCCAGCCGTCCAGACGCGCTCGGGTTCCAGTTCCGCCCTCTAGCACTACACCTTCCATCAATCTGCGAAGCGTCGCGGCCGTCTCCGGTCGAATCACTTCTTTCGCTTCGGTCGGAGCGAGTGCGCCGGTTAACGGCAATACCTGGTCGCCTCTGCGTATTTCCGAGATCACGTGTGGTTTGTAAAGCGATCCGCCATTGGCAATGGCTGACACCGCGCTAACCAACTGCATTGGGGTCACGCCGATTTCCTGTCCCATCGAAATTGAGCCGATCGAAACGCCACTCCAATTATCAATTTTCTTCAGCAACCCCTTGCTCTCGCCGGGCAGCTCGACACCGGTCTGTTGGCCAAATCCAAAGGCGCGGATATATTCGTAGAATTTTGGCGCTCCCAGGCGCATGGCAATCTTGATCGCTCCAACGTCGCTGGACTTAGACAGAATTTCCGAAACGGTCAACAATCCGAACGGTTTGTGATCGTGAATGCGATGGCCGGCTACAATCACCGAGCCATTTTCACAATCGAAAATTTCGTCAGGCTTGGTCAGGTCTTGATCGAACGCCGCAGCTAGCGTGATCAATTTGAATGTCGAGCCCGGTTCGTAAATCGCGCTCACGGCGCGATCCATCCGTTCTTCGCTCTTTACCGCATTCGGCGTATTGGGATTGAATTTTGGCCAATTCGCCAGCGCCAGAATCGCTCCATCATTCGGATTCTGCACGATCACTGTTCCGGCCAGCGCATGAGTCTTGTCGATAGCCGCCGCCAGTTCGCGCTCGGCGATGTATTGAATCTTTTCGTCAATCGTCAGAACAACATTCGCGCCCTGATCCCTTTGCGCCGCGCCGCCATCGAACGAGTGTTGCCGCGCATCCTCCATCACCACGATTTTTTCGCTTTTTCCGCGGATCGTGCTGTCCAGCTGGTATTCAATTCCTCCCAGTCCCTTTTCATCCAGGTCCACAAATCCCAGAACGTGCGCGGCCAGCTCCCGCTTGGGGTAATAGCGCTGATTTTCCGCCTGTAGGTAAACGCCCTTCAAGTTTAGTGCACGCACCGCTTCGGCTTTGTCGGGCGGCAACTTGCGCAGAATCCATACGAACGATCCACCCGATTGGAAACGTGCGTCCAATACATCGCGAGGAATTCCCAGCACGCCAGACAACAACCGCGCCGCCATGGCTTTGTTATCGCCAATTTCCGAAGGGACAGCGAACGCCGACTGCACCGGCACGCTCATCGCCAGTGGATGCATATTGCGATCGAAAATTGCGCCGCGTTTTGGGGTGATTTCGATAGTGCGCTGTTGTTGCCGTTGCGCCCGTACCACGTACTCGCTATGCCGGACTAATTGCAGATACCCGAGCCGCCCGAATACCGCGGTCATCCATAACAGAGCCACGCCGGCGACGATCAACAAACGGACGTGGACTTTTTCTTCTTGCATGGCCCGCTGCGTTCGGGATTCTCTCCGCCTGGGGTTTCAGCGTTTGTTCTACAAACCCTGAGATAAAACGAAACACCATTACTGGAGCTCGTATCATTGCGTGCGCAGGCCGTTATTGTCTGCGATTATTTCGGTTGAACCGCACCGCGGCCAGCTGCATGCCGCTCGGCGCGTCATATTCGCGCACTTGCGTCGGCAACGGTTGCGTCAATCCCAACTGTCTCCGCGCAATTACGTCAATGCGCATCGGATCGCGCAGATTGGCGATTTCCAGCTTTAATTCCGAATTCAGCGCTGCCGCGCGCGTTTGCTGCGCTTTCAAGTCTTCCAGCGAAAAACTCAGATCAATACAGCGAAAGTGCTGAAAAATGTAAAACAGGAAAAACACCGCGACCACTCCGCCCAGTCCCGCGGTCTTGAGCAAATTTTTCTGCTTCGCCGGCTCCACGTGCCTCACCAGCCGCGAATTATCGATACGCTTTACCGTGCGAAACTCCCGCATTGCCACGGCTTTCTGTTTCCTCATGTCAGCACCTTGGTGACCGCTAAGCGGTCAACCTTTCCGCGCAGCGCAGTTTCGCGCTTCTCGACCGCGGGTTCATTCGCTCTTCTTCTTCGCTGGGCCGCACAACGTGTTTCGTCAGAATCTTCAGCGTCCCTTGCTTGGCCGCTTCGCGAAACGCTTCTTTCACGATCCGGTCTTCCCTCGAGTGGTACGTCAACATCACGCACCGCCCCTCTGGATTCATTGTGGCGGGGACCCGAGAAAGAAACTGCCCGAGTTCCTCCATCTCTCGATTCACCGCTATCCGCAGCGCCAGAAACGTTTTTGTCGCGGGATGCAGTCTCTGCCTTCCCCATTGCGCTCGGGACCCTGCCACAACCGTTGCCAGGTGCGCCGTGTCTCTGATCGGCCGCGCTCTTACTATCGCCCTGGCGATTCTTCTGGAATCGTGCTCGTCCGCTTCGCGGTACAGCAAATCGGCAAGTTCTTTTTCTTGCCAACGATTCACAATCTCATCTGCGGTCAGCTCACTCGCCCCGAACCGAGCTGAGGGGTCATCCACGCTGACTCCCATGCGCATGTTCAGCGGACCCGCCTGACGGAACGAGAATCCCCGCTCCGGCTGATCAAGCTGCATGCTCGAAACCCCCAAGTCGGCCAAGACCCCGTCCACCTTGGGAATCCCCAACTCGTGTACGGCCTCCGCAATCCTTGAGAACGGAGATAAAACGCAATTCACTTTCGACCCGAATCTCGTCAAACGCTCCTGTGCGATCTGCAGCGCCTGTTCGTCCCGGTCCAGGCTGATCAACCTGCCTGAAGAAAGTCTTTCGGCGATGGCTTCCGAATGCCCCCCGGCTCCCAATGTTGCGTCGACGTATATTCCGTCCGGTTTTATTCGTAGCCATTCCAGCACCTCTTGCGACATCACCGGCGTATGTGGCTCTTTCGTTCCCGCCCGCCACTCGTCACTAGCCACTCGCCACTTCTTCCTTAAATCCCCAAATCTTCCAGAGCCTTAAAGTCGTCTTTCGTGAACGGATCGTTCTTGATGTCGTCCAGAACTCTGCTGTGATTCATCACTTCCAGATAATCCAGTTCGCCGAACACATCCACATCACCTTTGGTCTGCGCCGCTTCCCGCAACACCGGTGGCAGCAAAACTCTCCCCTGCCCATCCATTTCGACCACTTGCCCGAAATAGCTCGTTCGCATTAAAAACTTGCGCTTGGCCTGGTTTTGACTCGAAACCTTGGCCAGCTTTTCTTCAATCGCGATCCACACCTGCATCGGATAGATCCGCGCCGATTCCCCGGTCGTGCTGGTGATATAGAACTGATTCCCGTACGTCCGTAAGTCCTCGAGAAACACGGCGGGTATTTTCAGACGACCCTTCTCGTCCACCTTCGCCTGATGGTTTCCACGAAAACTCATTTGACCTTTTTTGCCCCATTGCCCACACTACGAAGCGGCCTTCGGTTAAGCTATTGCCGTGAAACGACGCCACCTGTTGCCCCAGATCGCTGCGTTTCGTCTCAAATTGGGGTACTTGATGAAACTGTCGTGCTTTTGCCCTGAAACCGTATCCGCAAACCCTATTTCCTTCTACTTATTCCCACTACCGACCACTTTTGCCCACATCTTAATCTGACTACAATTCTTGTCAAGCGAATTCGTGCACTCAGCACATTATTTTTTCGAAATATGTGACTAATTTTTTTTCTGCTGCCTCCACGCCGCCAGTTGCCTTCAATTTCCTCATTTTGTGGCGCGGTTTTCGCTTCTTCTTCGGTCCCGTTTGGAGACTCGCTCTTAGTAAATCCACATCCCGGCCGCGCCAGAAAAAATTCTCTTTTCGGCATTTCATCGCGCGTGCTATCCTTGCTCCGTTCGAATGACACCAAGGAGTCATACCCATGGAATGGACCACGCCGAAGCACGAAGAGATCGACCTGAACTGCGAAATCAGCTCTTACGCCAACGCCGAACTCTAGTCAGCGTCCCGGCTCGCTTTCGGACTCGGCGAAGGGGAAATCTTGTGAAGGCCGGGCTTTAGCCCGGCTTTTGCATTGAAGGTACTGCTCAGCGCGATGGCTTCCGACCCGCCAAGTGCAAACGACTACGGATTCAGCTTCCCATGCACATTAGAATTCTAGGATCGGCTGCCGGCGGTGGCTTCCCGCAGTGGAACTGCGCCTGCCGCAACTGCACCGAACTGCGCGCCGGAACCCTGAAAGCCACCACGCGCACGCAAACTCAGTTGGCATTTTCACCTGACGGTTCAGTCTGGTTCCTGCTCGGCGCCTCTCCGGACCTGCGTACGCAAATTGTGGCCACGCCGCAACTTGCTCCGCCTCCCGCCGATACCACCGGAACTCCAATCGGCGGCGTATTTCTGCCCTCTGCTGACCTCGATTCCGTTATGGGATTGCTTCACTTACGCGAATTTCAATCCTTTTTCGTCTTCGCTACTCCCGCCGTGCAAAAAATTCTCAAATCGGAAAACCGCATTTTTGACGTTCTGCATCGCGCCGATCCGCCGGTACAATGGCAAAACCTCACTCCCAGCGCCCGCCTGGCTTGCCGCTTTGGGGACGATCCATCCGCTCCTCCATCCTTTGTCTGCACCCCCACGTCGCTTGGCTGCAATTATCCAGACTTCATCAGCGCCGAGCTGCGCCGCAGTCTGCCCACACAGGAAGCCGTGGTGGCGCTGCGTTTCGAACAGCCAGGAAAGTCTTTTTGCTACGCGCCGTGCTTGGCAGAAGGTTCCACCGAAGGCCTGAAAGCCGCTGCGACCAGTAATGTCGCATTCCTGGACGGTACTTTCTGGTCCGACGATGAGCTGACTGAAATCGGGCGCGGCCAAAAGACCGCTCGCGAAATGGGCCATCTTCCTCTCTCGGGACGCGACGGCCTGCTGGCGCAATTCCCCAACGATTCCGAATGTCGCAAAATTCTCGTGCACATTAACAACACCAATCCCATCCTTAATGAGGACAGCGAGGAACATCGCCTGACCCGCGAGGCCGGTTTTGAGATAGCCTACGATGGGATGGAATTAACTCTGTGACCCAGCAGCACGAAAAGCTTGTCCTATCTGAAGAAGACTTCATCGCTGGCTTCCACGCGATCGGCGAAGATCGCTATCACCATCGTCATCCTTTTCACAAACTCATGCATGAAGGTGCGCTGAGCCGCGGTCAGATGCAGGCTTGGGCTCTCAATCGCTACTACTATCAGAGCCACATCCCGCGAAAAGACGCTGTGGTGCTTTCGCGGTCCGACGATCAGGGTTTTCGCATGGCCTGGCGCAAGCGCCTGATCGACCATGATGGCGATGGCAACCGTCCCGGCGGTGTAGAAAAATGGCTAAAACTTGTTGAGGCTACTGGTCTTCCGCGCATTCAAGCCGTCCGCGGTGATGGAATTTTGCCCGCCACGCGTTACGCCGTCGACGCCTACGTGCAATTCGTTTCCACGCGCCCGCATCTCCAGGCCGTCGCCTCATCCCTCACCGAACTTTTCTCTCACAAGTTAATTGCCTTGCGGATGGACCGTCTGCGCGAGTTTTATCCGTGGATGGCCAGCGGACTCGATTACTTTACCGGCCGCCTCACGCAGGCTCCCGAAGACGCCGATTTCGCGTTAGCCTGGGTCGTCAAACACGCCCGGACTCGCGAAGAACAAGACGCCGCCCACGCTGCTTTGCGCGCCAAGTGCGATATTCTGTGGGCCATGCTAGACGCTCTTTTTTTCGCCTACGTGAATCCCGCGTGGCCGCCTCCTGGGGCTTTTCACCCTAACCACGTCGATCTATGAGTCTCGACCCCAATTCGCGCCCACAGCTGGCACCAGGCTGCCGCCTCGGCGAAAATCAAGGGCAGAAAGTGTTACTGATGCCCGAACGCGCCCTGCGCCTCAGCGGTCCGAGCCTCGAAATCGTCACGCGCTGCGACGGCAAACACACCGTCGCGACCCTGATCGCCGAGCTGCAGAAGCTATACTCAAAAGCCGACTCAAAAAAGGTCGAGCAAGACATCCTAGGCTACCTGCAACTCTTACACGACCAACGGGCCCTGGATCTTGTGTTGTAGCGTCAGCCGTCATTGCCGTTTTTGTTTTTCGTTCTGCGTTTCGCTCTTGTAACGGCCGTCTCTCGGCTCGAATAATTGAATTCACCGATCAACACCGCAAGCGTCGTCATTCCGAGCTGACGCCCTCTCCACCCGTGAGCCATGATCGCCGAAATAAACCACCGCTGCCCGCTCCAGCTTCCCTTAATCAGCCACAGGGCTTGGCTTTGGCCTAGCTCCCACCTTCCTCTACGAAATCGCATAGCTCTCTGCTCCTGGTTCGTCCATTTCTTTGCCCGAAAATGTCACCAAATCTCCGGAATCAGAGAAGGTGTACGGCCGTGGCTGCTTGGAGCCAACGAAGCCCGGCCACGAAGCGACATCCGGAAGGTGCATCATCACGTGCTTGGCTTCGTGCACTTCATATTTTCCGCAATACGCAAAAAATCCGTCGAAGGCGGAAATTTTCTCCGCGTCCGTCGGATGCCCCGCTTCTTTCCAAGCCGGCCGGTCCGGATTTATGAGCTGCGCGCACACATGGCCGTCGAGCGCCTACATCAGATAGCCCTTTCCGTGCGGCCCGACATCGGGATACGGCCGCCGCGTCCCATCGCTATAGCGATACTCCGTGGACACAAGTTCCCATGTCCCCAGAAAGCGCTCGCGCAACAAGACGGACGGCGCGATACCAGTGGTATCCTTAATTCTTCGCGGATTGCCTTGCGGAACTTTTCTGTGCAACGAAAGAAGCCGCGATCACGAGAAGAAAATCAGCAGTATTATAGCCTTGCTCTTCATCGTTGCTCCCGAGGTATTTCCGTGGTACCTGGATGAATGATTTGAGATGTTTATAGCTCAGTTGCGCAAATAAAGGAACTTCGACATCCGGCTTGCCTCAGCTTACGCTCCACGCGACGATAGCCTAGGGACTGCGATTTGATGGTTGCTTCCAATCCGCTAGCGCTTGTATGTGAACTTACGCACCGCTGCCCTCTTCACTGCGTCTACTGCTCCAACCCGCAAGAACTCACTGCGCGTACAAACGAACTTTCCACTGAAATCTGGTCGCGCGTCTTCCGCGAAGCTTCCGAAGCCGGCATCATGCAACTCGATCTCACCGGCGGCGAGCCCCTCGCCCGTCCCGACCTATCGAAGCTCATCCAATCCGCACGCGCCTCCGGCCTGTACGTCAACCTGATCACGTCCGGCCTTCCGCTCGACGAAAAGCGCCTCGACGAATTAATCGCCGTCGGCCTCGATCACTTTCAACTTAGTTTCCAGGGCGCCCGCGAAAAAACTGCCAGCGAAATCAGCGGCGGCAAATCCCACGCGCAAAAACTCCGCGTCCTCGATTGGCTGAAGTCCCGCCGCGTAGCCGTAACGCTCAATTTCGTAGTACATGGCAAAAATCTCGATCAACTCGAAGAAATGCTGGCCATCGCCGAGAACTCCTCCGCCACCCGCATCGAATTCGCTCACGTCCAGTATTACGGCTGGGCCTTCGCCAATCGCGAGCAACTTCTTCCCACCCGCGAACAACTCACGCAGTCCCTAGAATTTTTCAAGAACGCGCAAGACCGCCTGCGCGGCAAAATCCGCGTCCAATACGTAGTCCCCGACTACTACGCAAAATTTCCCAAACCCTGCATGGGCGGCTGGGCGCGCAAAGTAATTCTCATCACCCCCAACGGCGAAGCGCTTCCCTGCCACGCCGCGACCGTGATCCCCGGCCTACATTTCGAAAATGTAAAGGAAAAATCCCTGGCAGAAATCTGGCAATCAAGCGAAGCATTCCAGAAATTTCGCGGCGAAGACTGGATGCAGGAGCCGTGCAAATCCTGCGACCGCCGCACGATAGACTTCGGCGGCTGCCGCTGCCAAGCCATGTTGCTCGCAGGCGACGCAGCCGCAACCGACCCAGTCTGTTCTCTCTCGCCACAGCGCGGCAAAGTCGATTCAATCGTCGCTGCAATTCCCGCAGCGCTGCCGTCCCTGGACACGCCAGCAAATATTGTCCAGCCGCCGTGGCTCTATCGTCCCAATCCCGCCTGAGCCTGCGCGCCCTGTGCCGTAGCGCGCATCCGCATCATCACCCACACCGCAAAAACCAAGCTCCCGGCTAAACAAAGCGACCCAAAAAACGCCAGCGTCAGCGGCGCTCCCATCCGCTTTGCAATTCCTCCGGCCAGCAGCGCTCCAATCGGCTGTACTCCCATGAACATCGTCGCGTACACCGCCATCACTCGCCCGCGCAACTCATCCGGCACGCGATTCTGCACTGTCGTGTTCGTCGCGGCCATCTGCGAAGTTGCAGCAAATCCCACCACGAACAATACCCCGCAGGAAACCCAAAAAATGTGCGATTGCGAGAATCCGATCAGTCCAATCGCGCAGATCACTGACATCGCCGCAATCCATTTCGCCAACCCTTTGTAACTGGTGCGCGCTGCAAACTGCAGCGCACCCAGAACCGCCCCGACTCCAGCGGCGCTCATCAGCAGTCCCAATCCCCGCGCGCCCACATGCAAAACGTCATTCGCGAAAATCGGCATGAACACCGAATATTGCAAGCCCAGCAAACTCAACATGCTCAGTAACAGCAGCGCCGACCGCGTCGGACGGTCCTGCATTGCGTAACGAAATCCTTGCAGTAAATTTTGTAATGGCGATTCTTTGCTCGGCTTCCGTTCCAGTTTAGTGATGCGCATCGCAAGCAATGCCAGGATCACCGCAAAAAAACTCAGCCCATTCAACAAAAAACACCAGCCTTCGCCAATCCACGCTATCGCAAATCCCGCGATCGCCGGACCTACCACTCGCGCGCCATTAAAAATCGAAGAGTTCAGCGCAATCGCGTTCGGCAAGTCTTCTTTCCCCACCATCTCAACGAAAAACGCTTGTCGTATCGGCACATCAAACGCATTCACGATTCCGACCAAGAAAGTTATCGTGATCAACGACCATTCATGAATGTGATGAGTCAGCGTCAATCCCGCCAGAATGAATGCCAGCAACATCGAAACCGTCTGCGTCGCAATCACTCCGCGGTGCCGGCTGTAACGATCGCCCACATATCCGCCCACCGACGCCAGCACCAGCATCGGGATCTGATTCGCAAATCCAAAAATTCCCAGCAGCGCCGCGGAATGCGTCAAATCGTAGACCAGCCACAACTGCGCGGTCGTCTGCATCCAGGTCCCAATCAACGAAACCAGTTGCCCCACAATGAATAATTGGAAATTGCGATGCTTCAGCGCTCGGAACCGCGTCATAAAGCAGCCACCGTTCGGCAGGTGCTTGCGACTCGAACCTGACGGATCTGGCGTTGGGGCGCGGCATGCTGTGCCCCAGCCTGCCAGGGCCTATAAATCAACGCATTCTTTTTTGGATTTTCTGCGCGGAAGGAACAACCATCACTCTTCAACAGGCCCGCCTCTACCATTTCGATGCACCGTTTCAACACAAGTCACGATGCCGCGAGAGCCGCCACTCTGTCAATTTGGCCTGTTGATTTTTGTTTGCGATGGCGACGACTTGCGCACTACCGAAGATTGCCCAATTGTCTCGGTTTAAATTTTATTTTGAACCTCAAAGTTTGAACTTTAAACCTTCCTCGTCACTCATTCCCCGGCGGATCGGGCGCCCCGCCCACATGCAAATGGCTCAAATCATGCAGCGTCTGCCGGTCGTCATCGCTCATTCCGCGCGTAAAGTTCGGATCGCTCAGCCGCCGATTCCTTGCCGACTCCGGCATATTCTGAAGCACGCCCAGTTTCTGCTGAATCACCTGCTGACGCTCCCACGGAATCTGCCGCCATCTCGGCAAAACGTCGTTCTTCACGTAGCTCCGCTGCCCTGGCGTCATTCTCCGCCAGGTATCTTCCTTCGCACGCAGGTCCGCACGCTGCTGCGGATTCAAATGGTCCCACTGATTAAATTGCTGCCGGATCCGGCCCTGCTGTTCCGGCGCTAAATTCTGAAACGCGCGGCTGCTCTGCAACACGCGATCCCGCTGCTGCGGATTCAAATCACGCATGCGATCCACAAAGGGACGCGGCGCTCCAACCCCAACTTGCTGCCTCGGCCGCAACGTCGTTCCGGGCCCATTTTCATAAGGCCGATTATTATGATATTCATTCGGCCGGTTATTGAAGTTTGATGGCGGCGGCCCGCTCATCGAATTCGGCGGACGATTCGATCCGATATTTGGCTGGTGCTGCGGAATTGGCTGATGTTGCGACGTGCTCCCAGCCTGGCGCTGAGTCTGGCCCGCGGGCGGACGATTCGCATTCTGCTGACTTGTGTTCGGCCGTGCCGCAGGCTGCGACGGCGGTCTTGGCGCGGGCGCCTGCTGCCGCTGAGGCGGACGATCGGCGTGATTCTGCGCCGGCCGTGCCATTTCGCCACGAGCTGCGGCAGCGCTCAGCGCCATTGCGCCAATCAGCGTCACCGCCATCCACCCGAATTGGAATCGCTTGGTCATTTCACTCTGAACCGGCCGGCACAGCTACTACCGGCGCCGTCTCTATCACTTCGCCGCGTGGGTCCACCTTACATTTGTTGGTCGTTGTCGTCTGCCGAATCCGCGGTCGCTTCCACGGGTGGCGGCAATTCCTTCAACGGCTCAAAATTTGCCAGCGTGTCGTGATCTTCCATCACCGAAATGTCCTGCATCATCGATGCATCCGCTTCTTCCGGACTGATTGGCAGCGGCGCTACCGGCTGCGTGCGATATCCAATCCACAGCATCGCCAGCAGCAGCATCGACGCGGCAAACGCGATGCGTGGAGATGGCCGCATCCATGCCCACCAACTCTGCTTTACAGGCTCAGCCGCCACTCGTGCCCGCACCCGCACATCGAACGCCGGCGTAGGCTCGACCATCGGCAGCTCGCCCAGCAAATCGCTCACCGAGCGGAATTCATTCACACGCACCCGGCAAATCGCGCACGCGGCAAAATGTTTTTCCGCCTCAGCCCGTTCGCTATCCTTCAGCCGGCCATCCACGTACGCCAGAATCCGGCTTTCCATTCGTTCACAACTCATTGCGCCCATCCTTTTGACCCAGTACCAATGTTTTGCAACAATCTCAAATTTTTCCGACCAACTCGTCGTTACCTCGTTACTTCCTTATCTCATTACTTCGCTCCATGCCGCGCCACCAACGGGGCCAATTCCACCCGCAACACCTCATAAGCCCGAAATAACAACGATTTCAACGCACTTTCCGAACAACTCAAAATTTTCGCAATTTCCGCGTAATCCAGTTCCTGATACTTGTGCAGCAGCACCGCCACTCTTTGCTTTTCCGGCAACTTCTCAATCGCGCGGCGGATCATTTTCTTCCGTTCGTTTTCCACCAACTCCTGCTCGATGGTCGGATGCTTGTCCGCCACTTCAAATGGCCTTTCGTCGCCCTCATCTGAATCCGCCGTCAACGGAGCGTCGATGGACATCTCCAATTTCTGGTGCCGGTGGTCCCGCAGCGAATTCAGCGCGAGATTCGTCGCAATGCGAAACAGCCAAGTAGTGAACTTCGCGGTCGGTACATATTCTTCCCGGGCGCGGTACACTCGGATAAATACTTCTTGCGCCAGGTCCTCCGCCTGTTCACGGCTCTTTACCATCCGAAACAGAAAATTCACCACCGGTGTCCGGTAGCGCTGCAGCAGAAGTTCGAACGACTGTTCGTCGCCCCCCTTCACGTCCAGCATCAGTTGGACGTCGGTCCTGCTCATTCCCACACCGTATCTAACACACGCTTTCTCATAAAGTTGCAGCCGCCATTTATCCCGCGTTTAACCTTCCCCGCCACCTTAACCCGCCCATTTCCTTACCCTTAGAGCCGGCCCACCACCGCCATTTTGCACACCCAACCGTAAAATCTACCGCCGTTTTTTTGCAGCGCGGCAGTTTACCCCGACCGGTCGGGGCAGTCTGCCTGCCGCAGACAGACGCATCTGTCCCTTTCGCCCAGTCCAATCCAATCCATCCGGGCCGGCTCGCGAGCTGCCTCCCGTAAACCAACGCCGCCCTATCAACCCGCCAACCAATGCAATATCAGCATCGTCGCCACTCCAGCAAAAACCAGCAGCGCCATCCGCCAATTCGGCTCCCGGTTTACTTCCGGCAGCAGATCCGTCCCCGCCACATAGAGCGTCACTCCGCCCGCCAACGGCAAAGCATACTGCAACTGCGCCTGCATAACGCTGGTCAACGCAACGCCCAGCAACGTAGCCCCGCCCAGAGTCGCCGCCGCCCGCAATGCACTCTTCCGCCCTTGCCCGCTAGCCAGCACCATCGAAGCCACCGTAAATCCCTCCGGCAGCTTATGCAAAAACACCGCAATAAAAATCACCGCGCCCAACCAAGTCGAAACCAGAAACCCCGCCGCAATCGCTACCCCATCAAAAAACGCATGAATCGCCAGTCCCAGCAAAACCGCTCGCCGCGCATTCCTCTTGGCAAACTCCTCCTCATGCGTCTCTTCGCCAAAATGAAAATGCGGTGCAATTGTATGTTCGAATAAATGAATCAGGAAAAAACCTGCCAGCACAAACGTAAACGCGTTCTGTCCCCCAAGTTTCACCGACTCAGGGATAATTTCCACCAGCGCCACCGCCAGCATGTACCCGGCGCCCAACGCCAAAAAATACTGCAAAAACTTTCGTGGCCATTCCCGCCGCACCACAAAATATCCGCCCAGCAGGTTTCCGCCCGCGGCCACCAGCCCCAGGACCGCCGCCCACCCCATCCTCACCACTTCCTGGTTTTCCATTCGCGGTCGCCAACTTTTGTGGTACTCGAATTAGAAGATTTGTCAGTCGAAAAGTCGAAACTAGAATCCTGATCGCAAAGCGATCAAAAAAACGCATAGCGTGCCACACACGCCGATGTTGCGTGCGGGTCTTTCTTTTCCGTGTTTCCTTTCGTGTTTCTTTTCGTCTTTACCGCATTATCTCTATTCCTCTTATTTTCGCTCGCGTCTAGCTTTTTCCGATCTTTGTGTCTCTGTGACTCTGTGGCAATCCGTCTTCTTCTGTCTTCACCCGCTGTGCCTAAACAAAATCACATCGCCTTCCTGCACGATGTACTCTTTCCCCTCCAACCTCACCTGCGCCTTTTCTCGCGCGGCCCCCAAACTTCCCGCCGCCAGCAAATCATTCCATCGCACCACTTCCGCGCGAATAAATCCCTTCTCAATATCGCTGTGAATCGCTCCCGCCGCTTTCACCGCATTGGTATTTTTATGAATCGTCCAAGCCCGCACTTCCGGCTCGCCTGCCGTAAAAAATGAAGTCAGCCCCATCAAATCATAAGTAGCCCGAATCAACCGGTTCAGTCCCGGTTCCTTCAATCCATAAGAAGCCAGCAACTCCGTGGCTTCCGCGTCATTCATCTCCGCAAGCTCTGCCTCCAGCCGCCCGCAAACCGCCACCACCGAGGTATTCGGCCGCCCCTGCAACGCCCCCAGCTTGTGCCGTTCGACAGCCGTCTCCAGTTCCCCAGCCTCTTCATCCCCAAGATTCAGCACGTACAACATCGGCCGCTGCGACAAAAACAAAAATCCGCCAATCGGCTTGCGCTCTTCCGGAGTCAGCTCCAACTCTCGCAGAGGCTTTTCCGCCTCCAGATGCGCCTTGCACTTCTCCAGAACGGTCTTCTCGAGTTCAAATTGCTTGTCGGCCTTCTTCTTCAAATCCTTTTCCAGCCGCTCCAGCCGCTTGTCGATCTGCTCCAGGTCAGAAAAAATCAGCTCCAACTCCAGATTCGTCACATCGCGCAAAGGATCAACCGTCCCCTCCGCATGCGGCACACTAGGATCGTCAAATACACGGATCACATGTGCAATCGCATCCACCTCGCGCAAAGAAGCCAGCGACTCCCGCATCCGCTCTTTCTGCATCCCACCCAAATCAACATATTGCACGGTGGCGTAAGTGATTTTCTTGGGGTTGTAAAGCTTAGCTAACTCCACCAGCCGCGGTTCTGGCACCTTGGCCACGCCCACCCGCGTCTCCTGACCGCCCTTCGCCGGATCTACATGCGCCTTCGTCAAAATCCTGAACAGCGTCGTCTTCCCAACCTGTGGTAGTCCAATAATTCCTGTCTGCATAAGCGAAAAAGTTTAGCACACCCAACCTCCGGGCCTTCCGCCGGTTCGTCACCAGTTCAATGCCCCGCGAGGGTCGTCGTATCAGATTGCGGTTTTTTGAAATCAGTACGCCACTTCGGCGAGAACTGTGAACGAACTCACAATTGGTAGAAGTGTCGCAGCCGCTACCAGCCACCACCGGTAGCTAATTCGTCCCCCGACCACACACGGAACCGCAACAAAGAACAGCAGCACTTCACATGAAAGGATTGTCGCAACAAAATCTGGTAGAGAACTAGTGGTGTCCACAGCGCGATGAACAAAAGCGCTTGTGCCGAAACAGCGAGAACAGCGGACCGGGCGAGCCAACGCCGTAGCGAGTTTGGTGCAGAGTCTATCGCCATCATAGGCTTGCGCTAAATCGTGTCAGAGCCGGGCTCCGTTCAGGCTCCGTCGGTCTGACCTAGGGATGCCTCCGTGCTCCTCTGCGCATGCGCACTCTGCGTCTCAGCGTTATCATCTCTTTCTCTTTTCTCTGCACTTGCTCTAATCTACTCCAGCAATGCCCACCATTTCCCAACTTCCCTTCGATCTAGCCGCCGCCGTAGCCCATCTCTCCAACTGCGATCCCTGCATCGCCCGCCTCGTCCAAGAAGTAATCCCCTTCGACCCCAACATCGATCACACCCAATCCCCCTACGAATCCCTCCTGGAGTCCATCGCCTACCAATCCATCTCCGGCAAAGCCGCTGCAACAATTTACGCCCGAATCAAAGCCCTAAGCGCAAACGGAGGCCCACCCACTCCACAAGAAATGCTGCGGCTCAAAACGAAAGCTTTAAGAAAGGCCGGCCTCTCCGGCGCTAAAATCCTGGCCATGAAAGATCTCGCCCAAAAAACCATCGACGGAATCGTCCCCACCCACGAAGAGGCCCTGAAACTCTCCGACGATGAACTAGTCGAACGCCTCATTTCCGTCCGCGGCATCGGCGCCTGGACCGTAGAAATGTTCCTCATCTTCCGCCTCGGCCGCCCCGACGTTCTCCCGATCCACGACCTCGGCGTACAAAAAGGCTGGTCCGTCGCCTACGGCAAAAAACACATGCCTCGCCCTGCAGAACTCCTCGCCTTCGGTGAACGCTGGCGCCCCTACCGCACTGTGGCCTCCTGGTACATGTGGCGTGCCTTCGAAAAAGCCGGCTACGCCACCACCAACAAAATCCGCCCGCCAAAACTAAAACGCAAGCGCACCAAACCCAAGGCCGCCACGCGTAATTCTCCCAATGCAAAACGGGTTCGCCACAAGCGCACCAGAAAGAAGTCAGCACCAAAAAAGCGACCGGAAAAACCGAGGACCAGCTAAGCACTCTAGAATCACACTCTTCGGAACAGCGCCCCAAGCAACTCCTTGATACTCTTTCGTTGGCAATAGAATTGGCGCGCTTTAGAATCAATGGCTTATTGACAGACCGTGGGGGGCGGAGGGGTAGGAGCTATTCCGGTTCGCTTTCTTAGCGCACCACTGCAGCGTCTCGCACCATCCAAAACAACGCCAACATTCCTGCCAGTAACACTCCGCTCTCCAACACGACCGAAACCGCGTGCAGCTGCGCAAACTCCGCCAGCAGAGGACTCCCCACCCCCGTAGCGTCGATCGATCCCATCTGCACCCGCAATACCGCCATCCTGGGGGTAACCGTCACCTGCGAAATCACAGTCAAAACAATCATCAGCACCACGAACAAAGCAGCGGGCGCCACTAGAGCACTCAAACTCCGAATGCGCAAAACACGCACCAACAAAATCACCACGCCACAAACAATTCCCATGCAATGCATCCGCCCCAGCGAATACCCGACAATCGCCCCAGCCTGGTCTCGGCTGGCCAGCACCGAAAACGCCCCCGGCGCCACCACAAAACTCAAAAAACCATCACTCCCCAGCCAATATCCCAAGCCCAAAAATTCAATCGTCCGCAATAGAATTGACATAACGGCACTATACAAGACCGTTCGAGTTGCACCAATATACCGCCATGCCAAAACACCGGTCGCACCTGCTTCTCTGCACTCTGGCGCTTTTCTGGCCAACTTCCGCGCGGGCTCAGCAAATTCCTGCCGCTATCGAGATGGATCCTTCTCCAGACAGGGAATTCCCCGCGACAATGGAAGCTCCCGACATCATGAGCCACGGTTCAGGGAGATTCTCTTTTTCAAAGGCGATCGAAGACACGCGGATTTCCGTTCAATTCTCGCGCGACGCAGAAAATGTTAAAAAATACCGAATTGATCCAAAGAAAATTGTCCTGGTGGGACACAGCATGGGTGGATTCATGGTGGCTTATGGCGCTGCCCACGATCCGGATGTCGCAGGTCTCGTGATGATCTCCGCATGGAATATTGGCGAGACCATGACCGGCCCAAAGGAGACTCACCGAGTGGATACGTTCCCGTCGGCTTCGATCCGACTTGCGGGCTCCACACCGGCAGGACTGCAGGAGGAGGCAGAAGGCAACGCCGCAAGATGGAACTATTTCGACTATGCCGATGCACTCAGAAACCGCCCGATGCTTGTTCTGGAGTCGGATGACCGCAACAACTTGCACAATCACGCCAGGGTCGAAGCCCTCAGAAAGGCTGGAAACTCCTACGTCGCTGAAATTCACATGGAGGCCGACCGTTCTTACTCGGACCACCGCATCGCCCTTCAGTCCGCGCTCTTGAACTGGCTACAGGCAACTTTTCCACCAGCTGCTAAATAGCAGATTCAGCACAGAACTTGCATCATTCCGGCACGGCAAATTCGAAAGTGGGAAAATGAGAAGTCCAGAAAGTGGTGGGCGATAAAGGATTTGAACCTTTGACCTCTCGCGTGTGAGGCGAGCGCTCTAACCGCTGAGCTAATCGCCCGTCTGGAACGGGTGGACTGCTCCTCGAATCGTTCCATTGCATCAAACGAAATCGCAGCGCAGCCTCTTTTGGTAACAGGTCTTTTGTAACAGGATATTCCGGAGTTTTCAACCAATGCCGGCCGCCACCTCTCAAGTCGTTTCGCAGTTGCAGCGCTCCATCGCGCGCGCCATCTACGGCAAAGAAGAAGCCATTCAGCTCGCGCTCATCACGCTTTTTGCGCGCGGCCATTTGCTCATCGAAGACGTTCCAGGTGTAGGCAAAACCACTCTCGCTCAAGCGCTCGCCAAATCTTTCCACTGCAGTTTCCAGCGCGTTCAATTTACTTCCGATCTTTTGCCCAGCGACGTTTTGGGTGTCAGCGTCTACCAACCCGACACGCGCGACTTCGAATTCCGCCCCGGCCCGCTGTTCGCCAACATCGTACTCGCTGACGAAATCAACCGCACCACGCCGCGCACTCAATCCGCTCTGCTCGAAGCCATGAACGAAGCGCAAATTACAGTTGACGGCAAGACTCATCCGCTGCCACAGCCATTTCTCGTCATCGCCACGCAAAATCCGGTCGAGCATCACGGCACCTACCCGCTTCCCGAATCGCAGCTCGATCGCTTCCTGATGCGCATCAAAATGGGTTATCCCTCGCACGAAACCGAACGCGAAATTCTGCGCCGCCGCACCTTTGATAATCCAATCGAAACTCTCGAGCCGGTCGCCGACGTCAGCGAAGTCCTCGCCATGCAGGAATCGGTCACCCACGTGAAAGTCGACGCCAGCCTGCACGACTACGCTCTTGAAATCGTCAACCGCACCCGCAACTCCGACCAACTCGCGCTCGGCGTCAGCCCACGCGGCACTTTAATGCTGCAGCGAGCAGCACAAGCCCGCGCTTTCCTCGAAGGTCGCGACTATTGCGTCCCCGACGACTTCAAACAATTGGCCGTCTCCGTTTTCGCGCACCGCGTAGTAGCCAGTGCCCGCCACGCTTCGCTACAAAAAAAATCCGAAACCACCGAAGCTGCCCTGCGCGAAATAGTAGACTCCGTCCCCGTCCCGCTATAAAAGGCCGTCATTCCGAGGAGCGGAGCGACGAGGAATCTCTCTTCGATTGTCGAAGCGCCACGGATACCCAAACGCCGCCCATGCCACAGACCACCTCCACCCTCGCGCAACTCTGGGCCAAAGCCGACCGCCCCTCCGTCCGCGCCTTCTTCCTCTCCATACTGGCCCTCGGCGTTGCCCTGCTCCTCGCCGTCTACTCCGGCGCCGCCGCCGAACTCGGCAACATCGGCGTAGCTGCCAGCTCCGCGCTCTTCGCTCTCGCAATTGCCGGCTGGGTCGCCGTCACCCTCGTACCCACGCTGGCCAAGCGCACACCGCTTCGCTGGATCGGGCAAAAAGTCGAATATAAAATCAGCCGCGCCGGCTGGCTGTACTTCGGCGCAACGCTGCTGGTGGCCCTCGCAGCCCTGAACACCGGAAACAATCTCTTGTTCCTCATCCTCTCCTGTCTGGTATCCATTATCTTGATGTCGGGAATTCTTTCTTCCATTTCCCTCACTGGTATTGAGCTGCGCATCGCCCTTCCCGAACACATTTTCGCCGGACAAACAGTTCGCGCCCACGTCGAGATCATCAATGGCAAGCTGACGTTGCCATCTTTCGCCCTGCGCGTCGAAGCCGTCGTTCCCAAAAATTCTCCAGCGGCTGCTTTGCTCGAAACTCCTGTCTTTTTTCCTTATCTTCCGCGCCAGCAGAACATCAAGCAGAGCGTTCCTGTCAGCTTTCTGAAACGCGGTTTGCATGTCCAGGACACGTTCAAAATTGTGACGCGATTTCCGTTTGGATTCTTGCAGAAGGCACGCCGCATCGCTCTGAAATCCGAAGCTCTGGTCTACCCCAGCGTCGAATCGAATTCCGAGCTCAGCGAAATTTTTCCCGGCATCGATGGCAGCATCGAGAGCTATCACAAGGGGCGTGGCCAAGACCTGCACGCACTGCGCGAATACGTTCCCACCGACAGCGCCAGCCATGTGCATTGGAAAGCCTCAGCCCGCGCCGGCTCGTTGATGGTGCGCGAATTCGCGCGCGAGGACGATTTTCGCGTGCTTCTGGTTCTCGATCCACACCCTGGCGAACTACCTGCCAACAGCAATACCATTCCAAGCGAACGCTTCGAGCGCGCCGTCACCACCTGCGCCGGAATCGCCTGGCATTTTTACGAGCGCAACGCGGTCCTGCAATTTCGCAGCGCCGGAATCGAAACCAGCCTTGCTCCCGCGGAAGAAAATATTTTTGTGATCTTACGGCACCTGGCAGTGGCACAGCCGCAGCCAACCGAAGCGCAGGACGCCTTGCTGCAGGATCTCGCAGCTTCGCCCGATCTCTTCAAAGTGATCGTCACCAGCCGTCCTCGCGGCACAATTCCCAACGAACTGTGGCACTCCTCTTACGTAATTTTCCTCGAATCGCTCGAAGAAACCCGCTAACCGCGTTAGCATTTGTCCTTCAGGTGAGAAATTTGAAGAATGTCGAACTGCAAGAATTCCGCAAAGCGCTTCTTGGGTGGTTTCAGGAGTTTCAGCGCGACTTGCCGTGGCGCAAGCACCACGATCCTTATCGCATCTGGATTTCGGAAATCATGCTGCAACAAACGCGCGTCGCGGCGGTAATTCCCTACTACGAAAAATTCCTCGCCCGGTTCCCCGATGTGCAATCACTCGCTTCCGCTCCGCAGGAAGAAGTGCTGCGCCTGTGGTCGGGACTCGGCTATTACAGCCGCGCTCGAAATTTACAGAAAGCTGCCCAGCAGATGGCCGCAAAACATGCCGGGCAATTTCCACGGCAGCGCGAAGAACTCCTGGCGCTCGAAGGAATCGGCGAATATACCGCGTCGGCAATTCTCAGTATCGCCTTCGACGATAAACACGCCGCGCTCGACGGAAACGTAGCGCGCGTGGTCGCACGGCTGGAAGCCATCCGCGGCGACCTGCGCGAATCGAAACGCTGGCGAGATTTGCAGTGCAAAGCCGACCAACTGCTCGAGCGCGATTCGGCGGGCGATTGGAATCAGGCCATGATGGAACTTGGCGCCACGATTTGCCTGCCACGCTCGCCGCAATGTTTATTGTGCCCGGTCGCTAATTTTTGCCAAGCGCGCAAACTCGGCATCGCCGAAAACATTCCGGAAAAAAGAAAAAAGCGTGCCACGGTTTCGATCCAGCTGGTAAGCGTCGTGCTCCTCGATGCAAAAAACAGGTCGTTGCTTTTGCCGGCCCCCACAACATCAAGCAAAAATAATGCCGACGATCACATCCCTTCGCTGGTGGCAAAACTCTGGCATTTTCCCACCGTCTCCGCTTTGGCGAACTGCGAGGATGCTCTCGAACGACTGCTTCATCACGAATTACGCATAAAATCTGCAAAATCAATTCGTCCGGAACTGTTAGACAAAATACGCCATGCCGTGACGTATCGCACCATTTCCATAGCCGCGTATCTCATCGGAGTGAAACAGCTTCCGAAAATTTCCGGCGCGCAGTACCTGTCGCTCGAGAAAATCCAGTTCCTGCCCATCTCCAACCTCACGCGCAAAATCGCAAAAGCCGCTCTCAAACGTCTTTCCGCCACAAAAAACACGCACTGAACCGTTATTCATTGGTCCGCCGCAACTCTTCCATCTGACGCCGAATGTTATGATGAAAGTTCGGCCATGGCTGCCAGCACGTCACCTCCGATCGCACAACTCCTCCCGGCGGAACGTTTTTTCCGTATCTCGCTCTTTCTACTGCTGCTAACGGCAATCCTTACTCTTATCGGCACCGGAAAAATCGATCTCTTCACGTCGCTCATCGCAACCTTTGCTCTGCTATACCGCGCACGCCGCTGGTGGTACGGTCACCAGCCCGAGTTGACTTCCCGCGCCGCTACCTTCATGGTTCTGTGCTATCTGATTTTTTTTCCGATCGATATGTTTTTTGTGTCGCGCAGTCTGGCTGCCAATTCTCCCAACCCGCAGCTGTACGCCGCGCTGATCAGTTCAGTCCACTTTCTGATTTTCGTGCTTCTGGTCCGGCTGTACAGCGCTCGCACCGACCGCGACGCGCACTTCCTGGTGATGCTAGCGTTCGCGGCGGTGCTGGCTTCCGCCGTGCTCACTGTGGACACAACCTTTCTCTTTCTGTTTTTTCTATTTCTTCTGTTTGCCGTCGCCACCTATGCTGGATTGGAATTGCGGCGCGGAGCTAATGGGGCCCTGGTGCCAGCCGCGGCGGCCATGCCGGACGCAGAACAACAACTTTCACGCGCACTCAGCTTTGCGGCTGTGGGCGTTTCCGTCGGAGCCATTTTGTGCGGAGCTGTTTTGTTTTTTCTTCTGCCGCGTGTCAGCGCCGGCTATCTTGGCAAGACCAGCTTCAATCCAACGCTTCTCAGCGGTTTTACCGACCAGGTGGAGCTCGGACAAATTGGCCAGATCAAGAAAAGTTCAGCGGTAGTATTGCGCGTTGAAACCGGTTCACCCGTCAACTATCCAGCGTTGCGCTGGCGCGGCAACGCGCTGGCAAACTTTGACGGAAGGCGATGGACTTCAGCGGAGCGCGCAGCGGAAACGCTTACTGCCAATTCTGACGGTTGGATCGCTCTGCGGGAAAAGCCGAAGCCCGGCGAAGCGCGCGGCGAAATTCTGCAATTCACGGTACTGCAAGAGCCGATGGCCTCCGATGCGCTGTTCGTTGCTGGAACCATGCTGGCGATTCGCGGAAGTTTTACCGGAGAAACCGGCGGGATAAGCCACCGCCGCAACTACTTGTATCGGGATTCCTCCGGCTCGCTGATAAATCCGTTTCACAATTTCGTTTCCGTACGCTACACAGGAATTTCGCAGCTTCCGGCTCTGAATCGCGCCCAACTCGAAGCCGCCGGCACCGATTATCCACCGGGAATAACCGATGTTTATTTGCAATTGCCAGAAATCGATCGGCGCATTCCTGAGCTCGCGCGCTCCGCGACTCAACAGGCGTTCACTCCGTACGACAAAGCCGCTGCGCTCGAAGTGTTTCTAAAAACCAAATTCTCTTACACTCTCGATCTCGCGGGCAATCCGGGAAAAGATCCGCTGGCGCACTTTCTTTTTGGAACCCGCGCTGGACACTGCGAATATTTCGCCTCTTCGATGACCGTAATGCTGCGCACGCTGGGCATTCCCGCGCGCGAAGTGAACGGCTTCCTGCCGGGCGAATTCAACGAACTGGGCGGCGACTATATCGTGCGTGCCAGCGACGCGCACAGTTGGGTGGAAGCATATTTTCCGGGAAGCGGCTGGATTGTCTTTGATCCAACGCCCGATGCTCCAGTGGTATCAGCGACTTTATTTTCCCGGCTTTCGCAATTGACGGACTGGGCCGAGCTTACCTGGAACGATTGGGTCATCAGCTACGATTTCGCGCATCAGACTGTGCTCGCGCAAACCTTCCAGAGCAAGTCGCACAACTGGCGCGAACTGGGAGCTGCGTGGTTCGCCGAAAAGCAGTGGCGCATGAAAGACCGGCTGACCAGATGGCAATTGCGTCACGGCGCTTTTTCTTTTGCGCTGCCACTAATTTTGGTGGCGCTGCTGGTTACACTGCGCTACGGCTGGATTGAACAACTGCTGCGCAAGCTGCAAATCGCCCTGGTTTTGCGCGGCAAGAACGCGGGAGCGGCCAGTTCGCAAATTGCGTCGCGCATGTATGCGGAAATGCTGCACCTGATGGGACGCCACGGCTACGCGCGCACTGAAACACAAACTCCGTTTGAGTTTGCGGCTGCCGTCAAAAAACCGGTGTTGAGTCCGATGGTGCAGGAGTTCACGCAGCTTTATTCGGTTGCGCGATTTGGCGGCGCTGTGTGCGACATCACGCGCCTGCAAGAACTGCTCGTTACGATTCGCGGCGAATTACGAGCCAGATAGTCGGACAAATCCCCGTCGAACGCCCCATCAATCGTATTGTTTTCTTTGCCTTTGAGCGCACGCACATCCTCGTGATTACGATTATAGGGAGGGCACGAAAGGTCGCACAAGTTTGCGTTTGCGTTTGCCGTTACCGGAACTGGCTCACTCCCCGTGTTTCGCTGCAGGAAGGGCGGCCCGACTCGCGTGCTACAATAGAGAATTGCGGTAAGGCGCAATTTTCTCCATGCCAAAGGTCGGATTTGTCAGTCTGGGCTGCCCGAAGAACCTCGTCGATAGCGAGGTGATGATGGGCATTCTTGCGCGTGGCGGCTATGAACTGACGCCACGGGCGGATGAAGCCGACATCCTGGTAGTAAACACCTGTAGCTTTATCGAGTCAGCGCAAAAAGAGTCCGTGGACGCCATTCTGGAGATGGCGGAACACAAAAAATTCGGCGCCGCAAAAAAACTGATCGTCGCGGGCTGTCTGGTGGAACGTTATCGCGACCAAATTCTGGAGCAGGTGCCGGAAGTGGACGCGGTAGTAGGTACTGGCGAAGTCGAGCGAATTCTGGAAGCGGTGCATGGCGAATTGCGCGTGCTTCCGGCCGAGCCACCCAGGTTTCTTTATCACGATTTGACGCCGCGCATTCTCACCACGCCCAAACATGCCGCGTATATCAAAATCGCGGAAGGCTGCGATCATCCCTGCACTTTCTGCATCATCCCGGAATTGCGCGGAAAATTCCGCAGTCGCCGCTTCGAATCGGTTCTGCGCGAAGCAGAAAATCTTGCCGCGGCAGGCACGCGCGAAATCACTTTGATCGGCCAGGACACCACGTCTTACGGCGAAGATCTCGGGCTACGCGACGGTCTGGCGCAACTGCTGGCCGCGCTGGCCAACGTCGACGAACTGTTGTGGGTTCGTTTCCTTTACGCTTATCCGAATCGCGTCACGCAAAAATTGCTGGATACGCTTGCTGAACATCCGCGACTGGCGAAATACATGGACATGCCATTGCAACATGCCAGCCGCAGCATGCTGGCGCGAATGAAGCGCGGCTCGCATGGCGACGCGTTTTTGAAACTACTGGAACGCATACGCAGGACGATCCCTGGAGTTTCGCTGCGCACTTCGTTCATCGTCGGATTTCCCGGAGAAACCGAAAAAGATTTCGAGGAACTCTGCGCCTTCGTGCGCGCCGGCCGGTTTGACTGGATGGGCGTGTTTGAATATTCCGACGTGGACAACGCGGAAAGCTTCGCGCTCGACGAAAAAGTTGCGGCGGAAGTGATCATCGACCGGCGCAATCGCCTGATGGCCATTCAGAAAAAAATCTCGCGGGAAAAATTGAAGAGTTGGAAAGGCCGCATCGAGACCGCCTTGATCGAAGGCCCTTCGAAAGACAACTCGCTGGTGTGGGAAGCTCGGTTGCAGGGCATGGCGCCGGAAATCGATGGGAAGCTTTATTTGACGGACATTGAACTTCCCGACGGCCGCTTTGCGCACACCGGCGACACCGCGCTTGTGGAAATTATCAAGACCGACGCGTACGACCTGATTGGACGAGTAGTGGAACTTCTGCCGCGCAGCAAAGATGGCGGTCTGAAGGCCGCCACTACACAGGCGAAGAGTCAAATTCCCGCGCAAGAAAAGCTCCATCGCATTACAACTGGAGCGGCGCTGCGCATTTTGGGATAAGATTCCGGCATGAAGCACCGCTGCCCTATCTGTAAAAGAGCGACGGACTCCGAGCTCGACAAGGATTTTCCGTTCTGCAGTGAGCGCTGCCGTTTGCTCGATCTGGGGGCCTGGGCCAGCGAAAAGTACGTGGTGTCCGATCCGATCTTCGATGAAACGGAGCTTGACGAACTAGACCGCGACACAGATGCTCGGCGAAAGCTTGATGACTCCATCCACTGAAGAAGTAAAACAGAAACCCAGACTAGCTGTGGCGATTGCCACCGCTCTGGGCGTGGGCTACGCGCCAAAAGCTCCGGGTACGTTTGGCTCGCTGGTCGGCGTGGCCACGGCGATGCTCACTTCATTTTTTTTCCTGCGTCCGCACGGTGTTGCAGATTTATTCTCGCGGCAGCGTTTGATGGAACGTACACTGATCGATCATCATTTTCTGGTCCCCGGCGCGGATATTCATGACGCGCCGCTAATCGTTCCGGTGAGCTGCGCAATTCTTCTGGTGCTGTTTCTGGCATTCGTCGGAGTATGGAGCGCGGGAAAGACCGCGCAGTTTGCGGGAATCAAAGATCCGCAATTTGTAGTGATTGATGAGGTCGCCGGCCAACATATCACTCTGATTCTTCCGCTGATTCCCGTGGCCATGCCGAATCTTGCCGCGCACATGGA
>Ga0209488_10000502_pt1 | contig 33193 bp, 42 predicted proteins | sample Rivendell_Oct201_8_FD_188349 | JGI IMG/M metagenome (GOLD analysis project Ga0209488, IMG submission 188349) | Vadose zone soil microbial communities from the Eel River Critical Zone Observatory, Northern California, USA -... | ecosystem: Environmental > Terrestrial > Soil > Vadose zone >...
CAAGTTATAGGTGCATTTCTTGCATTTCCTTCCCTCCTTCCCATATGGCCTTCAGTCCCCTCTGCCCTCCGTAGCTCTTACCACAGAAATCGTCACGGCACACAATGCCCCTCCGACTTTCTTTCCGATCAACGCCTCTCCGTGTCGTGCTCTGCCCTCCATACTAAAGTATCTATAGATGCTATGTTCCGCCGCCCGACCGTTCCGACGACTACCACCCAGCCCATCAACCACGCAGGAATCCCAACCCTGCACCAGTCAACCTACCCCTTCCTGCAAGCCGCCTGCGATTGCGCGACGGATACACCGCGCATAACAATGGTGTCTGAGTCCGACTTGGGCTGAGCGCTTCCCTGATAAGCGCCACCGACGTGGGGCTGTAATCTATGCATTGACAAACCTGGCGTGGGGGTCATACCGTAGCTTGTTTGCGTCGCACGGCGGTGTTGCCGTGTTCCTGGTCGCGACGTGCAGACCGCATTTTGCCAACGTTGAGTAGTAAAGCATACCAATGTAAACACGAAGCAAGCGCAAACCAGTAGTCTGGCCCTTTATACATCGCTTAGCCCTAGATATACATTTTGCGTATTGGTTGTTCAAGATCACCAGGAGCCGCTTTGCAGTAGTATGCAGTCGCCTGTAGTTTGGGCGGCCGAGAAGCAAATCTCCTCGAAGCAGAATGCCCACGATTTCATCCAGTAGTGGTTACGTTCGTATCTGGCCGTCTGAGGGATCCCTGTCTTTCCCGAGTAAAATACCGAGTTCAATGACCAGTTGCGCTGTCATGATGTGACAACGTGGCGGACCGGACCTGCAGGACCAGCAAGCAGAACCATGGTACATGGCATGAGAATGGTGGACAAACGCGGGAGCATGGGATGGAGCCGCCGTAAAGGGGGGAGGGGCACAACAACGCCATGCGTGAGTATTCCAGCCTGGGAGTGATCCACTCTTCCCTCTCACTGCACAGCGTCGACCTGGCATGCTAGGTGAGTAAACGACGCACCCGAGGTCCTGTGCCACTGGCTCCTCTTTGACGGGAGGGATTCGGAGCACTGTCACTGAGTCGCGTTTGCTTTTTGCAGTGGGCGCCGTTAAAGATGTCATCGACGTCCTCCCGGCACACGTGTTCCCAAAGGAAACACACTTCTCGACAGGTGGGCCCTTGCAAGATTCAGCGTCGGGGGACACGCGACGTGGCTTGGACTCGACACGATACGCAAACCGTTTTGCAAACGACACGTACCTCCCGCTTCCTCTCATACACTCTTACTTCTCACTTCTCACACAACCCAAACATTCTCGACTTCAACAGGGGACCGAAGATTTGCATCGGAATCTCAATCTGCGGTGAGAGCGTGAGGGCTGGCTAGACGTCCCCCACGCACCACGCACAGCCGTACATCCTCGCGTCGCTGCGCGCGCTCGTGCATCGTGCATCGTGCTCGTGGGTGTGAATGATGTGCTACTGCCGTGGACGGTATCGTACGCGTTTCTGGAGGCGCTGAATGTTGGACGGGGAGGGATGAAGCCGTCATGTCATGCCTAGGGCAAAACATGAGTTCAGGGACGGGATGAGCGACGTGTCTAGGCTCGGTTTGGAGGCGCTTGTTAGCGGGGCTGCTGTGCAGCAACACTGTGATCTTTGAATAGTAAAATGGTAGGAAAGTTGGAAACAAAACTGCGCGAGACTGGGTGTGGAGTTGGAATACTATTGGAATGGAACAAAACGGGAAGCTTCAAGTTGATCTCTGCGACGCGGCGCGGGTGACCAACAGCCAGACGCGTCGCGTTCTTTCACTACTTACGACAGAACATCGCTTCACTCTGGGCACTAGTTCCCACATTAGTCTCTTTATCATAGCAGCCTATGCCACTATGACTGAAATAGAGGTGGAACCGCCGTCCAAGTTTGCATCGCACGAGGTGCGAATCACTCAGAGTGGCAAGATTCACGCATGGGTGGAATTTGCTCTCAAATTCTTTGAGGTATGTGAACCTCAGTCATTGTTAAATTCAGAACGAAATTAATACGCGGACATTCAGGAGAATGAGGAGAAAGCGCTGGTATTACACACACTCCCGGCGGCGGTAAAGGGAAAGTCTAGAAGAAATGACACGACAGAAGTGGCCGCTTGTGAAGGCAACGGACTTAAGAATGAACCGCAAGGAACTGAGAAGGAGAAGAAGGGAGGTCCCCCGGTGTCCACAATCACCATCCCACGTCTGATCTCCGTCGTGGAGATCATAAAGAGAGAATATTTGGCTGCGATGAACGCAAAACGATCTCCTGATCTTGTTGGCTTATATCAATATAATGAGGTGGGTTCTCTAGAGGACGGTGTCGAAAACGAAAGGGAGGAGGGGGAAGAAGATGCGGGGGATCCGAAGACGATGATCACGGGGGCATTAATCGGAACAAAAAAGTAAGCACGAGTCTTCGCATGTCTCGATTCTGTGCTTTGTGCTTTACTGAAAGGGTTGGTAGCGTGAGAATGGCAAGATCGCCTTACATGAAAGTGACATTGTGTCGGAAAGAACTTGTTGGGATAAAAGCTGGTGGCGCAACGTGAGTGCTATGTGAAAGCGAAAGGATGGCCGCTAAATCTGAACGTAGGGCGCAGGCACCGTTGAAGAGAAGGCTGTCGAAATCTGCGAAAGGGCGACTGAAGAAGAGGCTGAGGAAAGAGAAGGGGGATGTTGATAACAAGGCTGATCAGTCGGAGAATGGAAATCGGGAATAGCTGAGGGTGGAATGGACGAGTGGTCCACGATTCGGAAATGAGCCTAGACGTGAGGTTCAGTCTTTCAGCAGACGCTGAAGTTCGAAACGCGAGATTTGTGATCATTTCGCGCTAAGTTATACTGAGGGAGTACAGAAAGTCAGTCCTTTAGGTCTGTCAATCACCGTGCAAGCTACGCGCGTTACTGTACTGTGTTTTATACAGGTCCCGTATCTCTGACGCGTCCACTCAAGCTCGCAGAGCAAGTCAAAATCCTTAGCTTAACATTACTAGTTCATAAAATGAAAGACGATGCTACTTGTAGAATGTGCAATTGAACAAGGAATTGTGCTCGTAATTCCTTTTTGTCGTGGTACCCGTGTGTTCCGTGTCTGTAGCGGGATAATTATAGTACTCGTTCGATGTTACAGTTCGTGATCAATTACCGCCCAAACTTGACAAAAGTTCCACCATATCGTCACGCCCTGCCTCCAATGCGACTTGAAGTGAGGTCTTGCCCTCATTATCCTCTACCTCCATCTTCGCGCCATGCTCGAGAAGTAGACGTGAGCCCTCGACCGTCCCGTAGGTCGACGACCCATAACATTCCCGCCGTGATGAGTAATGCAGTGGGGTGGATCCGTCATTAGTCTGTGCGTTCACATCTGCACCTCTACCCAGTAATAATTGTATGATGCCGAGCAGATCAGGAGGAGGCCGATCACGGGGATCCTTGAAGTAGTGAGGTGCCACCGCTCTGTGTAATGGTGTATCTCCACTATCACTCCGGGCGTTGATATCAACGTTGTGTTCAAGTAATATCCGGCATAGTTGGAGGCACCCGGAATCCGCCACAAAGTGCAATGGAACACAGCTGGCCTCATTCTGTGCGTTCACGTCTACGCCATGACCAAGAAGCCACTGCACGACGTCGATTTGGGGAGTTTGTTTTCTACACTCGACATGCAGGAGTGTGTCTTCCCAGTTGCCTCGGACATTGACGTCCGCACCGTGCCGATGGAGTAAGTCTGCGACTCGGAAGAACTTCCCGTATAATGCTGCCATCAACGGAGTTACCATCCGACCGCCCCTAGCATTTAGATGCTCTGGATTCTTGGCAACGAGATGTTCTGTCGAGTCATAGAACCCGCACAACGCAGCGTAGTATAAGGGGTCAGCGTCGAAAATCGCAAACTCCGAGTCGGGAGTGAAAGACTCCTCGGAGTTGTCAATGTTTTGCACACGAAGCCACGCTGCCCAATGTGGTTTGTCGTCATCGAAGAAATATTCCATCACATCCCGTATCTGTGATGAGACGTCCTCGAATTGTGCATGGTCGACCCAGTATTGGGCCGCGTATCCGACAAGGGGGATATCTTTGGCATTTTCCAGGTCGACCTGTTCGTCTAGGCGAAGTAGGACGCCGAGGCAGGCCTGGGCAAGGATAGTGTGTGCAGATGGAAGGAGAATATGATATCGGGAGACATCTCTGCTTGAACCAGAGAGCCGATCTGAAATTAGGAACTCCTTGACCGAAAAATGGGAGAATTGAACCACTTGAGACTCGCCGTCGCCGGCGATCGCAATCAGACTTGAGCAAGTGGACAGAACCGCTTGGTGTTGATCGGCCCACCTCCAATCTGGCTTCAACTTCGGGACATCCCCGCGCCGTGCAGCACCAAAATCGACTGCAAGAACTTCCGCAAGTTCTTCAACACGAAGAGGACGAACAGCCACGGTGAGACATTGCAGAAGGCGCCGAGCATGCTCTCGATTCGCCTTATTGATGTCCCTCAACACACGCTCGTATGTTTCGTCCAGTGTCTCGGGTAATTCGTCGAGAATCCCTCGCACACTCGGTGGGAGGCAATGTCGCAGCGCTTCTAGCTGACAGTAAACCCATCTAAACCTGTGTCACAATATGAGCTCATGGCGTATCTGTATCGTACACAGTTCTTACATTCCATCTGCTCTCTCAGAGAGTGTCTTGACGACCTGCCTCTTATCGTCCTCTCGCCATCTTCGCATCATTTTGTCTGAATAGACCACAGAGTTGACGTATTCAACGATATCTCTCTTCTGTCCACTTTGTTCGTGTAGGGAGACGCGGAAAGATGTCAACGGCTCGAGGGCGGTTCTGATGTCGATCTCGGGGCGACTTGTCACACAAACGCGTAGATTCGTGGAGCAAAGCTTAACGAGATCCTTGACAAGGTCAAGGACCTGTTCTCGCGGAGACGGCATGCCGGAATTTTGGGGACACTCGTCAAGAGCATCCAGGATGAGGTACATAGGACCTTGATCCTGAAGAGAGAGCACCTCTTTCAGGCATTGTAACAAGGCACCATCACTGGGCTTCTGTGCGCCATCGTCGTGTGCCGAATAAAGGTGGGAGAGCGCATCGAAACAAGGGTTGGACTGAGCAGAGAGCTGGAAAAGAAGGGATAGTATGATGTTACGTCTGTTCTGCTTATCTTCATCGCGGAAGTCGCAGTAGAAATAGGCCACCAATGCTGATTCTGACTCCCTTAGGGCCATAATGTCTTGAATAATTGCTGAACTAGTTGATAATGTCAATTAACGCTAGCGAAAGAAGCGAAGATATCACATACCAAAGAACACTCTTGCCTGCGCCCGCTACGATGACAGAAGGCTATGAGATACAGAGTAGGTCAAGGTAAGAGGAACGCACGTTTCCCATGGACCCACAACAGAGACGGGCTTTCCACCCATTCCTTATAGATACTTCCCTCAAAAAACCACGTCGATGTCCCCTCGTGTTGTGCATTGCGAGCGGTGTTGTGATTTGTAGAAGGATCCGGTGGAGAGAGCCATTTTCGAAGCTCCCGTCGCAACTGCTTCCCTGCGAGGGAAATTCAGCTTTTGGAACTAAGGGCGGTGGGATCAAGAGGTGACGAACGGTTGACATCGTCCACTTTGCTTTCTGCTTGTTTAATACCTGTTTTTATTTCTTTTCCGTCTACAAAAAAATCATTCAGCACGGCATGAATAGCTAGGAAACAATACTTTACGCACCATTTAGGACAACTTTCACATTCTCCTCAGTCCTGCGCGTGACCTTCAAGACCTCCGCAGTCGCTATCCGCACTTCTTCCTGAGTGAGTGTGTCCAATCTCTTCAACGCATCCTCGACGTCATTCTTTCCCATTAGCCTCTGAATGAATCTTTCTGAATAGCATACGTCATGGGGCATAGGACGACGCTAAGGGTCAACTTACTCGCACGCCTCTGCTTGATTTCTTTTGTCGCGACAGCGAGCATAGAAAGCACTTCTATCATGATTTTTACGATGATGTCCATCATTGCCACAGTCGGTGGCACATCCGTATATGACTCGATTCTCCGGAAGAAGTTCTCGATACGCTCAAACAGGTCAACAAGTGCATCTTGGCTCGCATCCGCATCCTTCGCCGCCTACCAGACATGGGTGTCACAATCATCTGAACTAGGAGATGAAAGAGTGTCCCCACCAGGAGAAGGACCCCAATGCCAGTAAAAATTACGCTCGCAGGTGAGAATACCTAAGAAATTATGTTCAGAGTACACATTCCACAGCGGTTGTCATATGAGACTCACCAGCCCAGCACCCTCTCCGAGAATTCCGGAGAATGCACACAAGACGTTCACTGTCGGGTTCAGCCAATTCCGTAATCTCTCATCACGACTACGACGCTGATCGAATTGTTGGAACAGTGCTTCGAGCACGGATAGTACCTCGGCTGGAGAGTTGCACGATTGGAGTTGGGCGGAAAGGGGGTGGGTGAGAAGCCTTTTCTTCGTCTTTTTTTCGTATCCCTCCACGGCGGCATTGAGGATAGTCTGGAAGCTACTAGTAGCAGTAGAGGAAGTCGAGGGGACGGCGTTAACCTGAGACATCGGGCTAACTGAAATGATTCACGGAGAGAGGGTGACGAGGAGTTGGTGGGTGGTTAGCAGTTGGGAACGGGGCAACTGTTGCTAGTAGTATAGCCCTCAACCTCTGCCTCATGCGTACTTGGGAATGGGATCAGATTACAGGATGCTACTGATTATCCAACAACGGATCACCATATGAGGGATCTGGGCGACTCGACCCACGAGTCCCCGATTGTGTGGCAAGGTTTGGTAGCACACAGCGTCAACACGGGCGGCATACTGCCAGCCGACCTGCATCATTGGTCTCCGCGATACCCGTCGCAAGGTTGAAACACCACAATAGTCAGTCACAGACGATGTGAGTGTGTGAGTGGAAGTCCGGATTCGTTGACACCCTCGTGACACATTTGACGGTCCTACTAGCAACGAAGAGGTTTTCCTTTTCCATACTGTACAGATTGACCTCACATGCTTCATGATGCGGAGTTGAATGAGCGCACTCGTTGATACTTTTATTACAAGGGCGCATGTGAAGAACGCACTAAGAAAACGTGACCTCACGATTTAGAATCCTTCACTTCCGAAATTCAGCTACAAACATGCGAGTACGCCATGCACAGAATTTATGAGCGACAACTATCATTACTGTTATAGTCCAAATGAAGGAAACTCAGAAATGAAGTCATGAGAAGAAGCAACCGAAGATTTAAATCAACCAAATCGTTCCCGTTTGATCTCTGACTTCTGCCTCGAATCTCGAAACACGCGCCTACAAAACGAATTATTCCATCGACTCACGAAGGCTCAGGCTCGCAGACTCACCAGTAGTATTCCATAACATCGCTCTGGCCGAGCTTCCGAAGGAAATTCTCGTCATGCGTAATGATGATAAGCTGGAAGTTCGCGTGGTTCTTTCGTTCGTTGACGATACTGCAAATCGATTAGGTTAGCGTTTGGGAGATGAAGGGTGCGACGGACTCGACAAGACTAGTCGCCAACGCATCAATGTTATCGACGTCGAGGGCATTAGTTGGCTCATCAAGCGCCAATATTCCACAGTTTTGCCCGAAAGAATCAGAAAGAGCGAGCCGGATGATGATGGATGCCAGCATTTTCTGCCCTGCTGAACAACGACCCCGCATGTCCATTTCCACTTGATCTTTTGTCATTACGACCTAAAACACCATGAGCGTCGTCAATAGCGTTGCAGAAACGTTCACGACCCTCTGAGGGCCGTTAACAAGAATTCGCACCCGATAGTTGTATGATCGCTTCGTGGCGCCGCCTTCGCTGTCGTAACGGACCCGAATGCCATCAATGTCTTTCGAAATGGTCCAGTTAAATCGTACCGGCTAAGCGAGGAGGTGTGGGTACGTACCTGTGCCTTGGTATGTCTTATTCCAAAGGTGACGCATTGTGTCATTCACTTCCTCCATCTTCAAGGAGTGATATTTCATTATCGCACTACGTATTACGCGTTGATGGTCAGCAACATGCCCACGAAAATGAGAGAGGTCTCACTTATCCAGTGCCTTTCCGTATTTTTCGAGGTCATTGTTAGCCATGTCAGACATCTTAATCGAATTAGATTGTTTTGCGGAGGTAGCGGTCGGAAGCTTACCTTGACCTTAACCAGTTGGTCCGTATACTTCTTGTTGATATCCTTAAACTCCCGAAGGTCCTCCTCGAGTTTTTGCAGTTGGGCTCTCAACGAAGTCAGCTCTCCACCGATGTGGGCACTCTGATAGAAATCATAAGACAGGAGACTGAATGGAACGTGGATGGTTACCTTCTGTTGCATTTCGTTCTCCCGGTCTTTCTCTGGCTGATACTTCTCCTCAAAGTTGCGCTTCGCTTTGGCAGCCCCTTCTAGGTCACAAGAGTCTATTTCTTTCTGAGTCGCTTGAATGTCACTTTGCAACTTTCTAATGCGGCGGTTTTCGCGAAGGTTGGTTAACGCCGCTCCCCCCTCGTTGATCTCTTTGTCCAATTGCGCGATAGATTTGCGGATCTGCTCGATCTCGATTTGGTGCTCCTGTATCTTCGCCTCAAACCGAATAATTTCATCGGCACAATCTTGTAGCCTTTTGCTGCGTTTATCTCGTATGTACCTGAAATTCGGTCATTAAATGCCACTTACAAGTGGCGCGTGTATTACCGTTCGATATGCTTGTTGGCGCCGTCCAATTTATCAGTGCTTCTACTGAGTTCCTGAGCGGCTTGTTGAGCCTGAGACAGTTTGGCGTTGAGTTCAGTCTGCGCAGTCTGGTGCTCTTGATCGAGAAGGTCTATAGGTCCCTGGCCTTCTAGTATTTGGACATCCAGTTCCTGATAGAGATCGGTCTCGTGTGTGAGGGAGAAATTTCAAAACATTACTTTCAGCTGGTTGGTCAGAGATGACACCTCTAGCTGCATGGCTTCCACGCTGTTCTGGAGGGCCTCCTTTTCTCGGACTTTACTGCGAAGATCAGTTTCCTGGAGTTGCAGTTGATGAAGATCAGTTTCGTGCGTCCGCAAAATATTACTTCGACGCTCCCGATCGTTCTGAACATTCTGCTTTTCTTTTTCGGCGTTTCGCCTCCAAGAATCCATGAATGAAATGACGAACGCGTAGGGACGAACGACACTCACAGCTCTGTGGACAACGCGTCTAGCTCCTGCTGAACGTCGTCAGCTGTTTTCTTGGACCCCGTAGCAGCCAAGGATCCCTCGACGTTTGATATCTCCTTTCGAAGATCCTTGCAATCGTTGTGAAGCCTCGACACGTTCACTGCATGTTGTCGTAGCGACGCGAGTTCTTTCAATTCCTTCTTGAGAGCTTGCAATTTCTCATTGGCCTGACAAATACACGTCAGATGCACCAACTGCGAGGATGCTAGACGCGGTACCTTTTCGGCGGCTTCGGCCAATGACGGCAACAACTCATCCTGGGCATGGATTTGCTTTTCAAGAGATGGAATGTCCTCCTTCAAACGACGAACGGAACTTTCGCAAGACATTAGCCCTCGATAGTCCTTGAGCTCTGACTCCCAGGTTCTCAAGTCATTCTGGAACGCTCGCCGAGCCTCTGGAGAAATCTGCTTGATCTTCTCATTGAGCTGTGGCCGATGGGCTTAGCATGAGACCTGCGTGAGAAATGGGCATCGTTACACACATAAACCTCGAAGGGCTTCAGCTCCTCATCTGTCATGTGACGGTTGCAGACTTCGCAGACGTGCTTGGCCTGACCATACGACAGTAGTTTCTGATAGAGCTCTGTACTTTCTGAGCTCTTAGAGAGCGATCTGCCAACGTGAGGTTAAAGATCGCATCCCAATCGCCAGTAAGAATACAGACTCTCGCAGGAAGTTGATCTCATCGGTTACGTCTTTGATGGCAGACTCCACCGACGTATGGTCCCCAAGTCCGTCCCTTAGCTTCTTCTCCAGTCCTATCTTGTATCAGCAAAGGTTACTTCGAATGCGATATTGTTGTACCTTTCAACTCCTCCTGCTTCGCTTTAAGTTGACCCTTCAACGACGATGAGCTTGACTCTGCTTCGTGAAGTTTGCGATCGGCGACGCTACATTCCGCCTCGAGGTCCGTATGTGCTTTTTCGATTTTCCTAAGACCTATATAAGCGGAAGTAAATGCACCATTCGAACCGACTACGAACGCAATGGTTGCATTGATGTCGCTTTCCATTGTATCGGCGCTCGCCTCCACGCCTACCAGTTTGGAGAATTTTGCGCTTGAAATCTGCAAACTGAGAGGGGTGAGGTGTAGACGGTATGGGGTCCTTCACGGTCTTACATATTCTTTATCTCTCTCTCCTTGGAAGCCAAGTCTCTTTGGTGCAGTGTCAACTTGGCTCTTGCATCAGATTGCAAACTGAGCGTCCTTATTTCAAGCGTAAAGTTATCTCGCTGGTCCTCCATCGCACGAAGTTTGATGTTTAGCGCTGCGATGCGATCATCGTGCTTCGCGTCGACAATGTCCCCCTTCAACTTCTCGATGCGGGCCCTCTTCCCTTCTATATCAGAGACAACATTCAGCAAGTCGCCATCTAGCAACTCCACTGCCTCTATTTTGCCCTCAGTGGATCCGATGTCAGATTGGAGCCTCCCCTAGGCCACTAGTTAGGACTGATCGATCAAAGACATAGACAACACGTACAATTCTGCTGCGGTTGCTTGCTCGTTGTTGCTTGTGCCTTTCCAAAGAGGCGTGCAATTGCCGAGACCGTTCATTATAAGTCGCGTTGCTTTGCTGGATTTCATTCTGACGTGAACGTAAGATACGGTCGAGACTGGTTTCTTCAGAAATATACCTGTATGCGCTCAACTTCCGTCGATTGCTGAGCCAGCAAAGAGCCCAGCTTCGCCGTGAAGTCTGTGACTTTGTCACGTTCGAGAGGAGACGCATCAAACCCGCGGATACTATATTGTGCGGCAATCTCGCGGATCAGGGTCCCGCGATCTGATATCCGTTCTTCTTGAGCCTATGATGGTCTGTTGAGAAGTACTGTAGAAATGAAAACGATTCCTTCACCTTGGCTTCTGCGGTTAGCTGACCGTGCTCTTCATTAAGTTCTACGTGCTTCCTTCGAGCAGCGGCGAGCTCATCCTCCTTATCTTGTTCACTAGCTTCCTCACGCCGTCGAACATTCCTTTGTTCGGCGATATGAGCGTTAAAGTTTTTTATACGCTCCGCCAATTGCTCGTTGGTATCTCATATAACCAAAGAGATCAGTTCTCAGGACGATGACCGCAGAAGGCTAATGGCGCACCAGGTGTCTCCTGCACATTCGGGCGTAAGTCAGCAAGTTCTTCCTGATACTTCTGCTTTTCTTTCTCCAAGCTCTCGACCTTGATGTATATTTCCCGGAACTTGGTGGCGCCTTCCTCGAATTTTCGATTCGACCGCGCCAATGCTTCATACAACTTCTTTGTGTCTTGATGCTCTACTTCCTTCTTTGCTATGGTGGCGTTCGTGTCAGAGATCTGGGCCCTAAGTTTGTCTGCGTGGCCCTTCTCGCGAGCTAAGGATTCAAGACGCTCCTTCTCGGCCTTCAGTTCCACGACGCGTTCCTTTCGAAGAGCCTTAATTGAGTCGAGTGCCTTTGTATAACTGGGATGATCTCAGATGTCGCAGCGGCGTAAAAAATGGGCTGTTGTCCTCACCGGGTGGCCTCGAATATATCGTCGAATTTCTTCTTGAGAACCGAGGCTTCAGCCAGAGGCCAGTAAGAGTCTTCCTGATGGCAGAAGATGACGTTTTCAAGCACGGCTTTCGAGACCCCTAACAGGTGAGGTATCTCGACGTCCAATTCCGCGCATTTTGTTGAGATGACAGAACGCTACATGCGCATGGTTCAGGGAGAAGGTAGTCTCTACATCCAGACGACGTACTTTTCCAGACTGCTCCGCATTCCCATCATCGAGAGCGAGGATGCTCTCCAATGTTTTCATGGTCATCCCAGCCGTCTTCTTCATTGTCACGGACAGGTTACGGACGGCGAGCATACGTCGTCCGTTCGCGGCGTAGAAGCGTAATTTCACCTGCGCCTTTACTTCCTTTTCGTTCGCCATCTTGGGGTCATGAACGAAGGCTCCGCCTCGCGTCCCGGGGGGCTGATCACCTGTCGTCGCATACTTCAAGCACTCAATTATTGTAGTCTTCCCGCTCCCATTTTGGCCGATAATGACGGTTACGGGGGAGAAGAATTCAATCAGTGAGAGGCTCTTGTCATCGAACGAGCGAATTCCGCGGATGGCAAGTTTGTTCAGAGTTGACATGGTACATAAGGTCAAGGGAAACCTTCACCAGTCACAACAGCGTCGTCGCGTCACGTCACGTGTTGCTCACATGGCCAGAGACAAAAATAAAAATAAAAAAATACAGTCCGGACTCCAGTATCAATCCAAAATAACACTAGATAGATACATCATGATGGACAAGTATTGCCATGGTCCGAGCAGAATGTTGGTGATGGATCCGTCTCAAATATACTGAACATGCACGCAATATGACGTTTCCGGTTTTTCGTGCATGATATTTCCATAAGCCGAGCGTTCGTCATAAATTTACGCTATTCTGCAGGTTGAAGTAACTTAGATGCTGAACCAATGCAGTGAAGGTTTCACCGGCCACGTGTTAGAGTTGCTAGCGAGGGGCACTCTTGGCAGCTCCACAGTCGAAGTGAGTTGTGTCGTCTGATCGCCCTGGGGAGAGTATCCTCTTATCGAGGTGCGCCTACTTTGATCACCGAAGGAGCGAGCAACAATGATTGGGAATGTCAAACTAAATAGGGCTATCCCTCGGCAGGAAAGTCAACGTCGTTTAGCCATTTGCAACGTCAGGTTGTCGATGTACATTTGCAGAGTAGCGTTTCCGGACGACAGTTTATCCGTCTCCTTCTCGGCCATCTTAACACGCTCTAACAGCACTGCAAAATTATAAGAGGTGGTGTGAATACCATTTTTCCATTAATATGGTATATGGGCAGATACCTCTCAGATCGTCTTGAAAGGCGAGAATGTCCCTTGTTTGTATGAGTAAAGCCATAAGAGATTATACATATGAAGCACACCTACTTGATGACTTGTTCCTTCTTCATGGCATCTTTAACTACGTCTCCGGTTGAGACTAAATCGGGTGTACCCCACCCTGCCTGGTCATCGAACATTGTTTCGAGGGATTACGGGATCGCGGAGTCCAGCTCGTGGTATGAGAGAGTGTTGGCTGACCTAAACAGGAAGTTAGCAATGACGCGGCGCGCCTTCGTCGGTTGTTGAACGTTGACCCGTTATTGAATCCCGGTCAATATTGTATCACCACCTTCGAGACATGCCTCTGACCGAACGGTCTACAATTCTCGCCTTCAAGGCTGGGCGTGCATTGCGGCGCGACGATACAAACATCGTCGAACCAAGGGCCGATAAGGGTGCAGTCGTGATTGACCGCGGGGACGACGAAGAGCTCCATTTCATGTGGAAAAATAGAGAGACCGAGGCGACGGAAGAGGTTCGTTCATCTCATTTTCGACGTGTTCCTCGCCTAATGATGCCCCAGGACCTCATCTTAATCCCGTCTGATGCCAGTTTCGTTAGTGTTCCGCAAGCGAGTGGGCGTGTGTACGTTCTCAAGTTCTCGTCATCGAATCAACGGCACTTCGTAAGTACACCACCTACCAGAGTTCTCGAAAAATACGTTATGCTGAATGATATGTCCAGTTTTGGATGCAGGTAATTTGCTCCGTCCACCCCTATTCAAACATATTGACCACATATGAGCTATCTAGGACGCATCCAGCGAGCGCGACGAGGAGTTTGCTTTCCACGTTAACCGACTCCTTCAGATCTCTGGCTATATTCCCGTATGGGGTGTTGCAGATAGTACCTCGCAGACACCCGGCGCGTCCACACCTGCTCAGGCAGCAGCCCCGACCGGGTATAGTCCCACACGAATTCCCTCCGTGCATCCACAATAACGAGCCATTCTAGTGCCAGTCAGCCAACTGCACAACAGCTCTCTCAATTGCGCTCCTTGGTTGCGCAGATGTCAGGTGCTACCGCGGCGGAACCAGGTGAATCCAGGCTCTTTATGCCCTCGTCCTGCGCTCACCTGAGGCACCGGCATCAGATATATCCCTTACCGATGTTCTTACTGCCGACAATTTGAATCCACTCTTCGTTTCTCACCCTGAACTCATCCAAACAATTTTTCCCCATCTTCCGCCCGACTTACCCGCAGAACCCTCGCCAGAAGTACTTTCTCAAGTAGTATCATCACCTCAGTTCCGAGCTGCGGTGATAAACTTTGATCGTGCTTTGCGCACGGGTCTATTGGGTGGTTTAGTACGGCAACTTGGATTACCCGAGGAGGCTGGAACAAGTGTTGAAGCCTTTTTGAGGGCGATACGCGAACAGGCCCATGGCAGTGGTACAGAAGGCGAGCGTATGGACACGGATTAAATGACTACACGGGTTGTCCATTTGGTCAGGATCGATGACATAGAAACCCCGTAACATAGTGGGAGTAGATCCAAAAAGCGAGCGCTACAAATACACGTGAACAAACTCAATGACTCCGGTTGGAAAGCCACTGCAGTACGATATCCCTGTGCCACTTTAGACTGAATCGCATCCGAGACTTGGGAGACTTACAAATTGTGTTGGCTTTTCATGGAGCACTGAACGCAATCGTAAGCCACAATCAACAACCGAGCCAAAGGCTTAACATACTGAATAGCACTAGATCAATGGGAACTCGGTCAGCAATTTCTGTATACAGCATGAATACCCACCGAAACTGCCCGTCCAGTTATCTTATTAAGTTGCCTGAAAGGACCTGTCAAATATGTGTGAGGCACGGTGAAGCAAACTTACAAAGCTCGTATCAGGCTTTGGACGTCTGTGTGCCCAGGGATGTCATTCTTGTTACCCAGCTAGTGGAGGTGAGCACGTCAGAACACGATGCAGGTCGAAACCACGGACCACAAGGAGCGGCACTCCGGACAAGGACGGTTGACCGAGTAGCGCGTGCAGTTCAAATCTTGCAGTCTCAAACTTGTCATGCTGCCGATTGTTGAGAGGCCCTCAATCTCTTTTCAGGTTAGCAGAGTAGCCAGTATGAACGTACGTCAACAGAATCTACCACGAAACTTGATGGCTGATATCAGAGGCAGTAGCGAAGAGAAGCGACAGCTTCATACACTATAGCATCGACTCCGTGGCAATAACGTTCCCACATTGAGCGAAACTTTGGTTGGCCTGTACAGCCACCGAGACTTGATGAGTGATGGGACTCGGAAACTGACAGATAATCGCACCTGCTACATCCCATATCTTAAGAATGATATTTCCTTTCTTAACTTTACGGAAGTTGAATGCCACGGTTGGAACAACATCTTCGCTCCACTCGGAGATCGCGAAGGTTGTAAACCGAACTGCCATAAATTTACGAAACACAAAAACCTACCTGCCCAGATCCGATAACGTTCACGAAGGATGTTTTTCCAGACGCCTGAAACGATTGGTGATTGTGGGCAGGGATATGTGGGGTACTCACCTGCAAGCCGACAACAGCTATTTCTGCGGCTTTGGTGAAAAATAGACTGTAATGATTACGAGTCGGACTGCGTGATATTCTATTCTTCCCTTGGGGCTCACCCTGCTATCCATTGGAAAAAAGACGCGAAGAATGGGGCCATTCGAGAGTTGACTGAGCTTGCTCGGCTCTCGGCTCAGGAAGGAATGATGAAATAGAAAATATTTCCGGCCGGCCCGGAATCACGGGAAGCATGCCCGGCCCTGCTGGTATGGTTGTTCTCTGCTCTGTACTGGGCCGCTGGGCCAGACTCGGAATCATGCTCCTCCCTCGATGTGTCCCTACTCACCGCAGGCTCTGCTACCCATTACTGCGCGAGCTTCATGCGACCAATGCTCATTTGCAGGCACATGAAAGCATTTTTCATTTAGAGCCCACGACGGCAAAAGCAAGCATCTACTTCAAATCGCAAATCCGAGTGCCCTCGCAACTTCGAAAGAAAAAAAGGAAGCTGAGAAAAGGGAATGAAGACAAGGGAAACACACTCGGAAAAGAACCTCGCTCCACGCTGACTGAGCTGGCGGCATTTTTACGGCTCCGTACCAAGAATGCTCGACCCACGCGTACAGTTGAAGGAGGTGAGGGAATGATATATCTTTCCTAGTCCCCCTACCAAAACCAAGCTATTATAGGTAGAAGGCAGTCTCCACTGAGCGCTTCCATGACGCAAAAAGTAGCTCTTGACGCAAATGGGGAATCTGGTGGGTTGCTTATCCCTTTCCATACTGTAATTTTTTACACGTTTGCCAGCACAGTCAGTTGCCAATGGTGATCGATGGAATGCGCGCGATATGCAACGTTCATTGCTTTACTCACGTCGCGTAGAGGGCACAATTCAGCCACGTAACAGCGGTTCTCCGTTTCTCAAAGGTAAGCCATTCCTACAAGGCGCCACTTTCAATGTACTTCAACCTGCCCAGACGTTATGTCACCATCCCCGCAAAGTCCCATTGCTACTCTGGCCCATGGTCTGGAGTCGGTCCTTTCAAAGTAAGAATATTGGAAAGCTTTGTTTGCTTAGCTGAAATCCCGCAGTCCAGGAGTTCAGTGGCTACAAGATCCCCGATCTCAAGTGTACAGTTTCACAACGTGGCTCGAAAAAATTATCCCCGTGAAGAACTTCGCGTTTGAACGTCTCCCATCCTTCGTACCTAGCTCGCGTGACGAGGTTTGCAACCCCTCGTTCACAAGAGATGCCATTAACACCACCTATTTACTATAGGATTTGTTTGCCGTAGTGCAACGCGAAGGTCGAAAGTATGCTGGATCAACTTCATCTATGTCAGGTCTACTCAGCCATTTGTATTACCTAATATCCGGGGACAAGCCCATAAATACCTCGACTCTCAGCAGTTTCGAAACGGAGGTAAGAACATCCAATGACTTTCCTTGCAGGTCTCAACATTTTCTAGCCTCGAACATTCGCAGCGAGTCAAAGGGGTCCAGCAACTGTCACCTTACACTATCGTGATGGCGTATACTTAATTGACCGCGCAGGGGATGCCGTTCCAGGGTTTTCGGAGAAAAACGTTTTGGTCTGGGTGGTACGATTGCGTTTTATTTTCCCTGCCCTTGTTCTTTAAAGACCTTTACGCAGGGAACTTTATTGGAAAAATTCCTTACACGCACTCCGAGAGAATTTTTAGGCCTTACGCGCACCATCCCCGATCCTGCTGTCGTTGCCAGTGAGCATGAGCGCGAGGCATATCGATATGCGAAGGTGAGCTTCCGTTTCATTCTTTCGGTCTTTCGCATAATATTCCTTCATAGTCAGACAAGTTCGTTTTACGCGCGCAACTTGACTGTTTCGATCATCGTCTCCCTGGAACTGGGGTGTTTGATATCAAGACACGCGCGGTCACGACTATACGGCATGATCTTTTTAACTTCAAAGAGAACGCCGGCTACCAGATCCGCACTCTCCAAGGTCCTGTTGAGAGCTTTGAGAAAGAGTATTACGACCTCATACGATCTGCGTTCCTTAAGTATAGGTAAGTTCTTACCAGGTTGGGTAGTTGTTGTAATACCTCATGAGACATGCAGCTTTCAAGCACGCATAGGTAATATGGACGGTGTTTTCGTTACATACCACAACACAGAAAGGATCTTCGGATTTCAATATGTTCCATTATCTGAGATGGATGCCCGACTTTTCGGCGAGCGCGCCGCTGGCGATGTTATCTTCGAAAAGTGTCTACTACTTCTTGAAGCAGTATTGGATGAAGCTACGCGCGAACTCCCATGCCAGGTATATATTCGAGGTGAGGGTCCTGGCCATTACTAATATTGCTACTCCTAGTCCATTCATCTCACCGCAGCAAAAGTACGCGGCGATGACAGCCTGAAGGTGTTCGTTGAGCCTGCAGTCCACGATGAGCAACTCCAAGGACCGACACCCGTCATCCAATTAGATGTGTCAGCGAAAAGTTACATTCGCCAGAAGGCCACAAGCAGTTCAGACGCCGTGGAGAAATCGAAACTTCCTTGTACGTTACTCCTTCAAATACACTCTACAGCCTCTCCCCTCACCAGTTGTATACCGTAGGGACCATACACTGGTCCGTTTCAAAGTCGGCCCTCGACTCCGATATCACATACTCTAAACTCACCGCCTTACGCAAACGCTCAAATCTTCCATATTTCCTCCCGACGAGGGTGGGTATACGGAAGATGGAGCGTGTCTGGCATAGCTTGCAGTTCAACCCAGTCGCACCTGTGGAGGTACCTTTCAAGGCCCAATTATTCCGCCGACCGCCGAAGCACGTGCAAGTATTACGCCAACTCTCACGAAAGGGGCGCAAGTATCTTCGACTCGCTACACGCAAGCAAAAGGGTAGACCCAAGTTGGTACTCGGACTTCCTAATGATGCTCGGGATGTTGCTCCGCTGGTGGCGCTAGCTCATAGGACAGGCTCAGTGGGTGTCAATAGAAGATCCAGAGATAAGGAGGGGTCTGATTACAAAACTGCCGTCAACCTGCCCGCTGAATCCGCGGGTCTCCAAGGACCACACAAGTTTTCGAGTGTGGAAGTGGCAAACGTAGTTTCCGAGAACCAAGAAACGACACAGAAAGTTTGTGGCTCTTCCGATCATCGACGTTAGCGAACGGCCAAGTCTGATCACAGAATAGGCCGCGCGAGCTCATGCCACCCCATCGGACATTCCTTTTTCTCTAGAGATTGGCGCTAGCGGCGGGGACGAAATTATTCCAAAGGGAACCCATTTGAAGAAAATGTTATCTGAGGACCAAAGGACCATAGCAGAGAACCGGAACAGTTTCTCCGCCTGACAGATCACTATTCGCGCGCGCGCTCGGGGCCGTCGGGCGCTCGCACAGTCCACACCCATCCCCGAGCTGCGGAGCACAGCAAAATTGAGCCAATCGATAAGGCACTCGAAGGGGCATTTGACAAAATCGATATGTTACCGAAGGAACGGGGGCACTAGACCGTGATCGCCCCTCGATCGCCAGACAAAACCTAGGTTGTCCCGCTCAACTGTAGAGCATCTCACAGCGATCAGGATATGTTCCTTGCTTCAAACACTTTCACGTTGTTGTTTATTGCACAAATAGAATAATACATTGCATACCCCTTACTCACGTACAGCATCGCAAGTACCACCTATCCATATTTTATATGGCTGTATTACTCTTGGCTAATACCATAAAGTAATATACACATAAATGCACTCATCGATTTATCTCATTTGCTAGATTGGACATAGGGACCTATGAGACTGAGCGGTCTGGGCGTGCTTCAGTTATCCAGCTCCGCAGACCCTACTCCGCATCAGGTACATACAGTCCAGGCTGCGCCAGTGGCATGGACGACAAATGGCGTGAACGCGCTTATCAAGATGAATGGGGTTTTCGAATTTCTGATGGGGGTGAGACTGCTTACTTACGTCCATGGGCGCTACGCATGGCATCACCATCAGAGTTACTGGAGTTTTCTTGGCAAGTATTGCGTACGTAACATATGGAATCTACCCACATCTCAGGGACCCGCTCCCAATCTATCAATTGATCTCTTGGCAATTACCCCTTTTAAGCTCGCCAAGATGAAGTGGAAGCGCCGGAACTTTTCTGAATTGATGAGCGAGCGCAATAAGTGAGCGCCAATACAAGAGTGCCGACACGTAGGAAAAAGAAAAAAGAACGGGACGCGCAACTGCCCCCAGCAAAGGCAACCTACTAAAGGGGAAATTTTTATTATTATGTTCTTACGGGGTCGTTGGGCTGGTCGGGCTCATTCCACTCATACTGGAGCTTCTCGCAGGGCCGTGTGCGGACCCTTCCACCTCCGCAACCTGTTCTCCTTCCTCATCAACGCCGTCCTCACGGCGTTCTTCCTGCACGCGCATACGCTCGCTCTCGCGATCTTCAGTACGCTCAATCTGGTCCCGCATGTGCGCAACCTCCTCGTCGACACGCTGCGTGACACGCTCGACGCCAGCGGCTTCCGCAAGCGACACCCGGGCGCGATGCTTCGTGAGATGTGCAGAGCGGCGCGGGGGACGCTTCAAGCGGCGGCGGGCTACCATCACCGGGACGGAGCATTTCTGGATTAGGTAGTGGGATGTGGAACCGAGGAGGATGCTGTATCAAGCGCGTAAACACCAGGGCGCGTGTGAAGAATCCAAACAGAGTGACTGACCCTTTCAGGTGACCCAACCCACGGGAACCCACAATAAGCATCACGGGTTCGACATGGTCAATGATGTCTACTGGGGGTAAATGCGGGGTCTCGAACGAGTTCCTTAATAGACTTGCCAAGAATCATGTGCCTGGCGTTCTTCGCATGCCAAGCCTGACAAGAAATCGTTACGTTCAAACGTGTCCGCTGAAGCAGGCTCGTTGCTTGACGACACAAGATATACGCGAGACCCTGGCGCTGTAAGGGAAGACACCTGTCAAGAACGGTTGTTATGTGGGAATTCATGATGATCACCGCACCTCTTGTTGAGAGCGCAGTTTAGTAGCGCGTTCCCCCGGGTTCGGAGAAGTTGGATCGACTGTTAATTTATCTGTCAGCCGGCGGCGGACAAGAACATATCTAGAAAGAAAATGAATTTCCTCTGCTTTCGTTCTCAGAAATTGTGACAATTAGCCTGGGCTCGAGATCAGCCACATGGTGTACGGCCTCCAGACAAACAATTGACGTACATTTCATCACCATCCCTGATGACTGTACCTATTCCCCATTCAACGGCGTAACGGCTTTCGTCGCTCAGATCACTCGCAATTACATATCTTCGGGGACGCCGGCCACTCTCCCTGAGCGCGCGCTCCGGATCCCCTTGGGTAAGAGATATCGTGCACCTGTCACGCTGGAAGGCGGGTCGCCCCGTCTGCAATGGAAGTGGCTCGGGGCGGGTGGACTTGCGGCGGCGCGGATTCCGGGAGCTTGTGTGGTTGAGGGTGGTGGGGAAATACGGTTCGGGCGGTACGACAACATTGACGCCTTCACCAAGCGGATCGGCGATCTCGAGGGGGTCAGGCTCAGCAACGTCGGCAGCGACGAGGGAATTCGCCTCAGTATTAGCTTCAGTCACGGGGTCAAAGTGGTCATCATCGGGCAGATCTTCTTCCGAGTCGCTCCCGTTATCCGAGTAGACGTCTCCTTGTGACTCGTCATCTGAGATATACGCAGAGCGCGGGCGTTCCCGGGTTGACTCGGTGTCAGATTCGACATCAGACTGGGCGAGTGCGCCCACATTGGGGGACGGGTCACGCGCGCGGGAGCGGCGGAAATGGAAGGGCGACATGCTCCGAGAGCGCACCGTGGAATTCGAATCGTCGTAGCCGACGCGGGAAGCGTTAGAAGACGATCGGGCACGTTGGCTACCCTCTCCCTTGGCCTTTGAGTGCGAACGACCACGGCCGTCATCGGCGTTGTTGTTACGAGAGAGGGACAGAGAGGAGAGGCCCATCATAGAGCTGAACGATTTTCGCCCGAAGGAGCCAGATGTGCGAGATGCACCGCTGGCCTCGGGAGTACGGCCGCCCGAGGTCGAATCGGCCTTCGAAGTCGTGCGTTCGAGGCCATTCGAGTCTGCCTGCTGCTTAGTTAGTACGCTTGAAGAAGACCATCTGGAAAAGAGGGGGGTCGTGGGTCGGGAAGAAGCGGGTGAGGAGGCATCGGATACGGAGTTTGTGCGCGAAGCCGGAGCCTGGGGTGGTAGTGGTGGTGGTGGTGGTGGTGGTGGTGGTTGGGAGGCCGATGTGGACGAGGGGAGACTAGCGGCTGACGAAGAGACGGAACGAGTAGCATAGGATAAGAGCTCGACGCCTTCTTGAGGAGTGACCAGGGTCGATGGAGTCGACTCTTTCTCTTTGTCCTTTGAGGACCCACCGCCGTAGACGGACCTCCAGCTGAGCCTTCGGTAGGTTGGTGGTCGTTGGTCGCGTTGGCGTTCCACCATTCACAAGGGAGGGGGGCAAGGAAGAAGAAAGGAAGGCGAGGTAAGGCTCACCTGAGGGTTGGTGCGATACGATGAAAGCTGTGAAAAAAGGATCAGTCGGTAACAAAGGGAGGTGTCGTCAGCGGAGAAGACCGTAACACACCGTTTCAGAACTCTGTTTTACAGCAACCGTTAATAATGGTTCATCTGCCAGCGCTTAACTTACCTCCCACATCTCTTTGGTACGGATGTCACGGTCAGAAGAGAAACCATTTATTTGCACCATCAGTGACCAGATAGCTCAGGCTCATCATGTGATTGGACAGTGGGTATATTTAATTCAAATCTCTCTACCGATTTCCAAAAATTTCCTGCAAAAACGCGTCCGGATTTGGGCCACGCCCAAGGAATTCCTAATAAGTTAGTTCCCAGAAGGGCGGCGCAGAATTTTTATTAGTTAGTCCAAAATTAATGCCGAGGGATGTGAGTCACCTTGAGAGAATCCAGTTCCTCTCGGCTACCGCCGGGTTCCAGGATACTTCTCCGGTAACGACCTCCGCGTTCCGGATCGAGAGGATCACCCTTGAAAACGGTCGCGTACATATCCGCCGCAAATACTAGCGAGTAAGTATACCTGATTGTTCTGCTGTAAGCAAGAGAAGATGCACAACACCACCAGACTTACCCATAGTAGCCAGCGTCGTATCCTCCAACGATATGTGCAAATGAGCCCTGGCCCGCGCTACGCTGACCACCTTTCACCAGCGAAATACGTTCCCGCAGATCATTCCACAGCGCCGTCGCGTCTTGTTTCTCTAGGCCCATCATCCGTTCCAACCTTTCAAGAAAACGCTCCGAACCAGCTTACCTTTGCTGGTATGTACCTCATAGTCAAACCAAGCGAAGAAAAGCTGTCGCAAGTAGAAAAGACCAACATTGACGTAGCGGCTGGAGTGTTTTGTGAGTTAGTCCGGAAAAAGGGCTGAGAACACGACCGCGTCAGCACACCTCCGAACAAGGCTTTCGATCAATTCGGTGGGAAGTGCCTCATTCGTCTTATAATGGCTCGACATTTTCTTTAAAACTTTAGGTTCCCAGCACCTATTAAACCCATATCAGGTTGCGGTACAGAGCAAGTGGTATCATGAGAGATACCAATACTCCAGCATCTGCGACGGTGCCTCTACAAAGTCGCGTGCAACACTTGTCCCATGGAAGCGCGCGAACTGCGTACGACTCAGCAAGCCGTGAAAGACATGACCCATTTCATGAAAGAATGTGGTGACATCGTCATGACGCATCAGTGCCGGGCGATCCGGGGTAGGCTTAGCCAGGTTGGCGACCATCGCAGCCAAAGGATACGCGCGCTCGCCACCTGGACGTATATATCCAGGCTTCAAAGGCCAGACAGCCGCGTGGCCGTACTTGGATTCTAATAACGATATCGTGAGGTCAGAAATGTGGATGGCCAGACAAGATAGACGCGCAAGACGACGCACCACGCGGGAAGAGATCCAGGTAGCAATATCCCACAAAGTCAGATTCATCTTTAGCACCAGGAGCCCAGACACCAAACATTTGCGCGTCTGGGTGCCAAGTCGTCGTATCTTTGATCTCGTGGAAGCGTACACCAAGCAAGTTCTGGTAAATCCCCAAGATTGTCGGAACGACCACAGATACCGGGAAATACTCCTTCACGAGCGCGTCATCGAGGGAGAGCGTCTTCTCAGTATACAAGCGATCGTAATAACGGTAATCCCATATATAGAATTCGCCATCAAAGGGCTCTCCCTTAGCCTTGAGTTCTTCAGCTTTAAGTGCGAGGAGCGTTTCGCGCTCTTGCAATCCTAATGGGCGCAGTTTCTGCTCGAGGTCAGTTAAGACCTGTGAGTACCCGGTCAGCAACATCGTTATGTGAAAGCATGCCGAACGAGCCTTCTTGATATTTTCGCCGCTCTTGACCATTTTGACTTCTGTCCTATGATCTGCCCAGGTCTCGTACCCTAGTAGGGCAGCAATATCCCGGCGCAGCTCAAGCGCTCGGTCAAGGAGGGGGGCATTCAAGTCGAGACGAGCCTCGTAGCTCTCATATGCTTGGCGACGTGTCTCCCCATTCTGCGCGTACTTAAACTACAAAAATCTGAGTCAAATCCGTCAAAGAAAACATCATCTGTTGCATACCACAGGGAAGATATCGGGCGTTTTATGGGTCACATCGTACAGCTCTTTGCCACCTTCTGTGCGTTTCGCATAACCCGAGATTACATCCTCCGGAACGCCTTTGAGTTCTTCGAGAGTGAAGCTGATGAATCCCTGGAAGTGATGAACAACCCTGCTACTCGAAATGATTTATGGATTCAACTCACATTCTCCTCGTTGAAGTTTTTCTGTAGATGATCAATGAGATCGACATTCATGAATTGATACACTGAATATACTAACGCTGAATTCCAGAGAAGTTTGAGACAACTCCTTTTTCCATCCTGTGAGACGTTCGCGATCCGCCTCGGGAAGTCCAAGTCCGGCACGCCTGCCCTCTTGAACCATCTTCTCAACTAGGCGCTGTTCCTCCGGATTGAGCTTCTTCCCAGAAGCCTCGACGTTCCTCTGCGCCGCAAGCTTGGCGTTGTAGATATCGATACGCATCGAGGATTCTACGCCGAAATCGCGGACGAGTTGCTCCGCCGAGTTCGACGCATCGCGCAGTTCTTTCGATGGGGATACATTTTGATAGAACGATAGTGGTTCCGTGGTTACTTGAAATTCGGCTTCGCTGTGTGCAAGCACAAGCTAGGATCGCGTGTGGGGCGGGGGTTAGGAACAGCTCACAAGTAGCATACGGGTTTCTTACAAAAACCTACGCGATGTAAGCAAACCGAGAAACCACGTGGACAGGTGTCGCACTCACTGTATCAAAGTTGCACTCTGGGGCAGGAAGCTTGGCTATCTGGTCCTGGACCACACGATCCTTCTCGATAGCTTCCTTGGTCAACTTGAGGACATCCTCTGGTGTGTGCGTCCACAGGGGCGGAGGTTGCGGAGGGGTGAGGTTGGCCATGTTGGGCAAGGATAACGAGGAAATGTCAAATATACTGGAGAACGGTGATGTCGTGCTGAAAAGGCGGACGGCACTTCTCCAGATCGGGATGGAATAGGGTGTGTGTGCGACACGGGTGAGGACGTTATGTCTGCTCACAGCAATCGACTTGAAGGCAGCTCGGGCCTCCCACCGTGTTGCGAGACTGACAGCGAGGAGACCGCAGCCGAGGCTCAAAGCCGCTATTCGTCGTCGAGGTTGTCTCGTGACAGCGTGCATGATCAGCAATCCGGTCGGAACCGCGTGAACCAGAACCAAAAACAACCCGCGCTTCCGCGACCGCAACTTGAACCATTGAAACTTTTCGAACTTGTCACTCGCTGGGCCGAGTCGCTCCGCTTTCTTCGTGCTTTCGCATAGACCTCCACTTTCGCTCTCCAAACATCTTGGTCCGCAACTCGAACATTAAATCATCACCTGCTCTCTTCATATGCCAGGGAAACCGGACGCTCTTTCTATGAAAAAAGTTGGTGGCGGGGTTTTATCTGACCACAAACCTTCAGGAGCACGAAGACGTCCTTTCGCAGACATCACGAACACGCTGGATGACAGACTAGGGCGGCACGAACCCTCGTCCCCGCCATCACAACCTCACACACTGAGCGGCATGGCTATACAAAATATGGGTGGCTCTAAATCGTCTGACTCTGTGGGGGCTCGCGATTACCTGGCTGAGTCGGTGGCTGCTGCGAGGAATCGGCCGGCGGTTCCATCTTCCCCACTCCACTCTATTCCTTTGCCTAGCTTGGTTCCATGTCTCAAGGGCGATTCAGTTAGGTTGAAACCCTCTCGGCGGCAAGTTTCCTTAGGCTCTGGCACCCACACTCACTTCCCCTACGAACCTGGTATTTCTAATGGCCCCACTGGCAATGATGTTTTACCCTATGGTGCTCCCGATGTTAAGTCTCCTCTTCCATCATGTCCTGGTACAACTATGCGGGAACCTTTGTCGACATCTCTCCTTCCTCCAAAGACCCATAAGCTAGCCTGTGGTCAATTAGCTATTCTTCCCTCACGTTCTGTTCTTGTCGATTTTCGCGAAGGAGAAAGGAGGAAAGGAAGAAAAGGCGATGAGGTAATGGTAGTAAGTCCTAATGGCGACCAGGTAATCTATTCTCTTCGACATCAACGAATCACACTCAGAGACGTCAAGATTCATTTTTATAGTGCCCCTCACCTCAGTACTCCTTGTTGCCTTGCAGAACCTATCGTCACTCATTCGTTAAACGGGCTGTCAGCCGACCAGTACAAACTATACGAACAAGCCAAGAAAGTTATAGAACACATCAAACGGAACGTACCCAAGGTGTGCCTCTTAGGTTCTATCGAGTAAGCGGGTGGCACACGGTTCATCAGGTCGTCATGTACGAAGACGACTATGTATGTACTCTCATGGCGAACGAGCCTCGAGCCGACATCGAAATCAGAACAAATTCACGATCGATAAGCGCAGCTATCTCTGCAAGCACACCAGCAACTATCAGAATTCGGTTCTCACGCAAGTTACGGACGATGCAGGTATTCTCCAGTGAGCCTAGATTGTGCAAGAAGACGATGTTTTGCACTGCGCGTGGTGTCCCTACAGATGCGGGAGACTGGGCTTTGCTTTCGAAGGACGAGAAGGAATGTCTTGCGGCTCTCTTTGATTTCCTGAGCGTAGTGGAGACAATTGAGGGGTTACCGCGCGACGCTTCAGAGCCTCCGTTTGCAACCCGCGTAGATCAACCACCAAAGGATCCGACTAAACGCCAAGCCGCACATTCCCGGCCATCCGCCGCTCCCCTTCGTCCAGAAAGCGATACGTCCCCTCCACCGGCCAGCTCTTCCAAATCAGTCGCAACGTCCACAACCCCACCATCGCTGCCATCATCGACCGCGCCGCCGTCTTCCGGCCGATCGACCAACGTCACCATCAGTCCTCGCCCGCGATTTCCCTCCGCCATTCCGCGTGCCAGCAGTGACACGCTCAGGAAGGCGAGCAGCACCGCCGTCAGCGATGCGCCACCACTATCATCAGGAGACCCGCCGTCGTCGTTCGTCACCCGCGCAGAAAGAGAGTTTGGGTACTCAGGCTTGCGGGATTTATCTAGTGGGTCGCGCCTGCAGACCCGGTTTATGCCGGGCGTGGGATGGTGCGTGCGCTCTGGAGGGGCGCGGTACCGCATCATGTTCACGGATGGCGCCTCGCTCGAGGTTGACGTGGATGAGGAACGAGTGGAGATGGTTGACCATGATGGCTCTGTCGTCAGGTACGGCTCTCTTATCATCCATCAACTCCGCTTTGAACAGCTCGCAGCTGACTGACAACCACGCTTCGATTTTTTTGATTTTTTTGATTTTTTCGCAGATATACGGTGCGCGAGTGCAGCGCCAGTCGGAAAGTCGGCGATCGGATGAAGGTATTCCGGGAGTTTCTCCCACTGTTTGACGAAACAGATTCTTGAAAATGTTTCTTTCTTGGTTTTTCGAGTTTCTATAATTTCTTCGATTTGAGCCAACCCCGTCGTAAGGGCACACAATCCGTGGTCGTCAGCGCCGCGTCGGTATTCCATGGGCCCACTTGGTCGATAGGGACAAGTTCATGATCGGAGCTGTCTGACACCGGGGTCTGTAGCTAGTCGCTCGTGGCGGGCCATCAGCAGAATACAGCAGTTTGACTGGGGCTACGCATACTATGTCCCTCGAGGTCGCCCGTGAATGCCTCATGTGAAACTATAAAATTGTGCGTGGGCTGACGAGGCCGCAGACTTGCAGGGCGAGAAACGCCATCTGGTGATCGCCAGGCCAACGAAGCAGAGGCGATGCGCAACACCTCGACAACGGAATCTCTTTTATCGATCTCTTTTATCATGGACATCCTTAGTGCCTTACGACAAACCCACGCAGATGCACGAACCACCGCGCCTGAATAGTATAATAGGACAATTCAGAACCCACTGTGACAGTGGGTTTCCTCTTACAAGGGGAAAAAAAGAGCTAGGCTCAAAGCGAAGTACTACATGGATAGATACAGCACGCAACTGACAAATAAGACCAGACGCCACTCCCCGCTGGGTGAGTAGGACAACCCGGATGGGTAAATTTGATCAAGACGCGCCTCCCTGTTAGGAGCATCCTGACACCAAAGCCGATGGATCTACTTCACTTCGGGCGCGATGGATCAATTGGCGATCTCACGATCGACCGTTATCTTGACACCGTGCAGGCCAGGTGCTTTTGCGTATCCGGCGTCAAACTCAGAGCCGTTCATCGGCGGACCGAAGGACTTATGGTCATGCTCGGGGACAGCAAGGATGTCATCTTTCCCTTCCGTGCCATCCCAACCGTGCTCGGTCTTTTGACTGAGACCATCGATCGTGTACGTGGGCGCCGCGTGAGCGTTAGAAGCGAGTTGCAGAACGGAAGGCGCATTTGCAGGAGCGCGCGCCGTTCCAATACCACGCGAAGCGGAGTGTGCGCCAGAAGTCGAGGACCATACGCCAGCGAAAGAACCACCATGAGCCAAAGGGCCACGAACGGCGAGAATGATGCGAAGCGTCATTGTGGTCGTGATCACGGCAGTCATGCTGAACGTATGTAACGTGTTGAGTGTAGGATTGATTGTTGAAAACAAGCGGATCATACCTCGTCACAATGGTCCTGATGCTATCGGAATCCGAGTTGGGCTTGACAATGAACCAAAACAGGACGTTGACCATATTTACAAACCAGACAGCCTACAAATGCCGACGATATAAAGCATCCAAACTTCGAGTATGGAGATAGGCTTACGCCGTAGAGGTTCAACCCATCACGAAGCATCAGCTTCCATGGGCTGAGACTCTTGACTGACAACGACTGGACGGAGCGGTTCAGAGCTAAAGCGAGCTACCAAACAGACCCATCAGATGATGGTGCGAGAGTTCTTGATGCAGTTACCATACCGAACCCGTGTAGAAGAGTGTGGCAGAAAGCCAATACAAACCAACCCAATTATGCTTTGGCCCAGCGATACATCCCTGGCTTTCTTCCAACGGTACAGCTGCATAGAACGTTAAGTGGGGGGCGCATATAAGATATGAAGAGAATAATGCTCACATCGAAAGAATGCACAACAGATCGAAGTAGCGACAACCTGAAGAGCAAGGAGAGCACTCATGCCATGTAACACTGGGCGGTTCTTGTCATAAATGCCATGAATCCGGATGGTGTGAACCACTGGGAAAATTATGAGAGCCGACAAGAGTTCGTTGAAGTAAAATCACACACTCGAACACGCAGCCAAGAGGATGGCAGTGCATATTGGCTCGAAGAGAAAGAATCTTTGACACGCCTGAAGAGAGTTAAATTTGCATTGTGGCCAGGAGAAATTGAATTTACCGATCTCGACCAAGCAGAGTCGAAGAAAGCGACACCTTTGCGATGGCCGAGTAAGATGACTGAGCACTAGACACGAAAGATGGGGACATACCGACTATAACGAACTCGACAGGCATCAAGAAGCGGAGGAAAAAAAATATGCTTTTAAGTATTGGCCATCCTTCAGACTTGAGGAGTTTCCAGCTCCTCGGGCTCAAGACGAGGGTATCCCAGGCGGCGACCGTCAAGGTGCACACAAAGAAGTACTTATGTGCTGAGAGGTGAGGGGGGAGACGAAGAGAAGGGGGAAGTAAGTCTGGGGTAATCGTGATGTTGTTGGACATGGTGGTGAGAGACGAGGAGGAGGGAAGGGAGGGAGGGAGGGAAGGAATGTTTCATGAGGGCGACGCGCTGGTGATATTTCTCTTCTTCCCGACCATCAAAATACCCCATTTGGAAATTCCCCAAATAGGCCCGCACACGGCACTTCGCTCAGTGTGCCAGCAATCACAAATCAATATTATTTGACTGACTCCCCTCAACCCATCAGACGACCGTATCCTCCCAAGTTGCACAACGCCACTTTTACGCCACCCATCAATCCTGTCCTCTGCCATTTCCGCAGGAGCGGGCGGCAAGCCTTCCAGCGTCCGCGCATCCTGTCTCTCGGCCGGTAGCCAAAAAAAAATTTGCTGCGTAGTGATGTCTTAATCTAGGTAACCGTATTCGGATTCCGTGGACGGACTGACCCGTGACCGGATTCTATCTTCGTTGATGGCTGCGCTCAATATATGTCAGTTTTGAAGTAAACACAGGATCATCCTATCCTGTATTGGAGTACAGTGGGTGGTTTCACTTGACGGGGTGCCAACGTCGGGCCATCACGCCGCAACCAGTTTTATGATGGCGTGCCAGTGAGCCGGCCTCCCGGTCGGTTGAACGTGCTCTATTGGAAAAGGGTGTTGTAGTGAGTGCCCGTGAGACGAACCAGTTCCCATGGCATTGCACCTAACACGACCAGCTTATCTTCGATCATGGAGGATCGTTGACGAACGAACACTGCGTGCGCAGCCAATCAATATTAATTAGTGCTTCTTCGACCAGAGAAACATTCAGTTATACGTCACCGTCGGAAGCAGCGCTTATGTCCACCCCGTGCACTGGAGCCCTCACTATTTTGTCTGCGTATTTTAGATTACACCCTCGTCTTATCTCCGTTGATGTGCCGTCTCATACAGTCCCCCACGATGGGACCGAGGCGATTGACCAAATCACATCCTTGCTTCTAATGGGAGGTACAGTACATTAGTGACATGAAGTCGACGTCTCGAACTGCGGATAGGTCAGTTCTTTCAACCCCTCGCTTCGCAGCACAGACCAATAGCTATATTAGTGTTAACGCAGAAGCGGAGCATAATGTGGATGTCCCATGCCCAGACTGCTTTCACATCCCACGTGGAAGAACCTCACGATCCGAATGACGAAAACGTCGACTCGGAGGCACCGAGCGAACCTTGCACGCAGTAGGTTACAAAATTCATGACCAGAGTTTCTAGAAAGGAAGGCTCGCATTGCCGTCCGCGGATCGGTCTTAGGGGGTTGCGTCGGTTTCACACACCCAACAGAGAGCGGGGAATCATTTACAGCGCCGAGCCCCGCGGAACCCCTACGCTTGGCCTCCGTCACATTCCGGCAGGACGTGTCATCCCATCATGGCCACACGAAGAGCCCTGTGTCTCCTGGGAAACTCAATAAGGGACCTCGACTGCCAGTGGCGGTGGGTATAGTACAATGCTATCTGCTTCTCAGTTCTCATCCAAACACGTCTCGACCAATGCTCCTTAGTCGTTTGGCAGGGAGAATGCACAGATTATGGGTTCACAAGGCTGGAATTGGCTGTCCGACGTCCTAACAGATTCGAGTTACTGCTCTTCAACCTGACTGTGGGGACCAAGTGCGGCAGTCCGTATTGATCAGTTGCGAGTTGTTGGGGGGAGAGGGTGGCTGCATTTGGAGGATGCAAGACGTCGAAGGCCGTCCCTGGTCTCCCTACACACCGCAGATGGTCCCAGTTAACCTGGTTCCCGAATCCGGACGACCAGCGAACTTCGAAGTATGGTCTATGGACGCACCATCGAACAGCTTTAAAATGTTCTTAAGCACGATCGACGGAGATGGTCGCAAACGCCCGTCCCAGGACATAGCACTTGCCAGGACAAGTCAACGAGTCCACACCCATCTCCCCTTCAGCCGGGCTCTCGTCCAATCAACAAGGGAGGTACATTCACCAGAATGGCAGCCTGCGTTGCCCGATATGGTGAACAAGAAGCTGACCTCCTTTACTCACTGGGGTGTTATCAACCTTTATGCCTCGGCAAGAGAGGCCACGTATCATGCCCTGTCGATAGGAACAGCCCTAGGGGTTCCCTTACGCCAGTACATATCCCCTCAACCACTGTCCATATGCCTACCCGGTGTCTCCACCGCCCAATTATCGAGTTCTTCTATTCATCACAAACGTCTCGATTCATACCCCCAACTTCCCTGGTTTCTCGTCGGTGTGTTATCACGTTTCTCGACTACCCGTCATCGTTGCTAGCTATACATTAGCTATTATATTGGTCGAAAGCAAGGGTAGGTCACAGCACGCGGTACCGTATTCAAGATACCCGCAAATTTATCTTTCGAAAAGAGCTTATCTCTCCAAATTTTTGCATGCTTCTTCTTCTGCTTCCCTTCAATCCATCAACCACTTTCCCGCTTCCTGCCACCGCGCCATTTCAGCGCTCGCGTCGGCCTGCCCGGCGCTCCTCCGTACGCAGGATTCACCATCGGTGCCTCCTCGCCGCGTTTTTAACTTGAGAACCTCCATGTCTTGGCGCTCTGGCTCACTTACCCGACTTTTCTTTTTTTGGCTTTTTTCTTGTGCTTCCCAATTCACTGGCGTGCCATCAAGACTTGCCACTCCGGTGTCCACTTACTGGTCACTGCCGTGTTCACGTTCGCAGGAGAATACACCGCCCGGTTGCCCGTGCTCCATTCACACCGCCGGCCACAGGGGCCGGAAGGGCAGAGAAGCACCAGGCGCCTTCGTAGTGGCTTCTCGCGCCCATGTTGGACCACGCCGCGTTTCCAGGGGACCGGGGTAGATGAAGGGACCCACAGGATCAGGACAGATTTCACGCCGTCTAGTAGGGCACATACAGTCATGGGATAAACGACTCGACCCATTCGGGATGTATCTACAGCCTATGGATAGTCCTTGTATCGATACATGCTGTGCATCACAAATGCGGAAAAGTAGGGCACTACGCGTCGGATCCGAAGTACAAAAAGGTCGGTTTCACTTCAAGATACCGACTGGCGGAATGGCGGCGCAGAGAACCCTACAACCTAGACTGCATCGCTGGTTGGGAGGATCAACCTTTGCCTTTTGCTAGCTCTGGTAGTTTCGATGTCGTTTTCCGGTCATTAATACTGCACATGCGAATTGTACGGGCTTCGCGGAGACTCGGCAACCGAATTCTATCGTTCGATACATGAAGACAGTGGAAGTGTACGCAATAGACGCATCCGGACCCTGCGTAATTTGACTTAATTGTACGAGTTGCGGGTCGATGGCAATCACTGGCAGAATACTGATCGGGTCCTGACGCGCTGGAAG
>Ga0209488_10000503_pt1 | contig 33170 bp, 34 predicted proteins | sample Rivendell_Oct201_8_FD_188349 | JGI IMG/M metagenome (GOLD analysis project Ga0209488, IMG submission 188349) | Vadose zone soil microbial communities from the Eel River Critical Zone Observatory, Northern California, USA -... | ecosystem: Environmental > Terrestrial > Soil > Vadose zone >...
CCGCAAAGCGCGACCGTCCATCCGGGCCCTTTTTTGTTCGCGCCCCCGTTTGGAAGGCATCGCGAAGATGCTACACCCGCATCAAAATGTTGCCGGACCGAAGGGAGAGAGCCATGCGTCAATTTCCGCAATCGCTGGGTGCTGCGCTTGCCGTCGCCCTCATGCTGGGAACCGCAGATGCCGCCGAGATCAAGGTGCTGAGCATCCCGGGCGTGAAACCGGCGGTCAGCGAACTCCTGCCGCAGTTCGAGCGCCAATCAGGCCACACGGTCAACTTCACCTGGGAAATCTACGCCGGACAAAAGAAAGAAATCGAATCCGGCAATTTCGACGTCGCCATTTTCGCCAAATCGCAGATCGCCGAGCTGGCGCAACAGGGACGGATCGCGCCGAACACTGCCGTCGATCTCGCGGCCACCAATATCGGCGTGGTGGTGCGCAAGGGCGCGCCAAAGCCCGACGTGAGCAACGAAGAGGCCTTCAAGCACACGCTCCTGGCCGCCAAATCAATCGCCTATACCAAGGAAAGTTCAACCGGCGTCTACGTCACGCGCCTGTTGGCGCGGCTCGGTCTCGCTGACGTCCTCAAGGACAGGCTGAGGCTCCAGTCTGGTGGCGGCATGACCACGCCGGCAGTTGCGAAAGGTGACGTCGAAATCGGCATCGTGCTGTTGAGCGACATCCTGGCGACGCCTGGAGCCGAACTTGCGGGCCTCCTGCCGCCGGGATTGCAGAATGCCGTCATGCAGACCGGCGCCATCAGCACGACCGCCAAACAGGCTGTAGCAGGCGCTGCCCTCCTGCAAGCGCTGACCGCCGCCGCTGCCTCACCGGTTTATCGCTCGAAGGGACTGGAACCGCCGCGATAGCGGGAGTATTCAAAAAAGCGAGCAGATACCGCAGGATGGGTCTCGGTAAAGCGTGTAAAGAAAAACGCGTATTACCTCTACGCTACGCACTCCCAAAAATTCTTCCTATACGTGTATAAAAGCGCTTATGTCATTCAATTCAGGCCACAAAAACCCGCCACACGCTTTCCACAGCCGCTTCCCGCCCTGCCCCGTTCTTGCCGAGATGCTGAAATATGTGATCTAACTGGGGCGAAGCCAGAATGCCTTGGGGTTTTGCGTGATCATTCGACCGTTGCCCGAGACCGCATCTTTTCGTCGCGAAGGGTCTCGCCGAATAGTGTCTCGTCGAGCGGTGTCTCGGCGCGTATTTTTGCGCGAACTCGCGTCAGCGGGCGCCGCGGCAAGTCTCGGCGGTTGCGCCAGCGTGCCCAGCGCCAGCGTTATTTTCCCGGAAGCGTCGGCCATTGCCGAACGGCCCATGCTGCTGGTCGCCACCACACGCAAGCCCACGAACGGAGCTCGTGCAAAGCCCTGGTATGGCCCGGAGCGCAACCCGACGCTGACCACTGCGCGGGCCATGCTCAAGCCGCCTGAAACCAGCACCTTTTCGCTCGCAAGCGTGGGCTTGAGCGATTGGAGCATCGATCGTGTCGAGCCGGCCCAAGTCCGCATCGGGGCGTTGTTGGCGGAATCCTCCAACGGACGCGATCTCCTGATCTTCGTGCACGGATTCAATCATACATTCGAATCGGCTGCGCTCGACGCGGCGCGACTGTCCGACGGCATCCGCTTCCGTGGCGAGACGCTGGCATTCTGCTGGCCCTCGAAGGCCGGCTTGTTCGACTATGTTTATGATCGCGAAAGCGCAATGTGGTCACGCGACGCTTTCGAAAGCGTGCTCGACACTGCCATTATGGGATCGGAAAACAACCGCGTGCATATCGTCGCGCACAGCATGGGGACAATGCTGGCGCTGGAATCACTGCGCCAGCTGTATGCGCATCGTGGCGACGCCATGCTGGAACGTACCGGTGCCGTGATCTTTGCCGCGCCCGATATCGATATGGACGTTTTCACCTCCTCGATCCAGCGCATCGGCCCCCTCGCCGGCAAGATCACGATCATCACGGCTGCCAACGATCGGGCTCTCGCGCTGTCGCGCCGGTTGGCTGGGGGTGTCGCCCGCGTCGGAGCGGCCGAAAAGGCACGACTCGAAAAGCTCGGCCTGCGGGTGATCGACGCGTCGGAGAAAGGCTGGGGCCTCATCAACCACGACCTGTTCCTGACCAATAAAGAAGTGCGCCAGGTCGTTCGCCGTGCCATCGCCGGGGATGAGGTGTGAGGGGAGAGTGTAGGATGGGTTTCGTAAAAAGAAGCGCGTTTGAGACGCGCTTCTTTTTACGAATCCCATCAACACGTCTCACGAGGGCCGACGATCACGAGGGTCTCTACCCATCCTACAAAGAATCGAATCACTGCATCGCGCGTCGAAGTAAATATTTCCTCTCATGTCACGCAAATATTTCTCGATCGCTCACGACAGCAATCGATGTGGACTCTTGTCGTCACGGCAGTACTGAGATACAGGGTTGATCGTCTGGGTTTAGTCGATTCGCAAATGATCGCGGACGAAAGAATCCGAGTGGACGTTTCAACGTCAATATTCAATGCGTTGCGTTCGTCGCGTGCGTTCTCCTCACCGTCAGTCTGGTTGCAGCGTCATCGGCTCAATCTTGCCGAGGTTGATGCCCGTTGGCGATTAGGGCGCTGATTGAATTGCAGTTTGTGTTCCACATCAGCGGTGAAACGGGCGACCGACCAGCGCAAAAGGGGATCGGTGCGGATGGAATCATGTCGATTTCTTTTTCCCGGGGGGGAAAAAAATAGGACAACGGCCAGGATCTGCTCGACGATAGCAGGCGCGCTGCTGGCATTTTTGCCCAATGGTTCGGGTCCTGCGGTCGCGCAGGCATCCAAGCCGCAGGCCACCGGCTCGATCGGTTCAAGAGCCGCGCTGGTTGATGGGCCATTGCGGAACCTGATTACTGACTCACCGGGCGCCTTATTATGGACTGCGACCGAAGAGGCGCGAACAGTCGGCCGATTGTGCGAACCCGGCGACGACATGCGGGTTGCCCTCACGGTGACGAAGATCGACCAGCAGGGCAAGGCAGTCTGCAAGCAGGCAGGCCGCACCGTTCTCTTTCAAAAGATGATCGGCTCGGTGGTCGTGGTTCCGGTCGCGCAAGCGGGCAGCGCCTTCAACCTCACCTCCGGGCAATTGTTTAGTGCACTAACTGCGCAAACTGGGAATGGTCAGACACAGCGGCCAGCGAAGTGGTCGGACATCGATTCGACACTGCCTGATAGCGCGATCCGGATCCTGCTTCCCGCCGTAGGTTCGCTGGAAGATCGCGTGTTGGTCGCAACTGCATTGCAGCACGGCTGCGTTGCGGTTCAGGGACAAAACTTGCCGATGGATAGCGCTGCACGTGCGCAGGCCTGTAGTGCATTGCGCTCTGACGCGGCAGTGGCACGGGCGGCGCAAGGCAAGGCAGCATCGGATTGGCTCAAGACTGCACCTCCAGGTGCGGTGGCATTCGTCGGTTATGGTCAATTGATGGCGGACGGTGAGTTGGTTGGCCTCATGACCATCGATGGAAGGCTCGCTACGAGCGCAACACTTGTGGGAAGCGAATATCTCGCAGCCATGCCCATCTATGTCGCGGCGACGCGCCCATCGGGTTTGTCTGAGAGCCGACGCCAGGCTGCGGTAGCTCTCGCCGACGCCCTGCTCAGCGAAAGTGCGATCGGCCCCTACGGAAATGTGGCGCGGCGGGGTCTGGCGCCACTTCCAGCACAGGAACGTATCGCCGTCCGCAACGCCTTCGGGCAGTTCCTGACCAGGACCGGAGTTTGGGAGTAATGGCCATGCCGCGCACGATCTCCACAATGATTGGGCTTTGTCTGGTCGGCACGTCCGCAGCGGCGGCACCGGAGGTGCCGTTGCCCATCCCTCCCCTATCGACAAGTGTCCCGCCCCGCGGCCTGTCGGAGGTGCCCGTATCATTTCAGCCGGCTGATCGTCTGCCCGGCCTATCCGAGCCGGAGACCAATAAAACTCTGCCGCTTCAGCGGCTGGCGGAGACGAGATATGATTCGAGATGGGCTCGTTCCGCGGAACCAACTCAGGTCGATCAAGCACAAGGTTCCAGGAGGCTGTTTACACGAAGCGCGGCAAGAGCGCACCGCACCCAGCAAGCGAATCAGTCGGCGATTCCTTTGCCGCGGCCCGCTCCGCTGCTTATGCGCCACACCGAATTGCCGCCGGCAACGCCTGCATTTGTATCGGATGCGCCTGAATTGACCGGACCTGTTTCCGGTGTCCAGCTGGCACAGGGGCCGGCGATTACTGCACCGGCTGCAGCAGTGCCCGCCGTGACCGAGTTGCCGATCGTTCTGCTGGCGCTACGAAGCAGCGAATGGGCGGCGGCGACATCCGCACTTGCACTCGCAACATCCACAATGCCACCAGCAGCGTCCGGCATCCAGCTGGCGCAAACGGCGGCGATAACAGAGACGATGCCGGTTGCGCCAGCCACAACCAAACCGCCGCCCAGCAAGGCACCCATGCAGGTGGCGCAAACCACCGGCACCATTCCATCAACGAACGCCAGCCCCTCGCCGTCACCTGTTGCAGCCGCGGTGCCGGCGGCGGAAACGCTGCCGCGCAGCCGCAACGAGCCGCCGCCGGTCGGTGCGTCGACATCTTATACCGATCGGGTCGCAGGTTATTGGAACGATGCGGTCGACTATGTGGGTGGCGGTCTCAGTTCGCTGGCGGGTTATCTGCCGAACTGGTCCATCGGCTGGTCGAGTTCGGAGGATACAACCGGCCCGCAATCCCGGGAACGGCTGCTCGTAGAGGCCATGAACTCGGCCGGATTCGAACTGGCCTCCGCCACGCGCGAAGGTACGCTGGTCACCACCGTCACCTACACCTTCCGCCAGCAGCGCAAGCCCTCGCCATCCGAACGGTTGCTTGCGGCCAAACTGGCCGCTGACTTGGCTGCCGTGAGCGGAGGCATTGGCGGTTATTTCGAGCAGTCCATGATCAAGTCCGCTATCGAGGGAGGCGAGGCAAGCGCCCTCAACATCCAGACTTTCGAACTCCAGACCCGCCCCTATCCATCGCTGCGATCCGTGGCGGGCCCGCGGTCGGCAACCCGGTGAGGAATATATGATGCGTGCGCTTTTTCGATCCTGTCTCACATTCTGCCTCATCGCCTGTTCGGTCCCGGCCGTCGCCCTCGGTGTCGGCGAAAAAATCTCAGGGCCGCTCAAACTGCAGGAAAAGCAGATTCCCTTGCCACGCGGCCAATGGACCGTGGCGGCGATCGGTACACAGAACTGGAAGAATGAGGCGATCGGCGCCTTCGGCGTGGTTCAGTCGATCATTCTTGTGCAAACCAACGGCCGGCGAGTCACGGCCATTGCGGAAATCAACAGCAATACCATCCCGGTGACGGATGGCTGGGGACTGACTGCATCGTGCGAGAAAGCGCAGCAGTTGCTGATGGTGACCCGCTATCGCACCGGCTGGGAGCTCTCTTGCTTCTTTATCGAGCCAACGTCGCTGACAAACGACAACGGATTGGTAACTTGGCAGGAAGCCCGCACCGAGCTGGCCAAAACCGGGCTGACAGTGCCTCCGCTGGCGCTCACTGTCGGATTTCGCACGAGCGACCGGCAGGACATCGTTGACCTCCGCCTGCATTTCGACCCCGCGACATTCCCAGGGATATATGGCGCCGCGGCGACATCCCCGGAAGCGTGGCTGCCGGATGCCGTCAAGGCCGATCCAGTACGCATGCACGCTGTCGAAATGTTGGGCGCCTGGGCGCTCGGTGTCGACGGCTGGATTGAGGTCGGGTTTGCCAATGGATTGAGCACTGACCCGATCGAAGGACCGGTGCGCTCCGCCGTACTCACAAATGTGCCGCTGGTTGATCGCAAGCTCCTGAACATCGAACAGCTCTACAATAACCGGGCCATTGATGCCGCCTCGCTTGCTGCCCAGGAAACGATTGCGCTCAACGAGAGCCCCTTGGTGATCGAGCCGACCGGCCTTTCCAATTCGATGCGCAAGAATATCTCGTTCCGGGTATTCGGTTCGATCGTCGACTACGGGCTGGCATATTTCGTGACATTGAGCGGACCGATTTCGGCGGGGATCACGGCTTCGATTGTTGTGATCCATTCGGGGATTTTCATCATCAATGACAGGTTCTGGGAGGACTACTTCGCCAAACAGACCACACGCAATGCCAAGCGTGTCGTGGATTTCACGTATATCGGCCAGCATGGTTCGGGCGAAGGTGTTCCGAACGAAGGACAGCCCGTGGTGGCCAAGAAGGAGTAGGACACTCCAGTGAACAGTTCCGGCCCTACGCTGGCATTGGAGACGTCTTGGGAATTCGGCACGCGTTTGTCTTGAGCGAGCTAGTTATCGTGAACAAGCCAAGCCAGCCGATCAGCTGCACCAAATTGATGAACTCGCGAGCGGACCACCCCATGCGAAACCTCTATGGATTGATATTCGGCCTCACCATGATCGCGGCAGGCGCTGCCGCAATCTCTCATCCGGCGCTGGCGCAAGGAATCGCACCAGGCCAAACTCTGTCAGGGCAGCTTGTGCTGGGCGGAAAGTCCGTTCCCCTGCCCGCCGGTCAATGGACTGTCGCCGGGTTGGGCGCCGGTACGGCCGACACTTCGTTCAGTTCGAGGGCTCCCGGGCTGATCTGGAACGTCGTCCTGTTTCGTCCAACTGCGGACGGTCGCCAGCTCGACGCCATGATCGAACTCAATATCAACGAGCTGTCCATCTCGGACGGATGGGGGATGGCCTCCGATTGCAGCAGGAGCGATCTCGCGCTGAGTGTCGTGCGTTACAAGGCGGGCTGGGATTCCTCATGCTTCTTTGTCACGCACACCCTCTTCAGCGAGAAGAACCCCACCACGCCGGCCTGGGCCCAGGCGACGCTTCTGGCCCAGCAAAAGGGCTGGCAGATTCCAAATACCGCTGTGACCGCCGGCGCGCGGGCCTCCAACCGCCGTGACGTGATCGATGTGCGCTACCATTTTACGCCTGCCTTCCACAAAATTCCGGAGGGCGCGATTGAGATCTGGAATCAAAGCCCTTGGTTGGCCAGCCGCCTTGAGCGGGACCAGCGCCGGCTCGCCTTTGCGCGCAATTTGACGGAGTGGATCGTGGTCACGAGCGGCCATGTCGAGGCCGGATTGAAAAACCGGCTGCCTGCCAGCGTCTCCCTGCCCGATCCGGGGTTGAATATGCTCGCGCTGGAAAATGAGAGCTTGGTCAAGAAGAGGATGGAAGCACTTAATACGCTCAAGAACGCCGGTCTGCTGTCAAGCGCAGGTTACGACCAGCAGGTGCATACGCTGTCGGAAAAAGGTCTCGACCCGACCTCAAGCGTCGTCGATCCTGCCCGAATTGCGCTCTATAAGACATTGGCGTATCGGCCGGCAGTATCGCTCGCCAATATTTTCATCGACTACTATTGGATCGGACTGCCCTTTGCCACCGGCGTACTCTTGCTTCTGCAAGTCACCATCAACAGCGTGAAGTTCTACTTCCATGAGCTTGCCTGGGACAGGCTGGGCCTCGCCGGGCAGCGTAGTGACTTCGCCCTTACTGTCGACTTCACGTACGGCGGGGTCGATCGGTAAAGGGCGGGAGCATTGAAATTTACATCGTTATCCCGAAGATTGCGGTGTGGGATGGCGGTGCGATGATGATGGTGTCGATCGTATAAGAGGGCCTGACCCTGAATTTATCGCGGCTCTAAACAATTGAGGCCCGCCTCGGATATATTCAGAGGCGGGCCTTTTCTTTCAATCACGCTCTAATTTCTGACACCTACAGAACTCGGCGGATCTGAATCGTCGCCTGCTCTTTTAGGGGGGCGTATCTCGTGCACGTTTCGCCGCTTGATCGGCTGCTGATCCTTCTCGTTAAGCCAATAATACAGCATTGCAATTTCGGCGTAGAATTCGACATGCGTCGGGTCATGCTGCATCGCTGCCAGCCTGGCGTCGAAATCGTTGGTGGGCTGGTTGTTTGCGGCCAGCATCCGTGACCAATAGATGAGTGGCGTTTGGAACTTCGGGGACGTGGCGGCAGCCTCTGCGAATTGACTCTGGGCTGCGGCAACATCGCCCTTCGCCCATTTGGCGACGCCGATCAGGGTCTTGGCCGCCGCGATACAGGCTTTCATGTCGGTCATCGGTGGCGGCCCGAGAATCTTCTCGGCCTCGGCGATAGCCTCCACGTAGCGATCGAGTTCGACCAGCGTGAACGCCCGGTTGAGACGGGCAATTGCGAAGTTCGGATCGGCTGCCAGCGCTGTATCAAAAGCAGCGAGCGCACATTGCTTGTCTTCCTTCTCAAGACAAATCAGACCGCGCAAATTGTGGAATGCTGAATGTCGCATGGGTGTGAGCAACTTGGCACGCGCGCCCAATTCCTCGTTGATCAAAGTGTCGATAAATTTGAAGGTCGCGGCACTGCGTCGGTCGCCCCGCTCGAATTCATACAGCGCACGGAAATACGGATCGATGTTGCGCGCAGCCTCGAGCGCGGCTCGCTTGATCAACGCACGAAAATCTCCTTCTTCACCATAGATCACCTGCTGGAACTGCCCTTGTGTTGCCGAATAGCCAGACAGCAGGACCATCGTTTTATTGCCCTCGGCCACGAAATTCGCCGTCACCTTGTAGGGATTGTTGCCCAACCTTTGTTGAATGGCGAAAGCCAGGTCGCCAACACGTCCAATATCCGCGAGCGCACTGAGTATGGTCTTTTCCCGCACCGACGCGACGTCGGGCGTGGCAATTGCCGAGGTCGTGTTGAATACTTCCTCCAATTCGCCCAGAAAGAGATCCTCAATGACGTCGCGCGAGTAGCCGGAATTGGCCAGCGGCGGCGGCGAAGAAAGGATCAGCATAAGACGCTTATCGGAGAGTGCTGCTTGCGCCCCGATCAGGCCAAGCCCCACGAGCATTATGTAGACAATCGGCGTAAGGTCGATCATGACCAAATCCCCTACCTGAGTTTATGGGATGGTACTGGGCACGATTGAGCGCAGCAGCGATCCCGATGCCATGCCAGCAATCTCAGGGCTTAGTCGCTCCATGCCAACGCAATTACGAATACAAAGCTTGGGCATAGAACGATTTGCCGACGCGCCAACGCACGTGGCAGTCGCGCGGGCATACCCCGGCGGTCGCAATTGAATGCGGGCCGCCATTGCTGTAATGGCGGTAAATATCACTAATTTCGAGAATAATAGGTTAACGGGGCGGCGCCGCAATTTCAGCCCAGGTTATCCATCGATATCAATTGGGTACTGCGGCCGGCTTCGTTCCGGCCGACGGTTCCGTCTGGAGATCCTTGGAGTCCGGGTCAGAGCGGGTCGGCCGGGGTATCTCGCGCCGCATGACACGTTGATCCTTGTCCTTACCAACCCAAAAGTAAAGCATGGCGACCTCGCCATAGAGGGCGTTGTTTGGACTAGTGTTTGTCCGCGCAAATTGAGCCGCGAGTTTTTCCACGGCCGGGTCGCGGCGTCCCGTCTCGTTGAGCATGCGCAGCCAATATACGAGCGGAGCGCCATTATTTGGCGCCCCCTTGATCGCTGCCACCAATTCGGCCTCCGCGCCCGCTTGGTCGCCCCGCGCCCACTTGGCAACTGCAACGATCATTCGTGCTGCAAGGATGACCTGTTCTATCTTCGCGGCTGACGGCGATGCGAGAACCTGCTGGGCCACAGCGGTTGCCTCGGTGTATCGATCAAGGGCAGTCAGGGTAAACGCCCGATTGACACGTGCGATGTCGAATTCCGGATCGGCCGAATATGCGGCGTCAAACTCCGTCATCGCTCCTTGCTTGTCGTTTTTCTCCAGTCGTAAGAGCCCTTTAAGATTATGGAATGCAGCTTGTTGAACCGGCGTGAGAACAATGGTGCGTTGACGCGCGAGTTCCTGGTCGATCAGGGTCTCCACACCAGCAAGGTTCCGGCCCAATTCGAATTCGTGCAGGGCGATGAGATATGGGTCAATTGCGCGGATCGCAACGTGCGCTGACTCCCTGACCAACAAGCGTATGTCGCCCTTGTTGGCCACGACCCGTTGAAAATCTCCGTGTATGGTACTGCCGAACACCAGGGCATGAACTTGGCCGGATTCATTCACGAGGTTGGTCCACACGCGGTAGGGAGGCTTGCCGAAGGCCTCCTGCATCGCGAGCGACAGCTCGCCCATATGGAGCATGTCGGCGATGGCTGTCACCAGACCTTTTTCTTTGGAAGACTCGATTCTGGGCACCGCGATCATCGATTTCGTGCGCGCAACCCATTCTATTTCGTTGAAGAACAGCGCCTCGATGACCTCGCGAGAATACCCCTCCTTGGTCAAGGCATCCGACGTTGAAACCGTCAAGACGAAATTCTTCTTGCTCAACGCCGCCTGGGCGCTGATCAATCCCAGCGCGACAAGGCCTGTAAACATGATGGATAGTACGTTGATCTCTAGCATGGATGATCACCCTGAGTTTAAGGGGCCCGCCCTCAGGCGTTCGCCCAAACTTCCTGCTGTGTTGGCACCGAAGCCCAAAATCGAAAGCACACGAACCGCACTTCCCATCCATTCCCAGATTTGGCGTTCCCCGATTTTGACATCCTGCAAATGAGCAACCAGAAACGCGGCGACGCCGTCATTTCCAGTGCAGAAACACCACTTCAGGGGACGACAGCAGTCGCCGCCCCGGCACCATTTGGCCGGGCGTCGGGCCTCGCCTTGGGACGGTTGAAGAAATAATCGCCGCTCCAAGCACCCGCAACAGCCCCGATAACAAAGCCGACGCCGCCCAGCAACCACCAGCTTGCAGTGGATCCGGCTGCGACACCGACCCCGACGACTCCCAATTCGATACCCATGACACCGCCTGCCGCTCCACCAAGTACGGCAGGGACCAGCGACGGCTCGAACTTCTCGTCCTCCGGCACAGCGTTCTCGGCACGCTCCTCCCAGAGCGGTCCATTACCACCGGCGGCATGCAAAGGCTGATGAAAAATGAACAAAAGCGAAATCGACAAAACCAACACTCTAAACATGCGAACCCCCATGATGGCGACAGCGACCGAATCATGTTGTCATTGTGGATGTATAGTTAGAAAATGTAAAAACTATTACTATGCAATCAGGAAATTTTTCACGAATCGCGGCCTGCTTCATCAAGACTGTAGGGTAGCAACACCTCGCGGCCCACCTGTTTGCGCGCATCGGAATCAGGCGCGCTGGCGCTCACGCCATGTTCAATGGGCAATGTGCGTGAGGCCGGACAGCCGCCCACACCACAGCGAAAAGCACAGTCCGGCCGCATTCAAGACTGCAATCGTCGTCAGGATGGACAGGGCCAGAGTCTCGGCACGCCAAAGATTGATGATCCCGGCGGAGTGCAGCCAGAAGGCAATGGCGAAACAGTTGAGGACGACGAGAGTGATGCCCAGGGTCCGCAGCGAGGACATCGCCGTGACCAAAAGGTACACATTGAGCGTCAACAGGATCAGCCCGACCACCAGCTTGAGGCTGAACGCAACTTCGTTGTCCCTGACGAGATATATGAAAGAGTATCGGGTGGAATTGTACGGGATAAAGACAATGAAGACCGCAAACAGCAACCGAATCACGAATCCGCTTGTCGTGAATACTCTCCCGCTGGCGCTCACCGACGCTCTCCTTCGCTCCGTTCGGGCGGCCTATCGGCCATCCTTTCGTTTGCGGCGCGCAGCACCAGCCGGTCGATAGCTGCCACCGCGTCGATGCGGCGCTGCACCAGATAAATCCAGGGCTCGAATGTATTGCGCGCCGAGACGGGCAACGGGTCGATCCGGCGGATCGCGCCCGCAAGGTCGCCGTCGCGCAGCGCATTCGCCGCCGCCCTTATGGCTGGCGCAGCCGCCGAGCCCAGCGGATTCCAGTTCATCTCCATTCCCAACGCGACGGTAACTGCTGAGACCCGCCCAAATATCTCGTCGAACCATCCGGGCCGCGGGCCGGTCCGCTCTGCAATCAGAACTATGGCGGCTGCCTGCTCGAAATCCGAGACAATGCGTTTAGGCGATGGGAGGCCTTCATGTTGCAGCGGTTCAATGGCTGCAAGATCCCGCGCCATGGCAACATCCGGCCCCGCGATAGTCTGCACCAGGCGGAATTCCGCGCTGTAGGGCAAATTGCGCATTGCGACCGCATGCAATTGATTGATCGAAAGGGAAAGCGCGATCCTTGCGGTTTCACTCTGCCGGCGCTGCACCTCCCTCATCTCGCTTGTGCTCATGATCACGAGCAAGGCCGCCATCAGCACGCCCAACGCCACGACGAAACCGCCCAGCAGAACTCCCAAGTAGCTGGCCCCGACCGACACCCGCCGCTCGCCGGTCAATGCCGGCAACACAATCAGGTCAGTACACTTGGAAACTTGCTGCGGCTCGAAAACCAGATGGTCGGGAGGCGCTGTCATTAAATGATCTCATTAAAAGACCCATGCCGGACATGCCGCATTCGGCGTCATGGCGACTTCGGTAACACTATAGGTGATTCGCGAGGTGATTCGTTCGGTCTCCGGCCCGTCATGCCCTGGTTTGTTGCAAGCAGGTCGAGACCGCCCCGGTAGCTCGCGGTCCCGGCGTCAAGACCGCCCCGCAGGATGCCGCCGGCTACGGCAGCGAGCCGTTGCTCCTCAGCGCGTACCTGCGCCACCAAAAGCAACTCGAAATTCGACCTGTTCATGGTCTCATCGAAACTGTTGACCACATAGTCGAGCGACCACACTACGCCGGCGCTCACGACAAGCCCGGCACCGAAACCACTCATCCCGCCGATGCCAAAAGCGGCAAGCGTGGGGATTGCCACGCGCACTCCGAAGGGCCTCAAAGCCCGTATCGCGAAGACCTTGGAGACCTCACCGTTAACCCCAGCCTCAACCGTCGGCGGTTCAATATCAGGCGGAATGAACGCCCCGGCGACAACAAGGCGCTGGGTCGCGCCACCGCCCGCGGCTGGCCGGCAGGAATCGCCGGCAAACGCCTCCCAAGCAGCGCGTTCGCGTTGGAAATGGCGCTCAAGTTCGTCGTAGATAAGCGCACGCGCGTCGGCGAGCGCAGTTTCAACATGCCGCTCAATACGGGCCGGCAGCAGCACGCGCGCATCAAACTCCCGCGCCACCGCGCTACTCACCGCCTGCTTTACCTCCGAAACCAAGCCATCCCCGCTGAACATGCGCGCGCCGCCCGCCCTGCTCGCCTCGAACAAGATCTGATAAGAAAAAATATAATTGCCGATCCAGCTATATGCCCACTCGGAGAACCCCGGCAGACGCACATAAGCGTTTGCAAACGGCGCCGACACACCGGCTGCAAATGTCCGCCGCCCGAGTTCGTCAATGCGAATCAGAGCGGCGTCCAGGGCAACGCGCCGTTCATGCGCAAACTCCGCCACGCGCGCGGCCGGAGCGCTGACCCGGACGGTGCTGCCATCGACAAGGATTAAATCGAAGACGGACTGATTCGATCCACAGCCGGAATTTGTCGCCGAGAGTAAAACGGAATACGAAATAGACAGAATCGAACAGGCGATCGCGGCGGTTCCCAGCCAACGGCCGACCCGCGAGTGGGGCAGAGGCAAACGGGACAGCCGCAAGCGGGACAGCGGCAAGCGGGGCAGATAGCGGCGATGATCTCGGACAACGGATTTTTCGGCCATCTGGTTGAGGGCACGGTCTCCTCCGCAATCGTTCTTGCGGTCCCGATGCTCGTGCTGCTCCTCGCCAACCACGCGTTTCATGCTTTGGCGCCCGCCGACTTCAACCAGGTCTCGATAGTGCGGCGCGCCGGTGTTGTCGGAGGCACGCTGTTGGGCGGCGGCATCCTGCTTGCTGCCATCCTCGCCGGCAAGAGCCAGGGCTCGGGCCTGTTCCCCGGTGGCAATGACAGTGCGACGATGTTTTTCCTCAGGCTGCTGGGATCGCAATTGGCTTGGTTCCTGCCCGCCAGACTCGCCCAAGCCCCCACTCCGGCTCTCTGGCTGATTCTCGCCGGCGTGACGGTATGGATTCTGCCCGCCGCCAGCGCCGCCGTTTATTGGCGCGGCCCGCAACGAATCGGCGCGGTCACGATCGCCGTCCTGATCGTACCGTTCATGGCACTCTCGCTCGTCTATGCTTTCACAGTGATTATCTGGATCGTGCATCTGCTAAACGTCTGGTCCATCGCGGTGGCTGGATTGATCTACCAGCACTATCGCAATTCGCAATTGGGTCACGGATAGAGCATTTTCCGCAAAACAATGCGACCCATTTTTGCGTCCGCATGGGGAAATTGCGGCGCTGCCATATCATAGATGAAAACCATGGATGATAGATGACGCCGACGCTTCGGTTTTGTGACGCAAATCATATTCCGCGGCGCCTTGCGACCGACGAATCGCGTTTGAGACAGATCAGATTTTGTTGAACCAACGCCGCGTCCACAAGAGGCCAGCCTTGCGCGGAGTGAAATTCTGCTGCTGCATAATCGACTTCACGCGCTGGCGAACTTCGGGTTCGGTCAACATCCCCTCGGCCCGAAGCTTGTAAAAACGAGCGACCCGATTGAAGTCCTTGCGTTTAAGGCGACCCTTGCGGTCCGCCGAATCACGCAGCAGAAAACCGGCAGACTCGTCGATGTCGCGTTGCAGGACCACCCGGCGATCTTCCGCCGCACTGCGAACCCTGCCGCGCGCCTCCTCAAGCGACAGCCCGAACCGCATCACGCCATCCTGCAGCAACGCGTTTTCGCGATCCTCGGTGATCAGGCGCCTGCCGGAAACCTGCAGGCGGACCAAATCTCCGTATTGGTCGCGCGTTGCGTTCGAGTTGTTGGTGCCCATTGAATTTCTTATATCGTCCATATGCGCTCCTCAGCACGCGATCCCCGGGACCGGCAAGGTCCGAAAGGGTTGTGAACGCGACACTTCAAGACCAAACTTGATACGCAATGCGGGGTACAAGATTAAGCGGGGTACAAGGTCAAGGATCGCTACCCACGAATGAGCCGCCGCGAGGGACGATTCGTCTGCAGAGAGCCACGCTTTCTGTGGCGACAAGAAATACCATTCCGCCAACCGAAGACAAGCGCGGCGGGAAAACATACAGTTGATTACTATGCCAAAAAGCCGGACCCCGGCGACCAGCTGTGGGCAACCCACGGGTCTCGGAGAGGCCTGACGCGCATCCATGCCGGCCAAAGCTTCGCAATCCACCGTCTGATCCAATTGGATTGATCTGCTCGACGGCGCACAAGCCGGATTTTTATGGCGCGGCAAGGCCGAATCAGCTTAATAGATAATCAAAGATTCCTTTCTGGAATAGGATGGCTCCAGCAATGGAATCATTACGGCAATCAATGGAACCATTCGATGACGACTGCCTCTTGATAACGAGTATCGCCGACGTGGACCGTCTTCGGAACGTTCATCGGTCGGATTGTGAATACGTTCGCTCGTGAGATTGAAATCATGCCCTCGACAACGTCTACGATTCGGCTAAGCGCCGTGCTTTCCACAACGCTCATCCTGAGTTCCACGTCGGCATTGGCGCAACGCGCATCCGCAACTGATGCAGCAGGCGTACAGGCGCTTCTGGCGCTTACGGCGTCACATGCGGCCTACATCGATCCGGCGGCCATCCAACGGCCTGCTCCAGTCCAAATTGAAGAGATGTCGGAGGATGCGCCAAATCCGGCTGTCGTGCAGGCACTCGGTTGCTTGATTGCCGGTACTGTTGGAACCGGCATCGCGGGGCTGGCGGGAATCAATAACGTCGTCAACGTGATGGCCGGCGGCCAAGTCATAGCGTCATCGAATTTGGCGCTCTATACCGCTGTTGCCGGCGTCATATTCGGCACTTTCTGCGCCGTGGGACAAGCCCTCACACCGCTCTATCTAGTTGTCTCACGAACCGTCCCGCCACCCGCCCCGCCGCCAAAACCGCCACGGTCGATCGACCAGAAGCCGATTGAACAGAAAGTCCAACTCAATCTTGGAGAACGCGCCGCAACCGGCCGGGTCGAGCATTCGACTGTCGGCTTGTCCAATACAGATGTGGATATGAGCGTTCCGGCGAATTGGCTTCGGCCCAAACCGTAATCAAATTTGGGATCGCGTATCCCGACAAAGCCGGGGCTGGTTTGATCAATGAATGCCGTGACCGAATCGTTCGAGGATTGAGAAAAAATCGCGGTTCTCCATATAGCGCATCATCAAAGCGTTCGGTGCGAAGGCGCGGTGTAGATACCCGCCTGTGGTGTGCGGCGCCCCCGCATAGGTAATCACCAGATAATCCGGAAGCAGGATCGGCCGCACGATTTCAATGGCCGTGATTTGATTGCGCAGGATTTTCACGTTCAGCCGCGGAACGTGGAACGATAAGAACTCGACAAGAAGATAAAGCAAGCCGAAATGCTGGATCTCCAGGTAGTTCGGATAAAGTAAGAGAGAGCCGCCAAGCCCACGCGCCGACATCAACGGACCCAGTTCGGCTTCCTCCCCGTGCGCATGTCCATTGTCCAAGTGTGCTTGTTCCGACGCCCGTGTCTGTTCCGGCGCCGGTGCTTGTTCCGAGAGCTGTGCTTGATCCGACATAACTCGTCCAATCGCTCGAAGCGACGTCTTACACGACACCCGCCTGTTTCCACGAGACCCGCCCGTGCGGATGGCCAATATTTCGAAATCCTTCGGTCTCGCGATGGCGCTCTGAGCGAATCTCGAAATCACGAGAACATGGCGCAAGTTTAGATCATGTGAATCCCAAAGTCATCGCGTACGTGCCACATCACCACAACTCAGAGCCGCTACACCTCTCCCCCCGATGGTGGAAAAGTGATACGCGTCGACGGTAGTGACGGTCGCCGATTCGAAACTGGTTGACACCATCGACCTGCAGGCATGGGGAAATAATTTGTCAAATTCAGAATCCTCCGATGATCACAAGACTGAAGGCGCCGCCATCCCAGCGTCTGTGTCCGCCGAAGCGCAAACTCCCGCGTCATCCTCGCCGGAGCGAGCGCACAGCACCGACCGAATGGTATTGTCGATTGCGGTGTGTGCCTTGATCGTATCGGTCGCATCGCTTCCTCCGATCTGGGCCGGGGCCAACGTGCTCACGGGTAATGCCGTCGCCCGGCTCCAGGCCGCCTTCTCCAGTCCCGTCGATGACGAAGAGCCGAAGACAACGGGCACCGTTGGTCCCAAACTTGCGGCCGCGCAGGCGCCCGGAACCGAATCGCGCGCTGGTGCGCTTGATCGTATCGATGCGCTGCAACAAGCCCTCGACGCAATCCGCAAGTCGGTCGAGACGCTCGATCAGGCTGTCGAACGAATGCGGACCTCCGAGCGCCGCCTCGCCCTGACGCTCATCCTGCAGTCAGCGATGCGCGACGGCCGACCGTTCGTGAGCGAACTTGAATGGCTGCGCCGTTCCGCGTCCGACGATGTCACGGCTGCCGCGGTCGATGTGCTGCTGCCTTACGCCCGTCGTGGCGTCGTCACCATCGCGGATCTGCGGGATGTGCTGTTTCAAAGCGAGTTCTCCGATGCCGTGCGGCGCGCGGCCTTGAGCGATACCCCCTATCTCGACCGCGTGCAGCGCGGCGTCACCGGCTGGATTGCCGAGGTCGGCATTGTTCAGAAGCCGCAGCCGTTCGAAGTCGATGCGATCCTTGAGGAGGCGCGCGTCGCCATTGCGCGCGCGCAAATCGCGGAGGCGATCTCGGCGGTTCAGCGGCTGGAAGGCCCGCCGGCAATCCTGCTTGCCCCGTGGGTCGCGCGAGCCAAGGTGAGGCTTATGATCGACGAGATGGTACAGCGCCTTCTGCAATCCGCCGCGGGCCCGGGCTGACAGGCGCTTAGGTTTCCGTCACGCCTTGGCGCACGGGCACTCACTTAAAATTGGGCACTCACTCAAAAAAAGCATTCGCGATGAAAGTCGGCTGCTTGGAGCCGGCCTGCTTGCCACGGCCCGGGATCGGCTTGCCTGCCGGATCGAGGCGCCCGTTGCTGGCGTCACTCTGCTGCGCGCCGAAGCGAATCATCACCAAGGACTCGGTGCCCTCGTTGCTGAAAGAATAGAAGCAGCCTTTGGGCAGCATCAGGGCCTGGTTCTTCTTGAGGACGGGTAGCGCGCCATCGAGCCCGAAGAATTGCGCTTCCCCTTGCAGCACCACAAAAACGTGATCCTCTTCGACATGCGCATGGAGTCCATTCTCGCCGCCCTTTGGCCCATAGCAATGGATGTGAAAGGACATGTTATCGGTTTGCGCCAGCAAGTCCTTGGTATGCCCCGAACTGACCAGCTGTGTGCGCAGCGTAATGATTTCCGGCGCAATGTCGTTGCCGACGTCCGGGCGTGAAGGTGCAAGCGTTTCAGCCATGTCCAATCTCCGTTCATCCAATAGAGATCATAGCGCACTTCCCTGCCCGGCAAGTACCCTCTATTACCAGTACATCCGAGCTGGCATGCAGCGCCGTGCCGCTTTGACAAGGAGTGTATCGTGGCACGCGTGAAAATGATCCCGCCTGAAGACGCTGATGCCGAGACCCGCGCGGTCTATGACGGTGTGCTGCGGCAATGGGGGCGCATCAGCAATTTCTCGAAAGTGCTTGCGCACCAACCGGCGGCGCTCGCGGGCTGGATGCTGCCAAACGAATCGATCCGGCTCAAGAACGTGAAGTCCGATCCCGATTACGTGAAAATCCAGCAGCTCGTCATCATCAAGACCTCGGCACTCAATCAAAGCGCCTATTGTATGTCGCACAACGTCCCTTTGGGACGCAAAATCGGTCTCACCGACGCACAAGTCACAGCTGCTCAAGGCAACGACTACATGGCGTCTCCCGACCTCGACGATCGGCAGAAGGCGGCGATCCGATGGGCCGAAGCCGTAACCCAGATGAAGGCACGCGACGACGACTCCGCATTCGACGCCATGAAAAAACATTTTTCCGAGAAGCAGATCGTGGAACTGACGGTCTTTTGCGGCATGTGGAACTATTCGAACCGCTTGTGCGAGGCCCTCCATGTCGATCTGGAACACCCCGACAAGCGGATCGAATTTCAGGACAAATGAACTACCACTACTGTGTCAGAAAACCATCGTCGTCTCACTCGGACCTCGTCCTGAGGAGGCCGCGTTCTTCACGCGGCCGTCTCGAAGGACGGCGGCTGGCCCCGGCCCGCATGGTTCGAGACGCGCTGCGAAGAGCAGCGCTCCTCACCATGAGGCCGGGAGAGTTCCGCGTTTCTGACGTAGTAGTGCTACCGTTTCATCTCGCTGAACAGCACCCCGCCCTTGCCCTTGGAGGCCGCTTCGCATTCGATGATCGTAATGACGACGGAATCGGGCGCGGCGTTGAAGTTTTTCACCACGGCATCGGTGATATCCTTAATCAGCGCCTTTTTCTGTTCCTGGGTGCGGCCCTTGATGGCGTGGATGTAAATTTCCGGCATATTGCACTCCCCTGTGCTTTGAGTTCGCGTATCCATTATATTGAATTTGCCGAGCGACGTCGGCACGTTGAAAATGACACACGTTGAACTGACAGCCATTCAGCTTTGGTGCGAAGGTCAGAGTCGGATGGATTTCTTGAAAATCGGCATTTCGACCTGTTGCGGAAAAGTCACAGTTTATAACTATTTTTCGTGTACTGCGCAGGTGATATGCCGGTTTTGAGGAAATTTCGCAGGTTTCGACCCTGAATCAGGCCATTTGGCCCAAACCGGTGCGACGGACCCAATACATGGGCGTTTTAGGCGCTTGTCGCGAGCCAAGCCGTAATCATATTATGCGCTAGTCCTGCGATAAGTCGGAGTGTTAGGCCGGCTTGCCTGGGAAAAATGGTCCGACGATGAAACGACTTTTGGTTGGAAGCGCTGCCTTGCTGGTGGTTCTTTCGACGGCCGCAATGGCGGTAGACATGACTCCGGTCTTCAAGACGCTGCCGAATGATTCGGCAACGCGTGATTGGGCCGGCGTGTATGGACGTATGAGCACGGCTCAACCCTGGAACAGTGTCACAAATGACGGCACGCTCCACGGCGCGCCCTTCACAAGTGGCGCTGCAAGCCCGGACAACTTCATCGGTGGCGGGCAGTTCGGCTACAATATGCAGATGGGGCCGCTTGTGTTCGGTCTTGAGGCCGACATAGCTTGGCGGCGCGGCGTAGAATCCACGGTTTATTTTGCCCCAAGCGCGCTCGACACCCTGGGCCTGCGGGCCGAACAAGGATGGGTCGGCTCGTTGCGGCCGCGCGCCGGCGTATCGGTCGATAATTGGCTGCTCTACGGTACGAGTGGCGTTGTCTATAGTTTGGTCAAGCGCAATGAAACGGGGGCGACACAGCCGGGTTCGGATACAGAAGTAAGGACCGGATGGACAGTCGGTGCCGGTGTTGAATATGCGGGGGGTACGCGCTGGTCGCTCGGCCTTGAGTATCTTTATGCAGACTTCGGCAAAAGGAACGCGAACCAAACGCCGCAAGGAAACCTCCCAGCCTCAGGCGGCACATCCCCGGATCAGTCACATCTGCTGCGTGGCAAGTTCAATTATAATTTTGATTGGAGTGCACCGCTGAAGAAGTAGCTCAACAAGATTTCGCTCAACAAGATTTCCCCTGACCCTGCATGCACCAGAAGAAGCCGCGTCGTTCGAAGCGTGGCTGGGTGACGGGATCACTGCCCAGTCGGCCCGTATCGTTTCGGCCAACCTCCCTGTCGTACCCGATCTGCCCAGACGCGCCAACGACACCTCGGCGTTCGACACGGGCATTAAGCGATTGAGAATCAAGGCGCGCCCGGTGGTCTGACCTGCGTCGCGTTTTCTGTGGAGCTGCTTCGGAGAGCACCGGGGTGACGGCTGCGGTTGGCGCGTCGATTGTACCCGCTGGCAGGCTGGAGACTCCCTTCGGATTTTCGGTCGCAACCGAACGCACAGGCGGCGTCACGCCCGGTCGCGCGGCTGAAGCCGATGTCGCAGCCGGCGGCGCTGCGAGCAGCGCTGTTTCAGGCGGGATTGCTGCCGCTGGCACAGGCGGGCTTTGCATACGCCGACCAGGCGAGGCCGATCCAGCTGCCCGCCGTCTCGTTTCGGGAAATCTCTCTTGAACCACCGGTGGGGCACGTTGCGTCTCAGGCTGACATCTTTCGTCGAGGTCAGGCCGCGTCAATGACGCACAACTCGCGTCGGATGGCGCCGGTTCGGAGTCGGTAGATGTAGATAATGCATAGGTGTATGGCTGCGAACTTCGCAAAGCTTCCGAGAAATCCTCTCGAAGCCGCTCGAACTCGGGGCGTTGAGAAAATCCGATCACGCCCACGCTGCCGACAAATAGGCCGACAACGCCCGCAACGGCTCCCACACGCGCGAGCTTCCAGAACCGCGACGTCGGAGCCAAATAGCCAAAATCCGGATGGCAATGGATCGGCCAAAACATACGCAATTTCCTACGCAACACAACACGCAACAAGGAGCACCGCGCCCTATACGGGTATTATAGCGCCAATATCCTAATTCACGCCTAATAATTCCCGCTCGATGACCTGTACGCCCCGACAATTCGATCTTTGGATCGGGATTTTCCTCCTCTGGCCGGAATCCTCAGCCCAAACAACCGTTCGCTGGAAAGTAATTGTTAAACAGTCTAATAAATCGCCTGCGAAGCTAAAATACATCCCGGTTCAATTTGCAGCCCATGCTCTTTCGAATACTAAAAGAACTGGCTTTCAGTTTCATGCTTTGCATCGGCGAACGCGTGCTCGAACGGCTGTTGTTTCCGGGGCTGAATTTGACCGCCGGGCGGATGATTACCGATGATGCCGCGGACGCCGGACGCCTGGGTGCGTTGATCGGCGAGGCGCTCGCCCTCATGGCGATTATCTGGCTCTTTGCCGGATCGCTCCATGTGATCGGATGGCTCTATCGCCGACCATTGCACTGGTACGTTCCACCTTTGCTTTCGATAGCGATCGTGGTTCTCACCTTTGCGGCATCAGCTTCGCAATGGCATACAATGCCGCGATAGGGCGGGTTCCGATCCCAGGAAAACTGAAGTGCAAAAGGAAGCCACCGTTTTCCCCAACGAATAATCTTGGAGTGTTGCCCGCCGGTCATTGTGGCGCCGGTGGTATCTTCCTATGATCGGACCCGGATGGGTAACCGGGAGGGTAGGATGTTCCGTAAAATCGCAATCGTGCTTGGCGTAATTGTCATTACTGCAACCCCGTCATTTTCGCAGCTTCCGCTGCCATTTCCGCTGCCAATTCCACTACCAGTGGGTGACGGTACGCCAGAAGACCGCGCGGCCTGTGAAAGCGATGTGCGCCGCTATTGCCAAGGCGCCATTCCGGACAATCTGCGCGTGCTTGGTTGCTTGCAACAGAACCGGCAGCGTATTTCGACGTCATGCCGTGGGGTCTTGACCAAATACGGCCAATAGCGAAACAGCCCCCGAGGCTATCGTCCGCCCTTGCGGAAATGCGCATGCGTCCTTGTGGGAACCGGCCCGCCCTGGTCAACAGGAGGGGCTCGGGCTCCATAGAAGGCGTGGCGTCCGCTGCCATAAATGCGCTATCATAGGCAAATCCCGAGCCAGTGAGGTACATCATGGTCCAGAATCGCAGACAAGCTTTAGGCGTACTCGCAGTCGCTGTTGCGGCACCAAGTTGCGTCATATCCGGTCTTGCCGTCCCGGGCACAGCCCGTGCACAATCACCAGCCATGACCCGGATTACCGCCTATGCATTCTCGTTCGCCGGATTGGAAGGGGGCGACATTCGCTTGGCTGAATTTGCCGGCAAGCCCATCCTGATCGTCAATACGGCGTCGCAATGCGGCTACACCCCGCAATTTGCCGGCCTGCAGCAACTTTATACCCGTTTTCACGACAAGGGGCTCAACGTCGTGGGCGTGCCGTCGAATGATTTTGGCGGCCAGGAGCCCGGCACCGCAGCCGACATCATGTTCACCGCGCACGACGAATATGGCGTGCGGTTCCCGCTTGCCGCCAAAGCCGAAGTCCGCGGGCGCAATCCGCATCCCTTCTACAGATGGGCCGCTGCGGAACGGCCGTTGGAAATCCCGCGCTGGAATTTTCACAAATATCTGATCGGTCGCGATGGGCGCATTGCAGCAGTATTTCCAACCGACATTGAACCAATGGACGCGCGCGTGGCCATGGCGATCGGCAAGGAACTTTCATAGGTTCGCAGCCTTTGACCAGAAGAACGCGGCGCCAGCGGGCGCCGCGTTTTTTGTGCGAATGACAAAAAGCTATTGGTTCGAGCAAGCCCACGGGAGGACGACATGGCGCGCGTTTGCAAAGCTCTCTGGATATTGATTGCGCTGGCAGGCTTGAACAAAGGTGCGGCTGCTGCCGAAATCCGCATCCTCAGCGTCGGTTCCGTGCAAGTCGCAATCAAATCGATGGTGGCGGAATTCTCCAACGAGACCGGCCACACCGTCTCGCTCAAGGTTGTCACGCCGTCCGACATCCCGAAGAACCTCGCTGCCGCGCCCTTCGACATGATCATCTGCTCGATCCCGGCCATGGACGTGCTCGACAAGGCCGGATCGATTGTGGCCGGCTCGCGATCGTCCCTGGCGCGCGTCGGCATCGGCGTGATGGTGCGCGATGGGGGACCCGTGCCTGACGTTTCGACGCCGGAAGCATTCAAGAAAACTTTGCTGGACGCCATATCGATCGTACACGGCGATCCGTTCGTTCCCAACCAAAGCGGTGTTGTGACCATGCGGATCCTCGCAAAGGCCGGCATCCTCGAAGCCGTCAAGACGAAGTCGCGCCCCGCCCAATTGGCCGAAGGGCTCGAATTGGTCGCCAATGGCGATGTGGAAGTGGGGTTGTTCAATACTGTCGAACTGCCCGCAGGCGTTCGTATGGCTGGCCCGGTTCCAATGCCGTTTGCCGACTTCACCTTCTATGAAACCGCCCTGCTTGCTAAAGGCGCCATCCCGGTGGAAGCCACGGCCCTCATTAGAAGGATTACCAGCTCGAACGCACACAAAGCCTGGGAGGCCGCCGGAATCGAAGGCTATCCCTACCGTTATTGAAGCAAGGCGGCGAGCTTGGTTACGATGGAGCAAAATCGCATAGAAGCATTCGCGATCGTTTCCGCGGACGGAATGTTGGCCGATGCCAACCTTGTCATACCCGCGGGCCTCATCGTCCCGGCAGACCAGAAGTTCTTTCATGACAGTCTGGCGGGCGCAGCGCTTGTCGTGCATGGACGTCATTCGCATGAAGGCGGACCTCACGCCGACGGGCGTCATCGATTGGTCGTGACATCCCGTGTGGGTTCGCTTGCACCCGATCCGGCGCACCCCAAGTCGCTCTTGTGGAATCCACAAGGCGCCAACCTTGATGAGGCCTGGAAGGGACTCGGCGCACCGCCAGGCCTTTGCGCCGTCATCGGCGGTCCTGATGTGTTCGACCTCTTTCTCGATATAGGATATGACGCGTTCCACTTGACGCGCGCGCCAGCGGTTCGTCTCCCGGGTGGCCGGCCGCTGTTTCCCGACATTGCGCGCGGGCGTACTCCCGATGAAATACTCTTAAGCCGCGGCCTTTCACCTGGGCCCGCGCGCCTGCTCGATCAATCGGCCGACGTGACACTGGTGACGTGGAAACGATAATTTCCACGACGATAACTTCGACGGCGATAAATTTCACCCGCGATGCGACCGGATGAACTTACCGGCGTAGGTCGCGGCGCTGACGTTGCGGCGGTCTTGGCGTGTAAAACGAATTGGTCACGCATATATTGGTGACGCCGCGCGCGGCGGCCGCACACTGCTCGTAGGTATGATAACTGCAGTCCAAGTATCCACCCAGGCTGTACAGATCGACGCACCAAGCCGACCGTCCAACCTGCCCATTGGGCTGCTCCACCGCCATAGCGGTGCCGCCAGGTAATGCAACAGGCGACATAAGAACACAGGCTCCCATAACGATCGCACCAATGCCACGGCGCAGATCAATTGAGCGTAATCGTGTGATATTGCGTTGCATTGAAGGGTTCCTCCCCTGTGCGGTCTTCTTACCAATGGGGCCTCGCGTCAAGAGGCCGCGTCTGGAAATTGACCTCCCATTGATCGAACGCGGCGGTCGTGCCAGATTCACCGATATCGCGTTCGGGAACCCGAACACGTGGATATGTGCTGACAAGACTTTCATTATGAGGATACCATGACATCAATCGATCGTCGCCATGCGCTCAAGGGCGCTTTCTTGGCCCTGCTCTCGGGTTCGATGGCCAGCGCACAGGGCCCCACCGCATCGCCACCCGGCGCAAGCGTCTACATCATCAACCTCAAGGATGGCGAGAGCGTTTCGAGCCCGTTCAAGGTACAATTCGGCATGACCGGCATGGGCGTTGCGCCCGTCGGCGTGCAGAACGAAAGAACAGGTCACCATCATCTCCTCATCGACACCAAGCTGTCGGATGAGGAACTCAAGCGCGCGATCGCGGCCGATGCCCAGCATGTCCATTTCGGCGGCGGCCAGACGGAAACCACGGTCACTCTGCCTCCAGGGCGGCACACGCTTCAACTCGTCGTGGGCGACCACTCGCACGTTCCGCACAATCCGCCGGTCATGTCGCCGGTGGTCACGATCACGGTGCGATAGCGACTCCCCCATAGGCGATAGGATAATGGCGCGGATCGTAGGATGGGTAGAGGTAAAGCGCGTTCTTCACGCGATTTACCGAAACCCATCAACCCCAAGGGCCGCAAAATAATAGGCGTCGGCTTGTAGTTGATGGGTTTCGCCATAACGCGTCGCGTGACGCGTAAACGCGCTGGAGCTCTACCCATCCTACGATCCTTATCCTAGCGCCTGTGAGCGGCTCCCCTCGAATCCCGGAAGCGCGAATACCTGTGCAATGTGCTATCGTGTCTCCCGATAGAATGGGGCCGTACGAATGCACGAGCCGAGCACAACCGCTCAAAAGGATGACGTCATCAGGCATGACGTCATCAACTCAGGCGTTGCCAATCCCGATTGTGCCAAGCCTGATATTGCCAAGCCTGATGTCGCCAAGTCAGCTGTTGCAACACCTGACGTCAAAAGCCTTGCCTTCATAGCCCCTATAATCATCAAACGACATTCGATCACGGTTCGGCTGACCCACTGGTTCAACGTACTGTGTTTCGTCCTGCTCCTGATGAGTGGGCTCGCCATTTTTAATGCGCACCCTGCCCTCTATTGGGGCCATTACGGCTATCGCGGCATCCCGCCGTTGATGGGGATCGGTGCGATGATCGAGCCTACCAACCGCGAGCTGATCGGCATTACGCAGATCGCCGGCCACAATTTCGAAACGACTGGCGTTTTGGGCGTATCCCAAGGTTCGGACGGACAGCCGACGCGGCGCGCTTTTCCGGCCTGGGCGACACTGCCATCGAGCGCAGGCCTTGCGCTTGGCCGCGACTGGCACTTCCTCGCCGCTTGGCTGTTTGCCTTCAACGGTGCGATCTACCTGGTCGCGGGATTGCTCGGCGGCCATTTTCGGCGCGATCTTCTGCCAACCGCTCGCCAGTTGCGGCCACGCCATCTCGCCACCGACCTATGGAATCACATCCGGTTGCGAATGCCGCGTGGCGAAGCTGACCGTCACTACAATGTGCTGCAAAAAATCGTCTACCTGACGGTCGTCTTCCTGTTGCTGCCGGCGATGATCCTTTCGGGATTGACCATGTCCCCGGCGGTGACGGCAGCGGCGCCATTCCTGTTCGACCTGTTCAGCGGACGCCAATCCGCGCGCACGATCCACTTCATCACAGCCAACCTCCTCGTCCTGTTCGTATTCGTTCATGTGTTCCAGGTGCTGGTAGCGGGCGCCATCAACCAGATGCGCGCGATGATCACCGGCCGTTACAGGATCCGAGCGGAGCGCAAAACATGAGCCGCATTCCTTCGCGCCCCTTGCACAGTCCCCTCGTCTCGCGCCGCCGCCTGCTGACGATCGGCTCGGCTGCGGCGGGCAGCGTGCTCCTTAGTGGCTGCGACGAAATCGCCGACGCGCCTGCGATGCGCGCCGCACTCGACTTCGGCCAGTTCATGTCGATGCGCCTGCAGCGGCTCCTGCTCGCCGGCCAGCCGCTCGTGCGCGAATATTCACCGGAACAAATCTCGCCCGATTTTCCGCCCAACGGCACCGAACAGCCGGCCGGCATGGGCTATTTCGAGATGATGATCTCGCAATTCGCGCGTTGGCGCCTCACCGTCGATGGCCTTGTGGAGAAGCCGCTTTCGCTCTCTCTCGATGAGCTCAAAGACCTGCCGGCGCGCACGCAGATCACCCAGCACAATTGCGACGAGGGCTGGACCGCGATTGGACAATGGACCGGTGTTCCGCTCGCCCATGTGCTCGGGATGGCGAAGCTCAAGCCGGAGGCGCGCTACATCGTGTTCCATTGCCTGGACGAGATGGTGCGCACCCCGGATCGCAGCGGCTTTTACTACGAGAGCATCGACCTGTTCGATGCCTTCCACGCCCAAACCATCCTGGCCTACGAGATGAACGGCCGTTCGCTCCCTGTGCAGCACGGTGCGCCGCTGCGGCTACGGGTGGAACGCCATGTCGGCTACAAGCATGCCAAGTACATTACGCGCATCGAAGCGGTCGAGCGGCTTGATCGTATCGGCCGCGGCAAAGGTGGGTTCTGGGAAGACCGCGGCTACCAGTGGTATGGCGGGCTTTAGTGGCGTAAGATATCGTCAATGCCGCCCGGAACAACGTCAGGGAGATCGTCCATGAATTCGAGCAAAAAATCGAGCGCGTCGACAACGACCGTCTGGTCACGATGGTTCACAGTCGCGGCCACAATCGCGCTCGGCGCACTCGCCTCATCGGCCTCGGCGCAACAACAGTCCCGGCAGGGACCCGCGCGCGCCGAACCGGCGCCTCCCGCCAAGGACTACAATCAACGCGCGCTTGAAATCTATGAGTTTCGCAAAGCCACGCAGAGCGGTCCGGCGCGTGGCCAGGAAATTTATTACTATAAATGCTGGATGTGCCACAACGAGAACGCACAAGGCGGCGCGCCCAAACTTGTCGACCTGTACAAGCGCGCCAACCTGATAAGCGGCGATCCGGTCAATGACGAAACCGTCAAGGCCAAGATCCTCGCCGGCAGTGCCAACATGCCGGCCTATCGGCATACTCTCAACGAGGGCGACCTCGCCGATCTCATGAGCTGGCTCAAGGACGAGAAGTGCTGCTGGAACTCCGACGCACCGCCGTTAAACCCGCGCTACAAGGGCGCCAACGCACCCGCGCGCACCCAGCTCTATGCAGCGCTGACCGGCGGACCCAAGGGGATAGTCAAGAACAACCGCGGCGAGGCGATCGAAGGCATCATGGTGCAGTTGATCGCCGACGACACCGCGATCCGCACGACCGTCTACAGTCGCCGCGACGGGCATTACGAATTCCCCATGATGCCGGCTGGCTCCTACACGCTGCGCATCGCCAAGCCGAAAGAGTTCTATCCATTCTCGCGCACCAAGGTTGACGTCAAAGGCAGCGAAACATTCGCCGACATTACACTTCTGCGCATAGTTCCGGGTGAGTTCCTGCCACCCTTCCCTGAAATCGCGGCGCAACTCACGGGCTCGGAATGGCTGCAGAATTTGCCCGGGACGGCTGAAGAAAAAAAGACGCTGACGGTCTACTGCAATTTCTGCCACGAATATCAGCAGATCTTCCGTAACCGCTATGATGAAAGCGGCTGGGCCAACATCATCTTCCGCATGACCCACGGCGCAGGATCGCCGCTCATCAACATCCGCAACCCGGGACGCATACCGCCGGAAGACGAAGCGAAATTCGCAAAATGGATGGCCAGCATCCGCGGACCGGATTCCAAGGATCCGAACTTCCTCGTGCAGCCGCGTCCGCAAGGCCGGGCTACGCGAGCGATCGTCACCGAATATGAATTGCCTCGGCTCAACATTTCGGGCCATGACACGGGAGGCGATTCCCACGTCCCGGGAAGCGTCAACACCGGACGCATCTGGTACTCGACCCACCGCAGTTCGTATGTGGGCAGTCTCAACCCGGCCAACGGCAACGTGCAGGAATTCCGCGTGCCGCTCCCGCCGCAACCCAACTCACTGGTCGGCACCCACTGGATCTACGTCGACCCGAAGGGAAAGATTTGGGGTTCGGAAAACTGGGCGCACAATATCTGGACGCTCGATCCAAAGACCAACGACTTCCGGCGCGTGGTCTGGAACGTGGAGGAGCCGATCAACTCGCCCATGGGCGGCAACTACTCGCTTGACGAAGAGGAACACATCTGGCGTCTGCGCAGGGGCGAGATATCGCGCGTCAACGGGCGCGACGGCAGCACGATGCTCGCCGTCAAGACCAAGAAGTTTGCCTCCACCTATGGCAGCGCGCTGAGCTGGGATAACCGCTACTTTGGCGGCGGCGCCTGGCCGCGCGACGGCGTCGTGGTCTATGACCGCAAGACGGGCGAACTCTACGAACCCGACACCAGCCCGAATTCAGGGCCGGCGCGCGGTGAGTTCGATCCCGAAGGCAACTACTGGTCGGCCGGCCGGGGCGGTTCGTTGATCAAGTTCGACATCAAGGACAAGCGAACCGTCGAATATCCGCTGCCCACGCCCTACACGTCTCTCTACACGGCGCGCGCCGACAAGAACGGCGACGTCTGGGCCGGCGAACTCAACGGCGGACGTTATGTGCGGTTCGATCAGAAGACCGAGACGTTCACCGCTTATACGCTGCCTGAGCCCTATGCGATGGACCGCCAGTCCTGGATCGACAATTCCACCAATCCGGTATCGGTGTGGTTCATCGACCATGATGGATGGCTTGTGCAAATTCAGCCGCTGGATTGATTGCTACCGGCATAGACGAGCGCAACCCAGTACGCACGCGAATGGCCGGTGGATCAATCCATCGGCCATCTCGTCAGGCTCATCAGGCGAAACTAATTATAAGGTGAGGAGACAAACATGTCGCATCGAACTTTCATTGGCGCGATAGTCCTCGCGACCGCGTTTTCAATCCTGGCAACGGCGGCATCGGCGTTCGACGAATCGAAATATCCGGCCTTCCAGGGCCAATGGAAGCGCAAGCCCGGCACCTCGGTGAATTCGTGGGACGAAAGCAAGAACGGGGGCCTCGCCCAGGAACCTCCGCTCACGCCCGAATACCGCAAGCTCTGGGAATCCAGCATGGCCGATCAGGCCGCCGGCGGCCAGGGCGCTGATCTCCGCTACACCTGCGTCTCCAACGGCATGCCGCGCATGGCGACGATCGTGCGTCAGCTCGAATTCTTCATCCATCCGGAAATCACGCTCATCGTGTTCGAGAACAATCTGCCGCGCCGCATCTATACCGACGGCCGCGGCTTTAACGCCACCGACAATGTTCCTTCCTACAACGGCTATTCGATCGGCAAGTGGATCGACACCGATGGCGACGGCAAATTCGACGTGCTGGACGTCGAGACTCGTAATTTCAAGGGCGCGCGGCTCTATGACCAGACCGGAATTCCGCTGCACCACGACAATCAGTCGATCATCCATGAGCGCATGTATATCGATAAAAGCAATCCTGACACGCTCGTGAACGAGATTACCGTCACCGACAATGCACTGACACGGCCCTGGAAAGTCGTGAAGAATTATCGGCGCGAGAAAAACGCCGAGTGGTATGAGGACCTTTGTTCGGAGAACAACAATCATGTTGTGATCGGCAAGGAAAACTACTTCATGAGCGCCGACGGCTATCTGATGCCCGCCAAGAAAGACCAGCAGCCGCCGGACCTGCGCTATTTCAAGAAGGCGGGGAATTAAGGTGGATATATTCATATTGACGATAAAAACGATGCAAACGATGGCAAGGAGAGCATGATGGCGCCCCGGATCAGCTATGTCGACCCGGCAACGATCCAAGACCAGGCCATGTTGGCGGAGCTCGATCGCTGCCGCCGCGAAGGCACCCCGCGGCCTGAAAGTCAGGCCATTCGCGCCCATGTCCCGGCCACGTTCTGGTCGTTCGCCAATACGTGGCAGGAGGTCTTTCGTAACGGGGTCGCCGACCACAACATCAAGGAGCTTTGCCGCATCTATGTATCGCGCTCGGTTCTTTGCGAATTTTGCGGCAACCAGCGCTCGATGAAATCCGCCAAAGCCGGCCTCGTCGAAGACGACTATCGCGATCTCATCAATTTTGAATCATCGACGCGTTACAACGACAAGCAGAAGGCGGCGCTGGCCTATGCGGAGTGCATCACCTGGGATCTCCCGTCGACCGATGCGCTGTGGGCCCGCCTTCACCAGCATTTTTCGGAAGCCGAACTGGTCGAGATCGGATATTTCGTCGCCATCACGATGGGACAACAGCGCTGGCTGCGAACCTTGAACATCGAGCATCACCAGATTCTCGCCGGCACCGACGCATCGATGGCGCCCGGATTCGAGACCATGGATGCGCTCGCGCATTCAAAGTCGGACCCCAATTATTGGGCAACCCGCCGGACGCCTCCGAAGGAGGCCGCCGAGTAGAGATCGTTTCGAAGTGGTATCTCTCTCCCCCTTCGAGCACATTGCCAGTATCGCGAGGCTCGGTCATTATCGGCACAATAGAATTCACGCGGATCATCGCACCGGGAGGAATTCATGACCACACGCACCACTTCTGTGTTCGCCAGCACGCTGTTCGCCAGCACAGTGATCGCAACATCGGCCGCGTTCGCCGCTGACGTCACTCCGGAACGTCTCATCAATGCGGACCGCGAACCGCACAATTGGCTGATGAACCACCGCACCTACGACGGGCAGCGCTTCTCCCCGCTGACCGGCATCACCAAGGACAACGTCAAGGGGCTCAAGCTCGCCTACGCCGTGCCGCTCGGCGGCACGACCGGCAATGAATGGATCGAGGCAACGCCGCTGGTCGAGGACGGATTCCTCTACATCACCGACGCCTGGGGCGTGCTCTACAAGATCGACGTACGCTCGGGCAATGTCGGCCGCATTGTCTGGCGCATGGAGCCGAAGCAGGAACGGCCGCAGCACAACCGCGGCGCTGCGCTTTGGGGCAATCTGGTCATCACGGCCGCCAGCTGGCCGGCCCGCATCATCGCGACCGACAAGGATACCGGCAGGACCGTCTGGGAAACCAACATGATGCTTGACCAGCCGGAGCTGCGCATCACGGCAGCGCCGCTGCCCGTCAAGGACAGGATCATCGTCGGCGCTTCCGGTGGCGACAGCGGCGTACGCGATTATGTGGCGGCGCTCGACGGCGCGACCGGCAAACTGTTGTGGCGCAAGTTCACCATACCTGCGCCGGGCGAGCCGGGCAGCGAAACCTGGAAGGGCAACAACAACGCCTGGCAGACGGGCGGTGCCGCCGTATGGGTCACCGGCACCTATGATCCGACGACCGACCAGACCTTCTGGGGAACCGGGAATCCGGTGCCGATGTTCGACCCGTTCTATCGGCCAGGCGACAATCTCTACACCAACAGCGTGATCTCCTGGGATCCGGAAACCGGCCGGATGAACTGGTACTTCCAATACACCCCTGGTGACATATGGGATTACGACGAGGTCGGCACGCATATTCTCATCGATGGCGAGGTCGCGGGCCAAACGCGCAAGCTGATCACGCATTCGGCGCGCAATGGCTTCCTCTACACGATGGAGCGCGGGAATGGCGCCATGGTGGTTGCCAAGCCTTACACGGATGTGAACTGGACCAAAGGCATCGACCAGAAGACCGGCAAGCCACTCGAATATGATCCGACGAAGGACATCCAGACCTACGCCGGTGTCGGCAACCTCGACCCGAGCGCACCGCCCAAGCAGGTGTGTCCGTCATTTCTCGGTGGCAACAATTATTGGCCGAGCTCGTACAGCACTCGCACCAGGCTCATGTACATCCCCTCGATCTCGAACTGTTCGACCGTCACCATCGACCGCGAGAAGCACAACCGCGAAAGGGGATGGAACGGTGGCGATCAGAAAACGACCGAGCGTTGGGAAAGCGATTTGGTTGCCGCCGACCCGACTACCGGCGAGATCAAGAAGACCGCGCACCTGGCTTACTCGAATTTTTCGGGGACGCTTGCTACCGCGGGCGGGCTCGT
>Ga0209488_10000504_pt1 | contig 33150 bp, 37 predicted proteins | sample Rivendell_Oct201_8_FD_188349 | JGI IMG/M metagenome (GOLD analysis project Ga0209488, IMG submission 188349) | Vadose zone soil microbial communities from the Eel River Critical Zone Observatory, Northern California, USA -... | ecosystem: Environmental > Terrestrial > Soil > Vadose zone >...
CACCTGTCATCTAGTTCCGAAAGTAATAGGCCTCACAGTTCCTCCCCTCAATCCTGCTTTGCCTCCACGAAAGGTTGCCACGATTCCCCCACGTTTTAGACCACCTGGTGCTGCGGTTGGCGAGACTATGGGCCATGGCCCCAAGCGCGTCTATTTGGATATTCAAGCTCGCCCACCCAATGTTGCATACCCTCCACGACCCGTTCCTGGAAGTGTTGCTGATTTAGATCTTATTATGGACTTCTGCGAGTATCCCTCCAAGGTAAGTCACGATTCTTCTCCACGTTCCTCCTTCATTGTCGCTGAGGGACATTTCTAACCGCAGTATGTCCGTGACTGCTTGGAGATCCTACGAGTCGGTGGCGGCCTCGACAATGGCGCGCGCTTGCGACGAGGTAATGTAGACGACTGGAGATATATATATTTAGAAGACGGTCCAGTCAACAAGCCAAAAGATCCCCCTCCAAAACTCGCTGCTTTCGATCCGATTGTCCGACCTTCAGCTCCTCTTGACCCTAACATTGGTCTTCTCAAGAAGCCGCGGACGGAATGGGAACAGCCTCTCCAACTTCCTCCACCCCTCCAACACCACCCTTATCACACATTGCCTTCTACGTGCGATCCGGAAAACCCTCGCCTTTTCCACATGTTCTGGACTGGGCCGTTCACTGACAAGCCATATCTCGCTCTCCTCTCCTTCCTATTCACACAAGACCTCCGGTTGCACCTTCACGAGGATAGTCCCGATGCGGTTGCATGTCGGCCACAATTCTGGCTATGGATAAATCCGGGTCCTGCAGCTGCCATACCGAATCCCAATGCTTTGCACGATATGTTCGAGCAGCTCAAGTCCAATCCTTGGGCATCGCCCTTCCTTCATCCACGGTTTAAGGATGTGATCAAGTTCAAAATGTGGAACACAACAGAACAATTGGATGGCATTCCGGAGATAAAAAATGAATGGCGAGGGTTGAAGGACGCGTTGTTCAACTCCGGGGGACACGTTATCGTCGTTCACCATGAAGATTCCTCCAGTTCTAAACCCGATAGTGACGAGGTCGGATCGGGTGGTGCTACTGCCAAGAATAATGAAGATGAGATGGTCAACCGGCTTGGTTCAAAGTCTGCAGATTCTTATGACCGTTTATCCGTCATTCTTTCTGATATGGCTCGTTTCGTGCTATGTCATCGTTTCGGTGGTGTGTACCTCGACGCCGATACCATCTTCTTACGGGACTGGGAGGAACTTTGGGGCTGGAAGGGCGCTTTCGCCTACCGATGGTCACGTCTTGAAAAGTATAATACTGCTGTTCTGCGCATGAACAAAGGTTCAGCACTCGGGTCGTTCCTTTTTAGGACCGCATTGAAAAATGGTCTGGATTTCCATCCGATGACCGTCTCAAAGTACACCAAGGACGCCCATGTCGAGGACTTGCTCCTTCGCCTACCGGACGCGCTCTTTGACTCTGCTTGGTTGAACACGGAGTACTACCAGCGAGACCGTCCTCCCCAACCCTACTTCACCGAGTGAGTGACTCGTATTTCGAGTCGCCGACTTCTTGGGCCTTATTATATCATGCAGATTTGGAGATTTCTTTGATACACCTGCGCAAAGTGGTGGTGTTCCACTGGCACTTGGATTTGAGGGATTCTTCTGCGGCGCGTACTCGTATCATTTTCATAACTTTTGGTAAGCTATCTGCCGCTTGGGCCTCGGCATTTCCGCTGACTGTTTCTAGGTGGAAACCGTTCGACCCCGCACGGAATTTCCCGGATCTTGGCCCGCAATTCGCTGAGGCCGAACGCATTGCACGCCACAAGAACGAAACTGCGTCGAACGACACTGGTGCTGCACAGGAACCGCGGGAGAAGGTGACAGAAGACAAGCGCGACTTGGACTGGGCAACCGTACTCAAGCGCACATTCGAGGCATACATCCGTGGAGAGCGCCCGAACATGTACGGCGAATGGCTTCAGTGGTGAGCCCACCTAGCCTCACAGGCGGTCCTGCGTGGCCTGTGATCATATAGAATGAGTTCTGCAGACACCCAATCACCAGCCTTTCTGTATACCCCATCCACTATAGTGTAAAGTACACTGCTCGCATCTGATCTGACCGATCTTCCAAGTACTACAGCCTTCACCTCGCATAATTTTCGCTGTTTATTTTTCATCTATGATTCGATTCGTGTCACCAGATGTACAGGCACAGAGACAGTGAGAGAGGATGACATCAACAATAGCGAATTCATCGTAGACACACCATCTAGGTCACAACATTTTTATACATTCAATGGTGTTGCGAAATTCGGGTGAAACACCCGTTCTATAATACAGGCCCTGTTTACTACACAATGTGCTCACAAGGGGAATCTTTCAGTCTTTAGTTAGAATCCTAGCTTGGGCCTTGTCAACAGTGGATTTGAGTGTTGCAATGACCTCTTCGGGCTTTTCCGCACCAAAGATAGCGGTGCCAGCGACGATAACATTGCATCCTAAGCGCACGTTTGCCGATCAACCTTGCTTATTTGGTGCCGAGCCACAAAAACAGGACATACCTGCTTGAGCGCAGACATCGATCGTCTTGGGACCTACTCCTCCATCGACTTCAATGTCTTTGTCTGGAAACCGCGCGCGGAGTTCTGCGACCTTGGGAACGCAACGCTCGATAAACTTCTGCCCACCGCGGCCTGGGTGGGAAATGAGAATGTTTCCTCGAACAACGGTGCCCGCGGGGGGGGGAGGAGGGAGCTCACCGGGATATACGGTCATGACGAGGAGCAGATCAGAGAGATCGCCAACGTCGTCCGATATCGCGGTGGAGGGCGTGTCGGGGGAGATCGCCACACCCGCTTTCATGTGTCTCTCATGGATGGAGTGGATAAGAGAGATGGGATCCGCTGTAATGCGGTGAGCGTGTGGGCATTGGGGGGGTTATTGCTATTAGCGTGGTGGAAAACTGACACGTAGCCTCGATGTGGAAGCAGTAGAGGGATCCTCCAGCGTCTGCAATGTCATTCACCCACTGATAGCGACGGCGGTGGCGGTCAATTGGTGGACCTTGAGACAGAGTCAGAAACCACACCTTCTCTGGCTGAGAAACCATCATATGACAATCCATGAAAATCCCTGGTACACCCTTCGAAACGCTCGCAAGTACGGGAGCACCTGCGTGGTGAGGGTCATGGTCAATGTAGTCGGGAAGATTGGAATTGCATGGTGCAATCACCCATGGTGATATTCGGGACAAAGTGCCTTGAAAGTGAAATGGATCAGATAGACCAAGAGGGCACGTTCTACGACACTCTTACCCATCCATAACATCTTCGCGGATGAAGACACTCAGCGAAAGGGACATCTATACGAGTCTCCACCCTGCCAAACGTACCCATGTGAAGCCATTGTGCGCCTCCTTTCAACATCCGCTTACACTCAGCAGTGAGCTGACCGAAGTCAGAGGCGAGTACAGAAGGCGAAATAATAGCGGGTGGCATTAAGATAAGGAGACAACAAGCTTGTTACAATCTATCACGGACTCGAGACGGATGAACGAATGGACAACTGCAACTAATCACGTGATCGATCGAGTGCCATGCACCATTACATCCATCTACCCAACTCTAATCACTCATATCCTTGTTAACCTGAAGGCGCCCAGGACATCAGCGGTGTTCGCCTGTGATGCTATTTTGAAGGCGTACATGAGGATTAAAGAAGAGACTGTTATTTCCCCACGGGAATGGCTTGGCGCGCCTATTCAGGTGATCATACGCTGGTACCTCGGGTAAATGGCCACCATGTTCTTCCCTGAGGTGTTCCTGATGTTCAGCGTGTTCGGCCTCAACGTTGCGCACCCAGGCAATGACAGTGACAGCTAGTGTAAGGGATGCCATGCATGTTAACCACGATTTGGATGTCACCCATCACAACGTACTGGTGGGGACGCAAAAAAAAAGGCTGCCAAAGGGTTGAATAGATGAAGAATAGGTATTGAAATGAAACGAACCTGATCCTGCGCCAGAGGGCAGTCGTGCCTATAAGAAGCCCAAGTCAATCGGACTTTGGTGCCAGTAAGTCGAATTGGGTACCTGCAGCATGGTGCTTGATCGCTTCGCGCTTAGAAACCCATTCGGAAGAAGGTGCGTCGACAACAACAGAGTATGGACGAGTCCTTGAGATGATACGCGCAGCCGCGCGCGTGCGATGAGCAACGAGAGACATTAGATTTATGCGGAAGACAACGGAAAAGCGGAGAAATGGGCCACGGATGCGACTTGAGGCGGCGCTTGAATGACTGAGTTCGGTTACGTAATCTACGCTCGCGTGACTTGAGAGGAAGGAGTGACGCGTCGCGACTGGTCCAAGGTCAAGCAGCAAGGCGCGCTCTCTCATTCAATTCTCTTCCCAAATGGTTCCTCGCCCACAGTCGTCGGCTGCTGGTGTACTTGCGTTGCTAACAGAGCAAGAACCTTTGCTGAAGCACCATGCTCTCAATACCTTGATCTCGCTGGTTCCCCAATTTTGGGCTGAGATCTCGGAACACATCGCACTCATGTATGTGACCTAGATTTTGTCCTCATCTTTGTGTCTTACAGAGGATGCAGCGAAGCTCTTTATGAGAGCCCAGATCTGCCCATTGAGGCGCGCAACTCAGCCGCTCTTCTCGCTAGCAAAGTGTATTACTACCTTGAAGAGTACGACGAAGCCCTGACCTTTGCACTCGGTGCGGGGAATGCTTTCCAGCAAGACAGCATCATCCCTGGAGATGAAGAATATATTGAAACCTTGACTTGTGAGCCATATTCAGTGATGCAAGGCTTTTCACTAAGTTCTGCCGTTGCAGCCAAGGCCATCGACAGATATATCGAATCTCGGACGGGAGAGCAATCAGGGACTTTGATAAAGGTTGACCCCCGTCTACAAGATATCATAGAGAGCATCTTTTCCCACTGCATCCAAAACGGAGAATACAAACAGGCCGGTCCCGTTGTTCGTTTATGTTGCCGTTTTAGTTGAACGCGCGTGTTACAGGCCATCGGTATCGCACTAGAATCTCACCGATTGGATATAATCGAGCAGCTATACGAGAAGACCAATGACAATAGTCTACTCGCTTATTCCATGGAAGCCGTGCTCGACAACCATTTCCCATTGTCATATCGTGATCAAGTCCTCAATTTCCTTTACCCACTGTTCCCGTCACCAATCATAGACTCAAAGTCTCCACATATACACTCCTTGACACGTCTTTTGGTTACTCTGAGCAATCCTACGCTCACTGTGACTCTTCTGGTGTCTCTAGTGCCCGGAGAGAAACTCGTTGCGTACCAACTGGCTTTCGATCTAGTGGAAGGTGGCGCGCAGGATTTCTTGGAGACTGTGCGGAATGACCTGCCTGTGGGAGACGAGGTACGTTTGTCAATTACGTGGGGTGGTCCATGTTGTGAAAATGATGAGACCAGGTCTCAGGCCCTATATTCGAAACACTTCGCAAGATTCTGGGTGGACGCGAGTCTGTAAAGCTCTATCTTGAGTTCCTCAAGAAGAACAATAGAGCCGACCTCTTAATCTTGAAACACACAAAGGTAACCTTGTTACGATTTAATCGATGCTGAAGTCTCACGTCTTTCAGGACTCGCTTGAGCCACGTTCGTCTGTGTACCACAACGCAGTCACCTTTCAAAATGCCTTTATGCATGCCGGGACAACTTCAGACGCCTTTCTACGAGAAAATCTCGACTGGCTGGGCTACGCCTCTAATTGGTCCAAGTTCACCGCAACGGCTGCGCTTGGCGTTATCCATAAGGGTAATTTTGAGCAGGGCATGGCCATCCTAGGACCCTACCTCCCGGGCGAAAATGGCGGCGAAAGCAATTTGGCGGGTGCCGCCTACTCAGAAGGTGGAGCATTGTATGCGCTCGGCCTCATCAATGCCGGTGTCGGCGCCATCAGTTCGGGCGTAGGAGGTCGAACAGTAGAAGATTACCTTCGTAACATTCTCAAGGCTGCTCAAGGCGAGGTTGTCCAGCACGGTGCTGCCTTAGGTCTGGGTATCGCAGGTATGGGTGGACGGAATGTGGAGGCATATGATGATTTGAAGCAAACACTTTTTACTGATACCGCTGTTGGGGGTGAAGCTGCTGGATATGCAATGGGTCTCATCATGCTGGGCACTGGTGACTCGACGTATGCAAACGAGATGCTCACTTATGCACGCGAAACCCAGCACGAAAAGATCATCCGCGGATTGGCCATCGGGCTAGCATTTCTGTTCTTTGGCCGTCAAGATCAAGCAGACGAGATTGCGAAAGAGCTGTTGGCAGAGAAGGTCAGTCAACCCTCTGTAACAATGCCACAGCTTACCCCCTCTTCAGGACCCCATTCTTCGGTATGGCGGCGTCTACACCCTCGCGCTTGCCTACGCTGGGACACCAAACAATGATGCCGTTCGCCTATTACTGCACACAGCGGTCTCAGATACCTCGGACGATGTTCGCAGGGCTGCGGTCACTGCCCTTGCCTTCTTACTCTTCAAGAACCCACGTCAGGTCCCCCGAATCGTGCAGCTCCTCAGCGAGAGCTATAATCCTCATGTTCGCTGCGGTGCCACGCTTGCCCTTGGTATCGCCTGTGCTGGAACAGGTCTTCAAGATGCTATCGAGATTCTCGAACCAATGACGAAAGATAGTGTGGACTTTGTTCGACAAGGGGCACTCATTGCCCTCGGTATGATCCTCGTACAGCAGTCTGACGGCTCCTCCCCTTCGCTGGCCTCTATTCGAACAACGTATGCCAAAATGGTTGGCGACAAACACGAGGACCCGATGGCTCGTTTCGGCGCCGCCCTTGGCCAGAGCTTTATTGACGCGGGCGGTCGCAACGTGACCATCAGCTTGCAAAGCAGGGCGGGCACCAGGAACACCAGTGCTATCGTTGGGATGGTGATGTTCTGCCAGTTCTGGTATTGGTATCCACTTGCCCATTGTGCGAGCCTAGCATTCCAGCCAACTGGGATCATCGGCTTGACCGAAGATCTCAAAGCCCCCAAATTCGATTTCATCTCGAACGCAAGGCCGAGCCTGTTTGCATACCCATCGTCGATGAAACCTCCGAAGAAAGAAACTACGGCGAAGCTGACTACAGCAGTCCTTTCCACTACGGCGAAAGTAAAGGCGCGGGAGAGGAGAAAGGCTGCCTCGGAGGACGTGGCAGAAGGTGTACGAGACTGTTTCGTTACTTGGAGTGTTTTCCCATCTAATAGCCGAATGCAGGATACCAGAAAGGAGGGAGATATCGAGATGAAAACTGAAGAAGCCCCATCAGCGCGACATGGCGACATCTCACCCATCAATGAATCCATCTCGAACCTCCCCGAAAGCCAGTCATCAGAAGGCAAGACCGCTAACAACAAGCGCAAAGAACCAAGTTGGGAGAGCCTCCCCAACTTCTCGCGAGTCACTCCGGCACAGTTCCAGCATGTTGTCTTCCCGCCAGGGAGCCGCTATCAGCCGGTGCGGCCAGTGTCGGCGCGCGAACTAGCCGCCAAGGCAGGAAAGGGACCGGCAGGTGCGCAAAAGCCGTCGCAACCGGAAAAGTACGCAGGTGGTGGAGGAATTTTATTGTTGGTGGACGAGCGTCCCGGAGAACCACAAGAGTTTATTGAGTTAAGCACGGTTGCGCCTCCAGTGGCCCAAGCCGCGCCTGCGAGTAACAGTGGGACCACAGGGACAGTGGCACGAAACATTGCGCTGGACCCGAATGGACCAGAGGCTGAGGTGCCAGGACCGTTTGAGGTGAGTTAAGCTCTTAAATATTGGTTGATCTGAGATTGACCGATAAACAAAACAAAAGTACCCGTTTGATAGCGATGACGCATGAGAAACGTTTATTATTGTGTCGATAAAATGTTAATTTTTTAAAAGAGAAAGAAAATGTGAGCGTGACGAGCGTGACGAGCGTGACCCGACGAGAGACCTTTGTGGGCGCGTTTTCCCGGTTTTTCATCATCGCGTTGGGTTTCCTCGTCTGAATTCTTGCTTTCCTTCCACCATCATAACGCAATATGGCTGATCGCACAAGCACTAATCGTAGGGAGCGTGCGTCTCCCTCTCTACCTTCTTGCCACACACGATCTCTTGACAAGTCCGATCATAGATTATAAGGCGAAAGCCCTCAAACAGGACGACCTCAGAAAACGTCGCGAGGAGCAGCAAGTTGAGATCCGGCGGCAGAAGAGAGAGGAAAACATTGCCAAGAGGCGCAATTTTATCTCCACTGCTACCGTGGAGTCCGATGAAGAGGCATCTTCTGGTGCCTGGGAGAGTCCTGTCCGTGTTACATTTCCCCTTTACTAGCAACTTCTCATCCATCCTGCAGCTCGATGAGGATATGATCAATGGCGTCTTTTCTGAAGATCCCGAACGTCAGCTTGATGCCACAACTAAATTCAGGAAGCTTCTGTCAAAAGAGAAGAACCCACCAATTGAAAAGGTTATCGAATGTCGTGTTGTTCCTCGTTTCGTCCAGTTCCTGCGGGAGGGACATTCCATGCTCCAGGTGAGTGTTTCATCTTTTCTCGTCCCTGCGTCACCGTTGGATCCATCTTGACGTTTCTTGGATAGTTTGAGGCTGCTTGGGCTTTGACAAATATCGCTTCCGGCACCCAAGAACACACTCAGGTGGTGATCAAGGCGCATGCCGTCCCTGAATTCATCAAACTCCTCTCGTCCTCTGTGTTGGATGTCAGTGAGCAGGCTGTATGGGCGTTGGGTAATATTGCAGGTGATAGCCCACAATGTCGAGACTATGTCCTCCAACAGGGCGCGCTCCGGCCACTGTTGAGTCTCCTAAGCGAAAATCACAAGATCAGCATGCTCCGCAATGCCACATGGACACTGAGCAACTTTTGCCGTGGAAAGACCCCTCAACCTGACTGGGAATTGGTATGTCTGGTATTGGCCCTGTTGTGATACCGACCTGAGTCTGGCTTTGGAATCCTTAGATTGCTCCTGCTCTCAACGTCCTGACAAAACTCATCTACTCGATGGACGATGAGATTCTTATTGACGCCTGTTGGGCCATATCCTATCTATCCGATGGCTCCAACGATAAGATTCAAGCAGTCATCGAATCCGGCGTGTGTCGTCGCCTTGTGGATCTTCTCATGCACCCTTCCACATCCGTTCAGACCCCGGCTTTACGCTCCGTTGGGAATATCGTGACGGGAGATGACCTGCAGACCCAGGTCGTGATCGCATCTGGCGCGCTACCAGCACTCTTAGCTCTGCTGACCTCCCCGAAGGATGGCATCAGAAAGGAGGCCTGTTGGACTATCTCTAACATCACTGCAGGGTCGCCTCCTCAGATTCAAGCTGTCATTGACGCCAACATCATCCCTCCTCTCATCAACATCCTTTCCAATGCAGACTTCAAAACCCGAAAGGAAGCATGCTGGGCGATTTCTAATGCCACATCCGGCGGCTTGCAGGAACCGTCTCAGATCCGTTACCTTGTCTCACAGGGCTGCATTAAGCCTCTGTGCGATCTTCTTACGATGATGGACAACAAGATCATCCAGGTTGCTCTTGATGGTTTAGACAATATCTTGAAAGTCGGGGAGAGTGATAAGCAAGCCGCAGGTCCAGGCGCTATCAATAAGTACGCACAATATGTGGAGGAAGCAGGTGGCATGGTCACCATTCATAACCTTCAACAACACGACAACATCGATATTTACAAGAAGGCCTTCAATATCATGGACAAATACTTCCCCGACGAAGAAGATATGGACGCGGGTGTATCTGCAGCTAACGTTGATGCTAGTGGCGCCTTCTCTGTAAGTGGTCGGTGTGTTATTTGTGCTCGTCTGGTTAACATACCATTTCTTCAAGTTTGACACGGCGAACAAAGCCCCGCAAGGCGGTTTCAGCTTTGGCCAGTGAGAGTGTACCCGCCCTTATTAGCTCCGCCCTTCCCCTCTTGTTTCATGGCTCTCATGCTGTTCGTGTCGGATACACCATGTTGCCTGTCACTCGTTCTGCTAGTTAGCTGACAGTTCTCATGAATTACATTCCCAATTTTTTTTAAAAGTTCTGTCCTCTTTTCCTTCAACTGCTGTTGCACCACCTTTTCTTTCCGTTCTCATGATTGGACGACATTTCAAGCATTTTAGATATCTCATGTTGTGTTGGGTATACGTCGATAGCAATAGCAGGAAGGAAACATGAACAATATTTGGGAGGCCATTCAAGTGCGAGTATCGCTCGGCCCGGATACAGCAATCAAAACTACATTGCTGTATTGATACTTGCACTTGAATGGCCTCCCAAATCTTACCCCTGGGTAAGGCCCCCACCTGGTCCTTTATTTGATACGATAACCGGTCGGACAGAACTCATAGACAGGTGTATCGGCTCACGCATATGGGTGGTGATGAAAAATGATCGCGAGTTCACTGGGACTCTCCTCGGATTCGATGACTATGTCAGTACGTCCCTTCATCACTTCTCGAACACCGTCGGAATACCTCATCCCTTCGATAGATATGGTTCTCGAAGACGTTACAGAGTAGTACGTCAGCCTTTATTCCCATCCTTATTCCCCTACCAACTGTTCGCCTCCAGCGAAATAACGCCGAAGGGCCGCAAAACGACGAAACTTGCCCAGACGCTCTTGAACGGGAATAATATATGCATGGTATCGTGTTTTCTCTTGAGTACGACTCTCGCCCTCCTATAATTTTTTTCTTAGTTGGTCCCTGGCAGCGATGGGCCAGAGCAGGTGTAGATGGATGGCACACGTCTCTCTAGAGATGTTTGGGGATATATCAGATCCGATGTGTGATGCTTTGCTGTTGGACCCGCCATGGCTTTGAATTTTATACACACTTGCGCCCTTCGTCGCGAGGCGTGAACGCGTGAACCTGAGAGCGTGAATTCTCATTGCTCTCGTGTGCGCCATATCACCGATTCTCCATCATTGAAAGGGTATGGCAAGAAACGAAAATCGAGAGATTCCCCCCCCCCTCATTACATTCGAGACATAGCTCGCTGCGCCTTTGTTGGCCCGACCAGCTCAATCCTAAACTTGGTTCTAGAAGGTGCTGCACTGTACCCGCTCGAATGTGCGACCACAATGTCACGTGACCAAGTCGGGGAGAGCGCAAACCAAACTCGAGCGGAGCCACTCACTTCTGTTAGCTTAGCTGGCCACGACTCGACTCGATGCCTGTTCGCCTCCGATTTTCGTTGCACGGCAACCGAAATAACCGCATCTTTCACCTTGTCGCCACAGACCTTCGAAAACGCAGGGATGCGAAGCCCATAGAGCTCCTTGGGATATACGACCCTCGTCTGCGCCTCGGTCAAGAGCACAAGACGGTACATTGGAGCGTTGAACGAATAAAGTACTGGCTCGAAAAGGGCGGGGCCCTCCCGAGCAAGCCAGTCGTGAAGCTGCTCGAAAAGGTCCGTCGTTCGTCTCTCTCTCTCTCTCTTTATCGTCCGTCTGAACGCTCGGTCACACAGGGAGGCATCATCCCCCCAAACTCAAAATACCACCCAAAATCGCTAGGAGCCCCCGCAACCGCAACCGCTTCAAGCAAACCACACAATGTCCCTGTCTCCTCTCCGTCCGCGCAGCCTTCGTCGCACGCCTGAAGGAGGGTGTGAGGGATGGGAGGGTAATAAAGGTCTATACAAGGATCGTAGCACGCTACCCATATACAACATCCAGCGCTACATGAGGGGTCTCGGAGATCATATGTTACACGATTTCGCGCCACATATGGTACTCATGTGCGCTCGAGCAAAGCGACGATGTCGGGACGCTGAGCGATCGCCGCTAGATCTGCAGCCGTATATCCATCCGTGTCCTGTAATTTTTTAACTTTTTTAATATTTCTGCGGGAGGACGAATTGAATGGCTTACTTTGAGTGTTTTATCGGCGCCACGTTTAAGTAAAAGCTCGACCGTCGCGACGTTCCCTCGATCTGCGGCCAAGTGTAGTGCAGTGTATCCCTGTAAATGTATGGGCGTTATGTCGTGCGCGATGTCATCTTGTGGCAAAAAAAAAGGGGGGCCAACTTACATATTCATCACGGCCATCGATATCCAAGCCCTCCGTGTTTTGAAGATATGCCGACGTAGCAGCGACGTCCTCTCTCATCGCATAGCCGTGTAGTCCGGTTGCGACTTCGTCGTCTGCTTGGGGCGAAGAAATGACACTGACGGAGACCCCCATCCCCGTTCCTCCACCCCCGGGCCTCTCAGCCTGTTCTTCCGTCTCTTCTGAATCATCCGTCGCGGCGTCAGGGTGGGCACCTTCCTTCCACCCTAGACTCCTTGCGATGTTCAGATATCGGTCTTCTGCTTCCGAGGGACGCCCCTCGTAGGTTTCAGCTGCTAGCTTCCACGCATCCCATTTTGCACGACCAGAGATATCAAAGAATGATGGACGGTTTGTATTCGGCGATGGAGCAACGGTGAGTACCTTGAAGAGACCATAAAGCTAAATGACATAAACAACCCATTATGGTGTCAGGGAGCTGAGCCGATCAACGAATGTGCAGAAGGACCTCCAGTTTTATAGAATTGGATACTTGTGCCAATGAAGATGCATTAGATAGATACGATACGGCCTCTTCAAACGCAGGCGAAGGAGAGTACAGGGTTGTCATCTCGAGTGTGCGGTTTAAAGTGCTTCACATATTCTAAGGCGAATATCATTCTATTATGTAATTAATAAGGGTTATGAAATGGCATTTATGCGAGTCCAGCAGCTTGTAACGCCTGAAACGCAACGTTACGATTCAGAAACGACCGGAGAACGGGTAGATAACCCACCTTGACCATCTCAGACCCAATCTTTGCAGGGCTATCAGTCACGATAACCCCAGCCTTTTGGAGGGCAGCGACTTTGTCTGACGCAGCACCTGAAGGTAATAGGTCAGCTCGATGACGAGGGCGAATACTACTTTGTGCAAATGGAAATCACCTTTTCCACCAGAAATAATGGCACCTGCGTGGCCCATACGGCGACCAGGGGGAGCAGTACGCCCAGCAACGAAACCGACAACAGGCTTCGGCTTCGCGCGAGTTAGATTGTATTTCTCCAGGTATTCTGCAGCTTCTTCCTCCATGGTACCGCCAATCTCACCAATAATAACGATACCTACTCCCATTTTGAGCCCCCAAAGAGTGAGTCAGGCGTCAAACAAAACGCTTACCATCTGTATTGTCATCCTCGAGGAGGACCTTGACCACGTCGACGTGCTGAGTGCCCGGGAAAGGGTCGCCACCAATTCCGACACAAAGTGATTGTCCGAGACCGGCGTCGGTGGTCTGCGCGACCGCCTCATAGGTCAGCGTCCCGGAACGAGAGACAATACCTGCGCGCCAAGAGTCAGACAAAGAACGCCCGCTACAGGTCTGCGTGTGTACCGATGCGGCCGGGCTGGTGGATGTGACCCGGTTGGATGCCCATCTTACATCCCAGAGGATTGATGATTCCGGGGCAGTTGGGACCCACAAGACGCGACTTGGACTGGCTTTTGAGCGCATTCACGACCTTTAGGTAGCGGATCAACGAGCCAAACTCGCAACCAGAAAAAAAACCCCCCGAGAGCAGAACGCACTCGAATTTCGTCTGCCTGAGGTATGCCCTCGGTGATGCAAACAATCAGGCCAATCTCATTCTCAATCGCCTCGATGATCGCGTCGGCGGCGCTCGGCGGCGGCACGTACAATACAGATGCGTCCGGCTGGGTCTCTCGAACAGCCTAGAGGGGAAATATCAAATATCACAGCAGGTGCGTCATTGAGCGATGACGGTAGCGAACAAGAACGCCCTCACCTCCTTCACCGACCCGAATACTGGTAGGCCGAGATGCGTCTGCCCGGCCTTCTTCGGAGAAACGCCGCCGACCATGTTAGTACCGAACGCCAACGCCTCTTTGACATGGAAAGTTCCCTGTTCTCGGCACGCATTTCAATAAGTATACAAGACACACAAAATTGGTGCTCTCACAGTCTTTCCCGTGAACCCTTGGCAAATAACTTTGGTGTCCTTATGAATGAGGAGGTTCTGGATGGTACTCTCGTAGCTCCGTCGAGTGGTAGACTGGGAGAACGCCCGGCGTCCAGCTGAGATTGGCATCAGCATTGAGGACTACGCATATAATGCTGGAAACGGACCGCTGGTTGCCAGCGAATGGCTAACGCGAGATAGCATGTCGGTCAAGGATGAGAAGTAGGGAGAGTGTACGGGGACGAAATAATCCGAAGTCGACAGCAAACGGATAGTAGCGGATAGCTTTATTACGTAATATGGGTTCTACAAGTATTCCAAATGATTACGTAACTGAAAGAGGGGTTATTTATGGTGTCCAGTGATCCACCTCCCAGAGATAAGTACAACACCATTGAACATTTTGCTTCATCCATCCATCCATCCATCCTACCTACCATCAATCACTCAAGTGAAACTACTTTCCTGCGATCCCTCGCCTTTCGTGATGCGCGATGAATTCCGAGCACGGCATACTTCACCTTGTCGTACTGCTTGGCACGAATAGAACTACGGGGTCCACGAATGAGCAACAATGTCATCACCGCAGGGAACATGGCGCAGACATACTCGTTAAGGTCTTTCGCGAAGCGTACTTTGGCATCCGCAGGGACCGAGGTCACAGGGAGGCCTTGTAAAATCACAGACATCCATTGTTGTAACTGGCTAGGCCATAGGGATGCCAACACGCGAAAGAGGGTGACGATAATAGATGCGGTTTCTTCAGGGAAGTCTCCCACGAGACCTGTCAGGAGGAGGCTGGTGAACTCGAACCCCTCCTTATCAATGACCTGGTGAATGGTAGCGGCGTAGAGGGGAAACTTCGGAGGCGGCTGTTTGACGGGATTGGGGATAAGGCAGTCATGCGTTAGGACCATACGGACGAGGTCAAGTGACGCAAATACGGTGTCCGTATGAATGAGTGTGAGGGCAGCAAGAGTAATATGGAAAGCGGCAGGAAAAGCAGAAGACTCGAAAAAGATATCAGGGGCAAATTCCACCATGTTCATGAGCATCCTGATATAATCTTCGAGCACTACACGTTCCACCAATCAGCCTGAGGATGGCAAGATGGTATAAAAAAAAGAAAAAAAGCTCACCGTCAGGTAACGCAGCTGCTGACTTCTCTTGCAACATAGCAAAGAGCTTTTGCGTCGATCTCTCATAAACATCCCTAACCGCGTCCCGCAACAACGGATCCTCCTCGTTACCGAATCTACTGTGAACCTTGCCGGCGATCCAGAGGTAACAAGACAGCCCTGATGATGCGAACGACGCAGACATTCTCCCTAGGACATCCGCCGCAATCGCCAACGCCGTGTCTCCGAAGAGATTGAGAGCATGGCGAAGGACACGAGTGACATGCTCAGCGCTGTCGTAGTCTGAACCGTGCTTGGCTAGGAACGCATCAAAGACCCGCCACGCCTCTTGACAAGTTCCTTGACAAGCAGGTGGGAGGTGTTCCCCGAAGGAGCCGACGACGTGTAACATGACTTCTAGGTTAGCCAGGCCATCTTTTTGGTTGGAAGATTTTGCATGAGCAAATGGCCACGAAACACAACAAACGAACGCACTGCAAACTTCTTGAAGCTCGTGCTTGGTTGAGGCACCCGGCTTGTTTGCGACAGCGAACACAGCTGCGAGGATGCTGGTCGCAAAGGTCTTGAGCGACTGCGCAGCTTCAACCATAGGCATCGCCGAGATGACGTGGGCGATGGCTTCGTATACAACTACCCTGTCCTCTTGTACGAGCTTCGTCCCGATGTTGGTCGTAAAGGTATGCAATTCCGAGACGAAGGGTACCAGGTGCTTCAAGGTACAATTAGTCATAGGAAGTAACATGCAAGGCAACACACTATACCTGTTTGCAGTCCTGACAGAGATACTTGAGGGCCTGCCCAGCGGCTCCGATGACGTCTTGATCCGTATCCTCGAATCCTGCAGAAATATACTGCAGAGACGGACTGAGGTAATCGGGGTGTGCGCTGATCCATTCCGTATATCTAGATATGATCAAGAGGGCGGCATAACGTATCCGAGTGTGTATTGGTAGCGTTGGAATGAGTTGCATGATTATGGGCACCGCATGCTCATCCTTCGTATTGACCTCCGCACCCATGGACCGCATCGCGAACAGAGGTGCCTCAATATTTTGCCAAGGTGTATCTGGTCCCTGAGCCAAAGCGGCCTGAACGAGCTGCAGGGTCTCCAACAAGCACTGCTCCGCGCCCAACACATAGCAGCAGTCCTTGAGGGTGTCGCCCATAACATGGCGGAAAGACCGGAAGTCGTCCAATTCCTGTCCAGTCAACGCGGAGGAGTCCGTAGGGAAGTGGAGATGCTTGATCATAACATTTACGAGTGACTTGTACGCATCGCGCAACAGCGGCGGTATCGACGGCCTCTTGCCGATACTTTGCGCAAGTCGCATCCAGAAGGGGAAGGTGATTGGAACGATATCCAGGTCGCTGAATGCAGAGCATTGCCCAATCGCCTCCACGATGGGGAAAAACGTCTCGGTGTGTTGCAGGATGAGCGAGCGGTAGGTTTCTCCCGCCTCTGAAAATATGCGCGCGTAGCCTCTCATCCTTTCGGAATCGTCTCCGGTGGTGAACAGAGCAGTCTTGAGCTCGATGACCTTGCGGACGATGCGTTCGATGACAGTCATGTTATCATCGATTTCTTGGGTTTCGTGGATGATATCGCATATGGCGTTGGTGGCAGACTCGAAGAGCTGGTCGGAGGCAAGCGCTTGGAAGCAGAATTCGAAGATAGGGGACTCTGCGACTTGGGTGGCCTGCATCTCGCCTGCGTTGAGCCAGCTCCTGAGACAAGCAAACACTTGATTTTGGATGGCATGGGTGACGCCTGTCAGAGTCGTAACACAATGGTTGGAACAATGTCGTCAAAAGCTCAATAACACGGCACTCACCAGGTGCTTGGAGATACAAAGAAAGCACCTCGAGAACCTGTTTTGAACACGAACCCAACAATTGTGCGCTCCTCTCAGCATATTCTTGGTCCTAGAAGGGTAAGAGGTCAACCTCGACAACAATATCGGCAACGATATCACGTTCGAAACCTACCGTGACAGGGATTTTTGTATTCGAATAGAGCTCCTCGGGAAGGACGGTCAGAAACTGCAGCAAGACCGGGACCATGGACGGGTTCTGGCCATAAGACTCGATCAAGCCTTCCACCGCTTTCGTCCATGTGGGCATTTGGAGCGCGAGTCCCGAGAGAGCTAGGCAGAGCTGTAGGATGATGGCACGAGGGCCATCCTTGAAGTGTTCGAGAGCAGCAACGATGGTATCGCGCAAGGGAAAGAGTTGGGCGGGGTCGACTTGGGCTAGATCGTACGTAACCTGTCCGGAAGGTGAAGTCGGATGAGAAAGATGACGCGGGGATGCCGACCTTAGTCCTGAACGTTTGTGCGGCAAATAGCTTTGCGGCGGGGGGCGTATCTGGCGATTGTAGAACGAGATTACAGGTCGTCCACGCTTCAGACTATGAGAACAGGCGGATGGTTGCGAGTCAGAGGTCGTAGTCGAGTGGCCACTGGAGAAAGTGTATTTACTGAGTGTTGAAAGTCCTGTAGCCAGGCGTTTGCCTTTTCCAAGGAAGCCTTGTCAGGAGCCCGGGTGAAGACACCCAAGGCTGTGAGAAGAGCCTGGAAGTTGGCCATGGGTGAAGTGATTGAGGTTGTTGTCGTTGGGGACAAGGTCTGCTGCTCTGAATCAGGGCAGTGCCACAGCCTTTCTTTAATCCTCACACCTCATGCAAGATCGGACAGTGTACCGGCGCGCGATGGTATCATAAAATTGTCATCGGAATCAGAAAAAGAAAACCCATCCGTCTCAACGACATGATAACGGGGAGCTCCAGGGAAACGAGAACACGAGGAGGTACTCATACGAAGGAAACTGGGGCGAAACATGCTTGGGATATCCGTGCAAACGAGTGTGACGGGTCCCAACTGCACAAAGGCCGGGACACAATAGACAAAGTAGACGGGAGAGTAGGATATCAGAGCTAGACAAGGTGGCGCAGATAGCAATAGACACGCCGTGAAATGGAAGGCATGGATAAGAGTGCACACTTTCGTGGCAAATGAAAATATAATATCTGTCCAACAATTCAAGGACGAAGGAAACCCTTCCTTGTTTTCTGCTGCCGAGACGATCAGTGTCTAGTCGCACGACGAAAAGTAAATTGTATCTCACCGTCCCTTTCTCGGGCGTCAACGGCCGGCCATTCTCGATCTTGCGTTTCTTCTCCTCGAGGTCCAATCGTTGCTTCTCCAGGGACTCTTTCATCTCCCGATGTCTCGCGTAGAGCTCCTCCTCCGACTGCTTCAACTTGGCCTCCTTTTCCTGCACCTTCTGTTGGAAAACCAACTTCATCTCGGCCTCCATCTTGGCAAGTTTGGCTTCGTGAAGCACACGCTCTTCCTGCATGCGCAGGGCGGGACTGTAACAAGGAACAATAAGAAACAGTAAAGAGGGGAAGAAATCCAATCCCATACTTGACTTCCTTGAAGACACTGGAGTCCTGTGCCACACCCATGTGGAGAAGCTTTTCCGTCCGCCAGTTCTCATAAAGGACGTCGTTGGTGTACTCTCGGAGTTCTTCCATGTACGTTCGTACCAGCATCTGGCGAAGTTTGACGAAGTCGCAATGCTCCTCATTGTCAACTTCGATGACACCCCAAGGATAGGACCGCCCGCGAACTTGACGGCCGTCTGGAGTGACAACGACCTGATCGGAACCGACCACAGCAAAAGGAATCTTGCTCGCAATTTCCTCCGTCTCTGTTATGGTCTCTTCATCTTCGTTCTCGTAGGTGGGCGCCTGATAAGTAAGGATTTTGTGATATGCTATATCCGCAAGAATCTAATGTTTGGGTGAGTAAATAAAATACATCTCAGTGGGAGTGTCATCAGCGTACCCTAGCCTTAAATTCCGCCACTTCGTCATCAGTCAAGGTATCTGCCTTGGCAATGACAGGAATAAGGTTGACTTTAGTGTGGAGACGACGCATGAATTCAATATCGAGAGGCTTCAATCTGCATGACAACTTAAGTACGAATATGTGCTCTGGACCAGTAAAACACTCACGCGTGACCAGTTGGTTGGATGAAGTACAAACAAGCGTGGACGCGATTATCCGAGATCTTTTGTCGGTTGACGCGGTTTTCCTGCTCCAAATAAGAGTCGAATCGGGCTTCGATGTTCTCAACGATGGGCTTCCAACTAGTATGTTCGCGTAAGATGGGGAGAAATTGGTTAGTCCAACCGCGTACCTGTGGTCGTTGTTGACAAAGTCACCGAAACCAGGGGTATCAACAACGGTCAGGCGAAGACGAACACCATTCTCCTCAATGTCTGAAAGAGGGTATGAGGTCAAGGTGGGGAAGCAACTATAGACAAACAGAGTGTTACCTGCACTGATGCTCTGTATGGCGACGGTCTGGGGCCGTTCAGCATTCAAACCGAGAGGTTGCTTGGGAGGATAGAGCGTGGTGTTGAAAAGGGTGTTGACCAAGGTGGACTTGCCCAAGCCCGACTCGCCTATGAAAGATGATGAGAAGCGGCCAGCAAACGCGAGAATGACGAGACGTACCAACGACCATTACGGTGAACTGGAAGCCTTTTCTCACGCTCTTACGATGGACTTGATTGGGAAGGTTAGCGAAACCAACGTATCCCATGAGTTTCTTGCGGATGATTGGGGTAATTCCGGGAAGGTTGACACCAAGGGAGGGACTTGAACCATTGAGCGCTGAACCGTTGGTAGTTGGGGAGAGGTCACCGGTGTGAGAGGAAACGTATGAGTCGGTCATCTAGAAAAGCGAAAATAAGGAGAAAGGTCGGGAAGGAAAGGAGGGGAAGTTGAGAAAAAATACTTTTGAGTGGTCGAGGACGACTGGAGGAAGGAAAGAAGGGACCGCCGATGAAGGACGTTGGCTTTGTTTGGCTTTACCTTTCCTGGTCAACCGCGGCTTTGGCAATAAAACGTCGAGCTAGGCCCGCTTCCGCTTCCCGCTTATGCGCGTATGAAGGCCACTCACCAGTCCCACTCGTCCCAGTACGCCATTCTCTTCTCCTTTCGTGTCCATGTGTCGTCTTAGACATCTATCCTCCCTCTCCCTCTTTTTATCAATACACCCCATGCCTCTTCCGCGCGGCCTCTTGCCTCCTTTCCGTGCATTCACCTTACTTTATCAGGCGCTTCCGTTGCTACCTCGGCCCTCTCCCCTTAATTTCCTACCCACGCCTCTGCATTAATATACATATCAAAGTACCTATCTGCGTGGGCCACTTCTTCCGCAAACTCACCACCGTCCACCCGTGCCATGTCAACCAACAGCATCTCGTCACCTGACTGCTTCATGAGATTACACGTGTAGTCCCCCTTTTTCCTGGCCTCCTTCTTGGCCTCCGCCTCGTTGGCCCGTCGCATCTCTGCCTCCACCCATTCTATATCGGTCTCCGTCAAACCCCCCTGTGACGTCCTTGGTGGCGGCTGGGAAGCTGGCAATCCTGGCCTGCCGCCGATGTTGCGCCTCCTTTGCCTCCGAATTATGCCCCCGCTCGTCTCTCCGAGGCCGATCTGTCCGGCACCGTTTGCCCGTGTCGGATGCATGGACTCATCCCCATCCCTTCTCCGCCGATAAAGGTCCTTCTTGCACATGCACAAATACATTTTGGGGGTTTTGGGGTAGTGCTTCCGGCGAAGCGGGCGCTCCGTGGGTTTTTGCTTCTTCGTGGTCGTAGGAATGTTTGATGAGGAAGGGAAAGATAGTCGTTGAGATAGGTATACCGCCATCAACGCAGCCCGGGCATCAGAAGGTTCACGTGGCATTGGCATAGTAGTGAAGGCGTGAAGGGATGAAGTGTTAGTCTTTGTGCTAGTAAAACCTCACCGACACAGCGTGTATTTTATATAGATTAGTCTCTAAATTGTGAATAAAGGATGTCTCGGCCCCCGAATGTGTCTGCCTCGAGGCGCTTTGCGCATTACTACAGCGACAAGGTGGTCGGGTGGACTGAGTGGTCGATCTTTGTACGACGAGCGCCAAGGGAGCACAAAGGTGGCTTTTGCCACCCCGGGCGCTACGTGATGCTCTTGTGGTCGTACTGAAAAAGTAGCATACACGCCCTGTTGGGACATCACCCACATTGTGATGTGGTATAGTAGGTCCTTTAATTTTCTGTTTCCTGCGGCAACAGGGTCAACGCGAGGGACAAGAGATACACAACTCAAAGCTAGGTAGATTTGACGTCAATTGCAATTGACCACAACACGCGGCCACACCCGCGACCCAAGCGACCCGAGCTGGGAAAACATGACGTCCACTACCAAAATCACTCCCCTATCCAATATTCGCTTCGTGCAAGGGTTCACTGCGAACCATCAATGGCATCAACAAAAGCAAAAGTGCCACCTAGGTCATAGGGGGAAAACAGTAAATGGGACGGGCCTTTCACCCCGTTTGGCGGCGTCCTCGCGTAATATTACAGCAGTACTGTACTTCCACGTCTCACGTCGAAATTTTTTTCGTTCCCTGGTGAGGCGAGGGTTCCATTGTGGGTCGTGCCACATCAGACTGCCAGGTGTCCAAACTGCTTTACCTAAACGAGTCAACAATTTTGCTTAGCGCCGTCATCTGCACCCGTCCGAAACGGAACAAGTCAAAAGGTCTTGCGGAGCACGCGGGCTTCCCGGCATGCAGCTACACTGGGCTTGGGGAACGAATCTCGTTCGTTGGGTAAATCTGACTTCTGTCCGCCTCGATGTCGCAGTAGGTCATTTTCGAGGTCATGATTTTGGATCATAACTCGGTATCGTGGAGATGACGTGCACCGAGCGGCACATAAATGAACCCTGTAAACCTGACCGGAATCTATCGCCGTCATCAAAGAGCTGTGGTGGTTGCAACCATCAGATCAGTATTCACCGTAGAAACACATCTTATTAACCTACCAGATAAAATGGGCGGGTATTTGCTCGTAATGCCTTCGGTCACGGTCTCTACGGCAAGGCAGCATCTACGAATACGCAAAACAAATCAGCGCTCTGATCAATCGTTAAAGCTGCCGCGTTTCTCTATCCGCCAACGTCAGTGTTAATAACATAATAAGCGTGTCTCATACCTAGCATGTAAGAATGTGAATCACATTCACGAGATGCGGCACACAAAGACCGTCTTCTAAGCTTCCAAGGCATAGCCGCGCCACATAACCACGTGAAGGAAAGATGAAACACTTTTATTTGAAAGACTAGTGGTTCACGGGTTCAGTACTAGGAGATATGTCTGAGGGACGGGGAAGCCATGACTTGGGAAAATCTTTGATGGACGGTGGGGAAACATAACGACCCGTCCCACCTGCATTGTCCCGCTTGAGCTTCCCCTTCTTGGCTTTCGCCGCCTTCGCCTCTATGTGCCTCAGGTCAATAGGAACGTCTTTGAAACGATCGTTGTCGTTCTGCGAGCCCTCGCACATGAGCCAGATCCAAAAGCAGAGCAGAACGAAAACACACATTGGCCTCATTGATCAAGTCATCCAGTCGGTCGCTGACCCACTTGAGGTTCATAGCTGGCTCTGGAAAATCTTCGCAGGATATTTTGACGTAGCCGTGCTCTGCGTTCTCTCCGGGCTTGATTCCAGAGTCCTTGGGCGGCGTCGGAGTCCAACGAACTCCAGCCAGTAGACAGAATTTATGAATTGCGTGCCTATCTTTCAGCGGCAGCTGAGAGACCGCGACCGTGAGGGCACGCTTCACCGTGACGGGGTGTTCTTCGCCGCCATAAGACACGGACCGGACGACGAGAGGCGTCTCTGACGTCGGTGGGACGAACGGCTTTCGAAAGGCTAGCTTTACGTGTCAGAAGATACGAAAGACGGCGCCGACGTTGTTGTCTCGCACTCACCAACGAGTTTTGGCATTTCGTGTTCGATCAAGCGGAGGAAGTGTAGATTTTGGCGTTGCTGGTGTAGGTACATATGACCGGCGGAGGTCGAGTCGTTTTCGTTTTCGACGAGGTCGTCCAAGGACCACTGGGCTCGTATCCCGGGCTGAACCGCCTGAAAGTCCTCCAAAGTTATGTCTTCCGTCTGTGCAGCGTCCCTAACAGCCCGAGGAATGTCAACATCGCTTCGCGCTGCACCCCCGGCTGGCGAGTGTCGTGGAAACGCGCGGAAAGATGAGTTGGAAAAATATCTGGTCGATGGACGAGAAATATTTCGGAGTGTTCGGTGCATTGACCGATAATGGGACGTGCGGATGATGAGAACTGAAGAGTAGGTGTACGAGGACAAATAAGGCAGTACTGGTGGCCAGCTACGCCGACGCTCAGGCTACGGCCACCGTGACTCAACCCAACACGAAGTAGAACGATGGTGGTAAATCACAAGTCAGCCAGCTCTCAGGTAGCGAACCATCTCACCGCTCTTATAGCGTCTTTTGCTCTCCATCAAAGCTGAATTAGAAAATGTCACCGATCTCGTACCCGCCGCAGACGACTTTGAGTACTTCTTCGGGGTTCGCGCCTACGCTATTAGCATCTCTCGTCGATCGCAGCTCTCTCTTACACATTCTTTCTTTCCAGGTGAAATGCACCAGCTGTGATGAGCCCCACCCGAAGATCGTGTCCCTGAATCGCATCGTACGTGCCTCCGGCTGTACCACTTACACCGTTCCCTAATCATTGACAAGCGTCAGCTCATCTAGGAGGAGCACAAAGTCAACTCTGGGAAGGGCAACACTGCCCACTTTGTCTGGAAATGCGGCCTTTGCAGGCGCGAAAGCTCTGCAAGGTTCGAAGCGTCCAGCCCACCGCAGCCATACACCGCCGATGCAAACGGACAGTTCGCCCCCTTCATCACTGTCGACTGTAGGGGTCTGGAATTTACCAGTTTTAATCCTCGGGTGGGTAGCTCCGCCCCTTCTCTGCGTCCATGTGCCTTCAATAGCTTACTCTCATTCTCAAGGGGATCTGGAAGTGCGTGGGTGTCGAGTCGAAAACATCCTTCACCGAAGTCGATCTCGACGGTGGCGAACTTGAATGGGTAGATTATGACGAGCGTGTGAGTACAAGATAGTGATGACTTGCACTATCAGCTAATGAGCTTGCCATATGTGAAGGCAAAGGTACCCGTCGGTATTTCCGGGATCGAAAGCAAGTGGAGCAGGGCATAGAAATGCAATGGTACCGACGAATTGTACATTATCATTGGAACTCGGATAAGGTGTTCTGAGCACCGTTTTCATCAAGAAAAACATCAACCAACTAAAGGCCTGCGAGTCGTCCGAGTCACATTGACCAATGCTTTGGTCCTACAGCGTCACCGGCTATCGATTGTCCGAATACTTTCTGTTCCTGGATCCGAACATCATCTGTCCTCTTCTCATTACAGACGAGTTACAAACGAGACAGGGCTCGCAGAAGCTCCTCGTCCGGTTCTACAATCTCAGGACGGGCCGCACTTTCCCAAAAGTTCCTAGTGCCGAATACGGTGGGCCCAGGTACAATATTAATCTCCATACTAATACAGACTATCCTGCATTACTCCTGTCGGACAGCGATGACTCCCGATAAGCCTTCCCTCGGGACCACTCCAAACCCGTATGGTCAGCTGTGCACACCGAACCCGACAGGGGGTGCTTTGTGATCGTGTGATATTATCACACAACAAAAAGAAAATCGGGCCACCTCCGATATTCGATTGCGGCTCTCTAACCGAGCGTTCTCATGATGACATGACATCAACGATGGCCTGCCTCTAAGTGTCTGGGCCTTCAAAGATCCTTCTGCACGTCATCGAGGAGGTCAACACTTGTATCACCTTCGTATTGGAGTTCTATGTAGACGTGTTATCAGCGCGCTGTGTGAGCGAGCAACGGCACATACCTGGGTCACGCGACGTAGTAGTTGCAGCGTGGAAGGATCACGGGTGCCACTTTAACACACCCGCGCGCCCTATTCCTTTCTCCGCACTCGTGCCCTCTGCGTTTGTCCCCGCGAGAAACATTGTGGACATCTCCGATCATGCGATAGGCAGAGGAGACCTCCCGGTTCCAACTCGGAATTAGACTATGCAGAAATACACCGTTCTATGTGAGATGTGAACGAGGTGGGCTAATGTAACAAAAATGTGTGCAGGAGCAGAAGATGCATGTAAAATGTAGCAGAAATGGTCAACATCAATGTACCAGGCTGTCAATGAGGGATGCCAACACGCAGTGGATAGAAGGAAGGGGAGATGCAAACTATCAAAGCAATCGTCGTGAAATCAACTCTCATCATCGGAACCATCCTTCGTGACCACCTGGTTACCGCCGAAGTCGCTAAACGCCCAACCTGCAGGGCGTTGTAAGTAATGATGTCTTCGTAAGTCGGCGGCGCTTGGTCTTTCGTTAGGATCACTGTCGTCGAGACAGTCAGAAAAATCAAGGAAAGTAAAAGTCAATGAAGGGGGGCATACATTGCGAAACACTTTCTCCTAAAGTCATCGGCTTCGCGAGAAAGCGTTATGCCTGACGGAATAGGAGGAGCTTGCTTAGAAGAGTACAGCTGAAGCATTGGCATTATTTGAGCGTTCCGGTCCACGTGAGATAAGAAGGAAAGTAGCCCCACCTTCACAATCACGGCCATGGCCTCCTCTTTGCGCCAGGGACGTTCTCCAGCCCACATCTCTAGGACCACACAACCAACACTCCAGATGTCAACCTTTGAATTGTAACCACGCTTTCCCGTGTTCACGACCTCAGGTGCCATCCAAAATACGGTACCCTGCATGGCAGTAAGAACGTTTTGCTCGTTGATGTCGTCTGTCCGCTTGGAAATGCCAAAGTCAGAGATCTTGCAGATGCCAGACTTCTCAACCAAGATATTATCGGCCTTAAGATCCTGTCATATGCAGAGTCAATGATGCAGAACAAAACGAGAACCGTGTGCCACTTGCTCTATGCAAGATACCCTTCGAGTGGAGGTATTCCAGTCCCAAGAGAATTTGCTCAGTAAAGTATTTGGTGACGTTTTCGTCGAAACGACCATATTTACGCAGGCAACTTCCTACGGAACCGCCAGGAACATACTCCAAGAAACTTGGCAAATATTAGAAGTGAACTCTCGAGGAATAAAACCGACTTACATGCTCAGGAAATTTGGTGTTTCCTCAAACCCGAGGTACGTGACGATATTCGGATGATCTAGATCCTTGAGCGTCTCACTCTCAAGTTTCAATGCCTCCACAACCGTGACCTGTCGCGAATCATTCTTATCGCTGGCCGTTCTGGGGATCTCGACTTGCTTCACAGCAATCATCTCTCCAGTTGTGGCATTCAGTGCCATGTAGACCCGACCGAAATTGCCCTTCCCAATAAGTTCACCCCGAACCCACTTGAAGATGGCTGTAAGGCGTAATACGATATGAGTAACAGTGCAACATGATGAGAACGAACGAACGAACGTTTAGGAACACTAGCACCTGGACCTGATGCTGATGGTGAGTCTGGTATTGACGGCATCCCTGACGTTATCTGTCCTGGCGTGACTTCCTCGACTCGACTATCCCAGAGCTTCGTGCTCCGCTTTCTGAACACATTTGCGGCGGAACTTGATTGCATCCGTGAGGACCTGTCTTGCCTCAAGTTATGTTCTTCTGCGACCACTCGAATCGACTTCTTATGCCTCGACCGCTTATCCACAGATTTCCCATTGTAAGGTAATGGGGGCGGGGGATACTCCGCAGCAGTCGGGGATGTCCCACCAGAGCTCGCCTCGATCACGGGCTTGTCGAGGTCGTGGTCCGGGAAGAAGACCTCCAGCCTGTCGAGGACCTCCTCCGGGTTGGGGCGGGATGCCCATGACGAATCCTGGAAGGTGCCCTCCGGCTTGTGAGTATGTCGCGTTGGCGTGCGTGCACCCCAGTGTGGAAGAGGCGGAGATGGTGGGGGATGCTTGGGTAACGGGGGAAAGTTGTTGGGGATAAGCGTCAATCCACCACCGCTGCTAGTGGAGCTCTTCATCTGTGACGTCTGTGGTGACCCACCAAACTGTTCGTCAATCTTCACCGTGAGGGGTGGTCCACGACTCGCTGACTTTGGTCGTTCCGAAAGGGTATCCTCTTCAATCATCGGCTTCTGCCAAAGGGTCCCAGCTTCACTGTCTGATCCATCATGGTCGGAAGGCTGGCTGTCGGGTGATAGGGGAGAAGGCGAGTAAATAGAACTGTTTGATCGGGTGGGGGTAACAGGGATCGGTGGAGGCGGTGGTTTAGGAAGAGGTGGTGGTGGTGGCACATAGCCAATATTGCGCATCACTTGAAGTGGTGGAGGGGGCGGAATAGGCGGGAGGACAAATACTTTCGGCTTCATAATCGTGGTAGCATCCTCCGAGCTACTCTGGCTGTCCAAGAGATGTTGTTGAATGGCTCTTAGGGTGTTGTCGTCTTGAACGACGGTCTGCTCTGCGGGCCGATTGAAGTCAATGAGATCACGAGTCTGCCCATGGCCCCAAGGAACATCCGCAGATGCCACCAGAGTAGTTGCCGCGGAAGCCGCAGCAGCAAGGTCAGGGCGGGGACCGAAGCGCTCCCGGGAGTCCATCCAAGGGCTTCTCGGGCTGATGGGGCTTCGCGGGGATGTACGGTTGGTTGGGATAGCGTTTCCATCAATTAAAGAACCCGATCTAGCATCCGGGGATCGATCATCCATTGCCGGTGTTCTCCCAGGAATAGGCAGTGCCCTTGTAGCCGTTAGGGGAGCAGTATCCTCTCTTGAGAGCGGAGGCGGTAGCTGTCGTGGAAGGAAACGGGACGCATGTGACAGTGGCAGTGGTGACCGCAGCATATCTGACTCCTGCAAAGGCTCAGCAAACACAGATGAGTCGACAGGTCGTTGCAAGCGCAATGGGTGTGGGGGTGGTGCCGGTGGAGACGCCGAATCTTCATCAAGCACCGAGCGTGGTCGGGCAACGGGATCCGATTGAGGGGGAATGTAGCCTGGGATCAGACTAGTCGGCGTAGGCAGGCTAGAAGGCGGAGATTGAGGGAAGGGAAGACGAGGTTGTGATAGGGCCGAGGAGACCGAGACTTCAGGTACGGGCTGTGCTGCAGTTTGCTGTGGTAGAGGACGGATGGGACGTGAATTTGTGGGTGAGGTACGTAGAAGTGGCCTAGAAGGTTCTGCTTGAGGCTTTGGTGATCCGTTATGGGACGATGTCACTTCACGTTGAGAAGAGGACCCAGGAGTGTCTCCGTTCACAGTCTGTGATGTGGGTGTCACTTCCCTTGATTGCGATACGTTGCTCGAAGATGGGGTGGTAGGCAGAGGAGGAACAGGCCCGGGACGCGATCTGCCTGGGGATAACAAAGAAAGGGCACCTTTGTCACGCAAGTTGTCCATGCTCTTCGCCCCCTTCAGGCCATATTGTGGGACTGGACTAGAGGAATCACTGACCGGTTTCCACTGAACGGCCCAGCCGTGAGGAACTTGCCGTCCGGAGCCTCGTTGTTCTCTATCACCACCTGGAGGCGCAGGAGGTTGTCGCCCTGAGATGTGAGGGAGCCCATGAGAACGGGACAGAGCAGAATTGGACGGCTGATAGCGGGGAGAAGACTTTGGCTCCCGTGCCACCCGTGGAAGGCGGGTGCTCTCTTGTGCGCGGTCCACCATAACCCAGGATGGTTCCCTGGTCAATTTACTTGCTTCTGTTTCCTTTATACCCGAACCAGCCTTCCGTTTGGGGGGCGTCCGTTCGTCTAGTACTCGTTGGGCGTCTCCATGTACCTGTACCTCGGATCTCTCCCGCTCAGACGGTCCATCAGAGCCGGAGCGACCATGAGGAGACGTGCCGGGGGCGCCACTGAGCTGCCTGTCATCACAAACGGGACGTGAGCGCTCAGGGGATGGTTGGATCGCACGTGGTTGGGCCTGTGTCGCGTACGCATTTGCCCGGCCCCGGCGGAGTTCAGGACTGAGTGGGACCGAACGATCTGGAGAGAGGAAAGGAGAGTGAGCACGCGCATTTGATCTAGCAGGAGATCCATTACGAGGCTCGGTCGGTTTCCGAGAACCTCGCGGGGAGAGAGGAACAAGAATCTGGTTCGCCACTGCATACGGCTTCGGCGGCGGGCGTAGAGTAGATCGATGACTCTCTGCGTCGGCGCCGTTTTGGTCGTCAGAAGGGGAAAAATCGAAGCCGTTCGTTGCCTCGGGACGTGAGCTAGCAGAAGATACGCTCCCGTGCCGGGAATGTGAGCGTTGCCGGGGAAGAGAACGATTGAATACAGAGGTGTTGGATGGTATGAGTACGGGAGGTTGCATACTGCTGACTGTGGGGGACGTCGCAGGCGATGGCTGGCTCCGCTCATGAACTACTGCAGAGGAGTTGGCAACTAGGAACTTGAGAGAACCCTTAGCATCTCCGTAATCACGACAGAGTTCGTAGAGTTGCTCATCAGGTATGGCATCGCCGAGAGCATAGGAGCCAATTTCTGTACGGTAGAAAGAGTATTGCGATTGTTCCTCGTCCTCGATCCGAAGCTGAAGAACAGGTCAGCCCACGAGATGGGCGGGGTCCGCATTTGCAGTCATACCTTTGAGAAGATTAGTTCTTTGATAAAAGCGGAATCTCTGAAGCCGGTGATGTCCACAGTATAATATTGGTCAGAATCCCCGGTGACGAAGATCCGGGTCAGGGACTTGTCAGATGGAGAACGACCGTCATTCATGGCCCGATTAGCGTCCGGCTCCGACGGTGTGGTAGTGGTTGGAGACTGAAGAAATTTGTTAGCTTTGGACGCTGTTGCAGAGGGAGAAACAAACTGAGGTTGGTCGAGAGCTGTTAGAGAGACGACGGTCGTGGTGTATGCGAGGGAGGGGGATGTGAGCCTTTATTTTTCCAAGTATGTGGCTCGCCGAGTTGGCGTGAAGGGGAGGTTGTTGCTGCACGAGGGCGTCTGAAGAATGACTTGAACCGACCGAAAAAAGACTTCTCGAGGCCGGATCTGGGACGAAGTCAGTGGGAGGTAGGGACTGACCAGGTGTGCTGGGAGGGGGTGAACTCGTTCCTGAAGGAGAGGAGAGAGCAGGGTTTGACTGAGAAGCGGGATGGGAACGGGAGTGAGAAGGAAGATTGGTTGTGGTCAAAGGGCCAGGTTCGCGCGAGGATGTGGAGAGTTGAATGGGGAAAGACTTGTCGACGGAAGGAGAGGGTGGGGTTGAACTGGGTGGGTCATTTTGGCTGAACGGAAGATAATAGGGACGGAAGGAATCGTCGTTGGCACTGTCGCTGTCTGAGTCAGGGCTGGGATTGGCAACGACGAGGATCGGACGATGTAGTTGTCTTCTGCGAGGAGCAAGAGACCTTGTGTCGTCTGCCATCAAAGCTAGCTCGATAGCGGAGGAAGGACGAGCAGTTGAAACGAGAGACCGCGTGTGGCAGGTCGTTGTCTCTTGTCGTTGTCGGCACACACACGCCCGCGCTTGTCTCCCAGCTAGTTGGTAATTTAACTTATTTTTATTATTATTATTCTACATCTTCACCTTTGGAAATTCGGCCCGTTCATCCAATAATGCCTCACCCCACTGTAGCAGCTTGAGTAGCGCAACTAACTTGGCCTCCCTTCCCTGACTCAAACTCTCTAATATTGCCGCATTCACCTCCCCTGCCGTCTTCATTCGCTGTCCAGGGGACAGCAAATCAGATATCGCAGGTGGGACCGTGCTTGACGATTCAAAAGCTAGCAGCGCCATCGTTCGCTCAAGCTCCGCCAAGAACTCTGGGCTCTCTTCTCCACGAGGAGCCAGCTCCTCCTGCGCAAATCGCAATGCTTCCGTAGTCTTTCCTTGTCGAATGAACTCGATGAGCTTTTGCTGCTGCAGGTGAAAGTACAAAGCAGGGTTGGTGTCCAGTATCTACAAAGGTGGATCAGCAGCTACGTAACGAGACGAAAAGATAGAGAGATCATTTTGAAGACTGAAGGTTTAGCACAATCATCACTGCCCGGAAAGGGCTGAGAGTGGTGCATGCAGTGTTTAATCCTGATGCATATGGGCTTAAACGTGTAAAGATAGTCAACCGACCTCGGGATTCAAGTCATTGACCCGCGTGATTGCTTCCTGGACATCACCACGATTCAATGCTTCACGGATGTTCCTGCGGCTCTCTATGCTTGCAAAGTCGACAGCTGGCTGTACTCCGGCCTCCAAGCTGAACTCCTCTGCGGCGGATTTATAGCCTTCGATCACGAGATAATCCATCACGAGGCGATTTAGATCACTAAAAAGATGAACATGAGCATCCATATTTCTATGAAGATAGAATAGAATCAATGGTTCAGATAATACATGCAATTTTTATTTTTTTATCTCGTCAGTGGTGATCCTCGGCGAGATTCCCAAAATGTGTTCATCACGAACTGACTTGTGGAATAGATATACTCACGCTTTGGAGACCACCACCTCTTCCAATCGCCGATCCCATTCATCTTTGGGGATGGTGGCTTTTGGAGCAGACTATGGAAAGACACTGAGGAGAGCATGCACGCATGTGAAAAGGGTTTAAACGAACCATGACCGTCGTCGAAGGAAGACGATTTTAGGCAAACAAACACGACACTCGTCTTACATAAGGGTAGGTCAACGGGTCCCGATGCCGGTTACACGCGTACGGTAGTAGCTACTTCCGAGTTGCCCGAGAGACGACTACGATTTTGACACTATGCCTCCAGAACGAATCATATCCATAAAGTTATCCCTATCCAGCGCTAAATAATGTAATGTAAATCCATAGCTGTGCACGCTTATAAGCACACTTACATTCTTTGCCTCGCCCTAGTGGGTTGTCCTTGTTCTTACCCTTCCTTGTGCGTGATCTCTTGTCGAATGACGGAGCAGGTAACGTTGGTTTGCCGGACCCTCGAGCATCTTTTATTTCTTTTTCTGCAACGGTGGCGCTTGCTTGAGATTGTTGTATAACGTTGAACAATTGGACCACTTTTGTATGCTCTCTCAGTGATTGTATACACAGATGATGGGGCCAACTCTCACCGCCTCTCTGCGCAACCTTACGCAGCGTTCTCTCACCCTCAACTCCCCAGCCACCAATAACATCTTTAATCCGACCCACTTCCTCTTTGCTTTTCTTCTCTCCCTTCAGTATCTTCTTAGCCTTGAGCTTGAGTTTCTCGTCGTCGTGTCTTCGCGAAGCTGACGGCTTGAGAGAAAGAGGCAATCCAGATGGCGCATCGGTCTCGAGTAGTGATTGAAGGGTCGCACTAAAGTTAGATGGGTCCGTAGCACGATGTTTTCGTTTGAGAGTCTTTTTGGACTTGGCGAGCCGAGCCTCCGCAATCTCGTCCTCAGTATCGGATGACTGTCTTCCGTTCATGGTGCTGATCTCCGACGCAGAGAGCTGATCCTGACTGTCAGACTCGACGGGATCGATGTGAGTTTCGTGAGATCGTTTCTGGCGTTTTGTCGGAGGCATAACGGTATGAGAGAAGGTTAGTCACGCGACGTTTCCTTTCTGGCCATGATCCAGTCGCGAGGTCAACCGTCTGGGCGGGCACGGCTGATTTTAGATAATTAATCTCGCTCACGAACGTACAACCGCCATCTATACTGTCTGGTCAGGCAGCGCAGCGCCCGACGAATGACGTCCTCTTCAAAGTTTCCGATAGACATCACCCCTGGTCCTGACCTACACCCGATTTATCCGAGCCCCTCTACCCTTGCGCCGCTCCTCGAACCTTACTCTGGCCTCGACCCAACCGAGAAAGGGGAACTCATCACGCACTCCCTCTGTCGCGCATGTATCTTCGGCGACATTTCTTTGTTGTCATTCCTCGTCTCGGATCCTCAAGCGCAGGCGTTGGTTGACCTTGGAATAAGCGACGAAGACGGCCTCGGTCTCATCAGCCTTACAATATTTGGCTTCGGTCCTGAGTCTGATCGCGACGTGGACCGAGAGGAATGCGTACGTTTACTGGTTTCTGAGGGGGCAGACGTCAATCACCAGGATAATGGCAAGTGTTCAAACTTGCCCCATCTTAATTACGCTAACCCCCCCCCC